>Ga0102956_1000750_pt1 | contig 11313 bp, 10 predicted proteins | sample SalPonF2_A_D2_MG_FD_84515 | JGI IMG/M metagenome (GOLD analysis project Ga0102956, IMG submission 84515) | Salt pond soil microbial communities from South San Francisco under conditions of wetland restoration - Salt Pond MetaG SF2_A_D2_MG ...
GTGGTATGGATCGGATTGTCCTCATAGGTTTGAATCACAAGACAGCCCCGGTGGAAATCCGGGAGAAGTTTGCCGTTGTCTGCGTGGATACCAGCGGACCGCTCATGAATCTAACCCAGATGCGTGCTTTGCGGGAATCCTTCTATCTATCCACCTGCAACCGCATGGAGGTGCTCTTTACAACCCCGAGACTTGACGAGGGGATCAGTGCTGTGGTGGGTTTGCTGGCGGATATCTACGGCCAGACAGGTTCGGCGCTGAAACCCTATCTTTACACCTATATTGACCAGGACGCAGTGAAACACCTGTATCGCGTTGCATGTAGCCTGGACTCAATGGTGGTGGGTGAATCTCAGATACTCGGCCAGATCAAAGACGCTTACCGCCAGGCTACGGAGGCAAAAACATCTGGGGTAATTCTCAACAGACTTTTGCACAAATCTTTTTCGGTGGCTAAACAGGTGCGGACAGAGACTCGAATTGGCAGCAGTGCCGTCTCCATCAGTTATGCGGCAGTAGAACTCGCCAAGAAGATTTTCCAGGAGCTGCAAGGGAGAACAGCTCTTCTCATTGGTGCCGGCGAGATGGCTGAACTGGCTGCTGAACATCTTCTCTCCAATGGGGTTGAGCGGATTGTGGTAGCCAACCGCACTCTGGAAAGAGCCTTGGCCTTGGCTAAAAGATTCAATGGAACTACGGTGGGCTGGGATGAGTTAGCCGAGGAGCTTAGACGGGTTGACATCATTGTCAGCTCCACTGGTTCACCGGAACCAATTTTGAGTGCTGAGCAAGTAAAACAGCGGATGCGGGCACGGAGGAACCGGCCGCTATTTTTCATAGATATTGCTGTGCCCCGCGATATTGATCCAGAGGTCAACCGCATTGACAATGTATATCTCTACAATATTGACGATCTGCAAGGTATTGTTGAGATGAATCAGGCCGAGCGTCTCAAAGAGGCGGCTCGGGCGGAGCACATTATTGCCGCAGAGGCGTTGAAATTTGACGGTTGGCTAAGGACTTTGGAGGTTGTTCCCACCATAGTCTCCCTGCGGGAGAAAGCCGAGCAGGTCCGGGAGGCAGAGGTTCGCAAAACTCTCAGCCGACTCGAGTCTTTTTCGGAGGAGGAGGTTGAAGCCATTGAAGTGCTGACACAGTCCATGGTTAAAAAATTACTCCATGATCCCATTCTCTTTCTCAAACGAACAAGTAACAGAGAGCGCAAAGATTATTATCTAGATGTTGCCCGGAAATTGTTCCATCTGGATCTGGACCGATCCGAGACGGAGGAGGAAGAGGATCAGCTATCACTTGATTCCGATAAGATGTCATGATAGGGTGAAATTAATATAAACTCTAATGGTTTAGTCCGGAATCAGAAGTCGGAGGGCCAGGTGGCAGATATAATTGAGTTGGAGAAGCGGCGCCAGCAGCACCTGAGCGAGAAAAAGGAGGCGCTGCAAGACGAAAAGATCGAGGTGCTGAGGAAAATCCTTCAGTGTGCCCGGTGTCAGCTCAAATGTTCCAGGTGTGGTACGCAAATTGAGGAATCTGATGAACGACACCACTCCTTTTTGTCTCAGCCGCTTTGCTCTGGCTGTGGAGAGGAACATGAGGCCTACCTGAAGCTGAGTCGAGGAGAATTGGCGGCGGGGCATTACTGGCATAACGAAGAGTGGATGGAAGTGTGGCGCACCTGGCTAGAACACCAGAAGTCCCTTGAACACTATCGCAACTCCAAAGAGTTCATCAAGCTATTGCATGAGTTTGAGGGTTTGTGGTAGGAACTGGTGGTCAGGATCAGGCAGTCTAATGATCATGAGACGACTGCTTTTGAATCGTTAGCATTTGTGATCACTGCTGGGCACGATCATCTGCCCAATTTATAGAAGGAGCGCGATATGATTGGTGGAATCGGCATGCCAGAATTGCTGGTAATCCTAGTGATTATATTGATAATTTTCGGTGCCGGTAAGTTGCCTGAGATCGGAGCGGGGCTCGGGAAAGGAATCAAAAATTTTAGGAAAGCATCCTCGGGCACAGATGAGGTGGAAGCAAAAGACGAAAAAGCGAAGATCGAAGAGAAGCAGGAGGAGGCTTAAACCCTCTAAGGCATAGCGAATCAAATCATAAACAGTAGAATGACTAGTCTTGCGTTATTCGGTACCCAGATCAGAGCATATCCTACCTGCAGCCACCCTTAGCTGAATTTACCCTAACGTTACAAACCCACACCGGCAAAAATCGCTAGGCTCGCGCTATAGTCCCGCCCTCGGCGGGAACGACCTCTGGCGCGTTTTTTCCACGCGGCGCTAGCGCCTGCGCTGCGCGTTGGCGCAGGTATGCAACGTTTGGGTTAATCTAACAGCGCGGGGGAGTTAGAAAGGAATATCGTCGTCCGGCTCCGGCATGTCCGGCACTTCCATACCAACCGGGGGTAGCTCCGCTTCGGTGGGGGCTCCCCGTGGACTGCCGAGCATTTGCATATTGGAGGCAACGATCTCGGTGGTCCAGCGCTTGTTGCCGTCGCGGTCTTCCCAGGAGCGGGTTTGCACTCGTCCCTCGATGAATATCTGCCTGCCCTTGGTCAAATACTCACCACAAATTTCCGCCAGCCTTCCCCAGGCAATAAGCCGATGCCATTCGGTGCGCTCTCCCTTTTCCCCATTCTTGTTGGTCCAAACCTCGTGGGTGGCCAGCCTCATGGTAGCCTTGGCGGTGCCGCTGGGGGTGTAACTCAATTCCGGATCTGCTCCCAAGTTGCCGATCAGAAGTACGCGATTCAGTGATGCCATATTCTCCTCCCTTCAAGCTGCCACGATTCTACCACAGAGAGCTAGAAGAACAAGCACGAATTGGCAAGCCAAATGTCAGACGGGTGGAACGGATACCCATTGGGCTCCAGTTGGTATATAGTAGCGTTTGAGCGGGGCTGAACCACAAGGTTGGCAGAATTCTTGCTTGTACAAAGGCAGACTTTCAAAGTAAGACACAAAGGAGCGAGGAGGTACGATGTCCAATCGTATCCGAAAATTTTTTGGCACCGACATATGGTTGGTTGAGATTGATAAACTGCCACGCCACAAAGGCTTCCTTTATAAGCAATTGCAGCTTGCAACCTACGTTTGGCAAGAGTTCTGGCGGGACAACAGTTTGCTGCGAGCTTCCGGTCTCACCTATACCACACTGCTAACCCTGGTGCCTCTTCTGGCTCTTATGTTTGCATTGTTGAAAGGGCTGGGGGTGCAACGGGCCCTGGAACCCTTCATCCTAGAGAGGCTCACAGGCGGCTCCCACCCGGTCACCGAATACATTATGGAATACGTCTCCCGTATCCATGTGGGTTCACTCGGTACTCTGGGAATAACCTTTCTTTTCATTACCATGATTCTGGTACTGACCAACATTGAAATGGCCTTCAACCAGATCTGGGAAGTGGATCGCGGCAGACCCTGGCTGAGAAAATGCAGCGATTATTTGGGCTTGGTGGTGATCCTGCCAGTAGCCATGTTTGTGGCCGTGAGCCTGACAACCTTTGTAAAGAGCCATCTCGTAACCCAGCAACTTTTATCCATAGACTTCTTGGGTCGACTTTATGTGTATGTGCTGAAACTGGCCCCATTTTTCGTTATGTGGTTGGCCTTCTCCTTTGTCTATCTCTTCATGCCCAACACGCGGGTGAACCCGATCTCCGCCTCTGCCGGCGGGATCATAGGTGGAACCCTCTGGCAGTTCTCGCAGTGGGCCTATATTCACTATCAGTTTGGCTTTCGAACCTATGGTGCTATCTACGGCGCTCTGTCACAGCTCCCCGTGCTCCTCATATGGGTCTTCGTTAGCTGGATTATCCTACTATTAGGCGCAGAGATCGCTTTCGCCCACCAGAATCTGGCAAAGTTCCGTTTAAGACAGAGGTGGCGAGCGCAGCCCACCGGAAACAAGAGTTATTGGGGACTGCAGTTACTCCTTTTGGTTGGCAAATGTTTCGAGGCGGGCAAACCGCCACCAACAATAATGGAATTGGCAGAAAGAATGCAAATACCGGCAGAGGAGACGAGGGCGATCACGGAGCGTCTTGAGAATCTAGGAGCTCTCAAGGCGAGCGGGGAGAATGGGTTTGAAGTCCTGCCGGCAATAGACCTGAAGCACCTCATGGTTTTTGATCTAGTGGAAGGACTCGAAGAGAGGAAGTCAATCGATGGCGCCACAGCCCCGAACGGCTACGGGGATATTATACAAGAAATTCTCAGCCTCGTCCGTGAGCAGGGAAGAGAGGGAGTTGAAGGTCTGAGTGTGGCCGATCTGCTGGCTAGAGCCAAAGAGGAATTCGCCGACAGCGAAGATGAGACTGATGCCCTTAGCGCGGAAACTGACGAAATCACAGACGTGGTGGACGCTGGTGAAGTCAGTGCATAACGTGGTGTAAATCAGGTGGAGAAGTGAGTGGCCACAGTGGCCACATCAGCCAAATGGGGGGGGTCTAAATAAGTCTTTCTAAGCTTTGCCACCCTGGTGAGAGAAAGAGCCAAATCTTGCGGGTCGAGCATCCCACGATTCAGACCATCCAAAACGACTTCAGCTGTCAGATGCATCTTTTCCAAATCGTTACAAACCAACAACAGATCAGCACCAGCCTGTAAAGCCGCGATTGGAGCATCCGCCTGAGAATATCGCTCAACAACCGCCCCCATTTCCAGGTCATCGGTGATGAGCACACCATTAAAACCCAGTTGAGCCCGCAGTAGGTTGCGGAGAATGGTGGGAGAAAAAGTGCCAGGGTTCTCTGGATCAAGCGCCGGGTAGAGGGTGTGAGAGGTCATCACACAGGCCACATCTGCCTGGATGGCAGCCCTGAAAGGAGGTAGATCAGTGCGCTCAAGTTCTTCTCCGCCAGCTGATACCACTGGGAGGTCGTGGTGTGGATCATTGTGGGCGCGGCCCAGTCCAGGAAAATGTTTGGCAGTAGCCATTATATTTTCATCCTGAGTTGCACTGATGGCTGCAATACCGCATTGAGTCACCAGGGAAGGGTCATCTCCGAAGGACCTTCGCTTCATTACCCCAGCTGCACCTGAGGTGTTGACATCCAGAACCGGTGCCAAATTCAGATTCAAACCCACCTGGAACATCTCACGGGCGGTGAGCCGTGAGTAGTGGTGCACCGACTCACAGCCACTTCTTCCCAGGCTAACAGCATCCGGAATTTGAGTGAAGGGTGGCCCCATTCTGGCTACAGAGCCTCCTTCCTGATCCACAGCCAGCAAAAGGGGACGTCCGAGTTCCTGCCGGGCAAGAGTCTGAATATCATGGGTTAGCTGAGCCAGCTGCTCAGGAGCACTGATATTTCTGCTAAAAAATATGAGACCTGCTGGCTGTAAATCGCGGATGTGGGCGGCCAATGAAGCATTCATTTCCTCTCCCATAAAACCAACCAGCAGCAGCTCGCCAAGCCGTTCATGAACTTTCATCTCTCAGGGTCCTCCTCTTTCCGAACATACTCATTGCCGTGGGGATTTGCTCCCGCGGACAACATCTGCTATATGACGCAGAGAATCATTATATATAAGCCGTAGTTTGTCCAGTGATTAGATTGAGGCATCCACTTCTGCGCGGCCATGACAATGGTTGCTGGCATTTCGTTGCAGCAGTATTTGGCCACTTTTCGGTGAGAGATGAAATCTTTCAGAGCGATGATTTTGGCTGCTGGTTTGGCGACGCGACTCCACCCCTTGACCCTGAGCAGACCAAAGGTGTTGGTTCCAGTGCAGAATCGGCCGTTGTTGGATTGGCTGGTTGCCTATCTTTGCTCAGGCGGGGCAGAGGAGGTGATAGTCAATACCTATCATCTCAGTGAAAAGCTGATAGAATATATTGAGAGATCGGACTTTCCCATTCCTGTGCACCTGCGGGTGGAGAAGACATTGTTGGGTACAGGTGGGGGCATCCGCAATGTTACGGATTTCTGGGATCAGCGTCCTTTGGTGGTTGTCAATGGGGATATCCTCAGCGCAATTGATCTCCAGGCGGTGTTTCGTAGTCATGAGGACTCTGGTGCTGCCGTAACATTGGTTCTGAAAGATGAGCCGCTGTTTAACGGGGTAAAGGTGGCCAGTGACGGCCGTATCCTGGGTTTCAGCGGTGGTCTTGAACAGCAGCTGGCCTTCACCGGGATTCACGTGCTGGAGCGCAGGGTGCTCGCTGGGATTCCGGCTGGCACCCCCTCATCCATCATTGATTGTTACCTCCAACTCATTGCCAGGGGAGAAAAAGTAATGGCTCACGTGGTGGAGGATGAGTTTTGGCGAGAGCTGGGGAGCCTGCACGGGTATCTCCATATGCATGAGGAGCTTTTCCGAATGTCAAGAGCTCCGGTGCCGGGACTTCAGGTTGACGGCAAAGCAGTAGTGCATGAATCTGCTCGTCTTGGCTCAGGAGTTCATTTCGATGGCATGGTCTGCATCGGGGCAGGATGTGATCTGGAGCATGGAGTTGGGATTCAGAGGAGCGTTATCTGGGAACAGGTTACCATTGGAAGTGGTTGTTCGATCCGAGACAGTATCATTGGTGATGGAGTGGTGGTCACGGACTCCCTGGAGGGAGCAGTGGTCGGGGCAGAGGGGAGAGGTAAGATTTTAGATTGAGGAAAGCATAGCATGGGGCATCCTTCGACAGGCTCAGGACAAGTAGAGCAGAGGGAAATACAGTAGGCAGCTAGCAGCGGGCAGCAGGCAGCAGAAGTTTTCGTTATCGGTTATACGTTATTAGTTATTAGGAAAAAACACCTATCTGTCCAAGAAGACCGAATAACGATTAACGAATAACGGATAACTCTGGCTTGTCTGTTTAGGAGGTGTGTGCTTCGCGGCATGCGGCTTTAGAGAGTGGAGCGTTTGGTTTGAAGAAAAAAACAGAATTTCCAAAAAGCCGAGCTGAAGAGTTGATTAGGGAGAATACCGCCTTGAGTGGATCTTTGCGCTGGCAACCGCTTCATGGCGACGGGTCGGAGCGTACTTTCTATCGGGTGGCCACCCAGAAGGAAAGCCTGATCTTGATTTGGAGCCCACCAGGAGATGAGACCTTTCCTAATGAGAACGATTCTTACGTTTACATTGGCCGGCATTTGCTCCAGAAGGGTGTCCCTGTACCAGAAATCTATGGTTACTACCGTCCAGAGGGGTTGACTCTTGTAGAAGACTTGGGCTCGGTTCATCTTCAGGATGCAGTGGTGTCAGATGCCGAGCGCCTGCCCGCTCTCTATGGCCAGGCGATTGACGTGCTCCTTAAGATGCAAGTAGGAGCCACCGAGGGCCTAGAACCGCGACATTGTTTTGATACTTCCGTATACAACCAACAATTCATCATCGAACGGGAGTTGGAATACTTCAGGTGGAGTTTTTTGGTGGGAGCGCTCGGACTGGAAATAGATTCTAGCTATGTGGAGCGAGACTTTTCCCTTTTGGCGTCGCAAGCGGGAGAAGGGGACGGACAGCTGTTTTTCCTGCACCGAGATTTTCAGTCACGCAACCTCATGTTGAAGGGTGATCACCTCTACCTCATAGACTTTCAGGGCGCGCGTTTAGGTCCCCCTCAATACGATTTGGCGGCACTCCTTTTAGATCCCTACGTGCAACTGCCGGAGGCGATTCAGCAAGAGTTGTTGAAAGCATACAGCAGAGCATTCGGTACGTTGACCGCAGGTTCAGTTGATGAGTTTCTGCAGAAATACCCTCATATTGCACTGTGCCGCAACCTGCAGGTGCTCGCCGCCTTTTCCTTTTTGACTCGGATCAAGGGAAGATCGCATTTCGCCCGATACATTGTGCCGGCCTGGAATCGACTCCGGCAGCAATTGGCCGAACCACCATGTTTGGAGTATCGCACTCTGGCCGCTGTGGTGCAGTCTCAAAATGATGAAACTGTTGCTGAGGTCGCGGCCAGGCTGGAGCGCGAGGCGAAAAACGCATAGAGCATAGGGCATGGAGCATGGGGAGATTGTAGATTTAAGATTTCGGATTGCGAAACTGGGAACCCGCCCGAAGGGTGGGAGTCCGCAGGACAATTTCATCTTACAACAAATGACAGCGAAGCGTAATGACCCAATGACGGCGAAGCCATATGACCAATGTCAAATGAGCAATGGGATATGTGAAATGAGAAATGAGCACGAGGTGCGCGGGCAATACCAATGCTAGAAAAACATACGGACAACAGCACTGCGAGTTCCACTCCCATCGTGGCCATAGTGGGTCGGCCAAATGTGGGCAAATCCACGCTGTTCAATCGGCTCTGCCGGGATCGACGGGCACTGGTGGACGACACACCTGGAATCACTCGCGATCGTCTCATTGCCCAAGTGACCTGGGGCGAACGTTCATTCTGCCTGGTGGATACCGGGGGGATAGAGGAAGGAGAAGGTGAGACCCCTATTAAAATGCAGGTGCGTCAGCAGGCACAAATGGCGGTGGAAGAGGCCGATTTGGTGATCTTTCTGGCTGACGGTAAAGAGGGAGTGCATCCTGGTGACACAACGGTGGTGGATCTTTTGAGGCGCTCCAACAAGCCGGTTCTCTATGCGGCAAACAAAATCGACGGCCCAGAACATGAAAGTGCTACCTACGAATTCTATGGACTTGGCCTGGAGAGGATTTTTCCCATTTCGGCTGCTCACGGCTACGGCCTCAGGGATATGATGGATACCTTGGTGGAGATGCTTCCTCCTGAAACGGCTGAGCCGGAGGAGACGAGAGGGATCCGAGTAGCAATTATTGGTAGGCCGAACGTGGGAAAATCTTCTTTGCTAAACTGCATCTTGGGGTCGGAACGGGTTTTGGTGAGCGATATGCCGGGTACCACCAGGGATGCCATCGACGTCAGTCTCACCCTGAATGATCAAGAATATCTTCTCATCGACACCCCTGGCATTCGGAGGCGCAGCAAGACCAGGGAGAAACTTGAAAAGTTTAGTGTGCTCAAAGCCTTGAAGAGTATTGACCGGTGTCAGATCGCGGTTTTGCTGCTCGACGGCTCTGAGGGCGTTACCGCCCAGGATGTGCGTATTGCTGGATATATTCACGAACGGGGGCGCGGTGCAGTTGTGGCAATCAACAAATGGGATCTGGTGCAGAAGGATCCAAAGAAGGTGGCAGAATTCACTGATTCCGTGGCCGGTGCGCTTAAATTCATGCCCTACGCTCCTCAGCTCAGGATCTCTGCTTTGACAGGGAAACGAGTGTCAAACCTGCTGCCCACCTTGAATACAGTTTACTCCCAGTATTGCCTTCGGGTGCAAACTGCAGTGCTGAACGAGGTTCTGGCTGCTGCAGTCTCACGCCATGAACCACCCGTGCGTGGCAGCAGGCGAACGAAGATTTTCTACGGAGTCCAAGTGCGCACTAAACCGCCTACTTTTGTCCTATTCGTCAGTCACCCGGCGGCAATCCACTTCTCCTACCAGCGTTATCTTACCAATCAAATCAGAAAAGCATTTTCATTGGACTTGACCCCTTTGCGGTTAGTTTTTCGGCAAAGAGGAGGGAGGAGGGAGAAAAAGAAGAGGTGATTGGGGATTGAGGATTTCGGATTGTGGATGTGAGATTTTAGATTGCGGATTTCGGATTTGAAAAAGCATAGAGCATCCTTCGACAAGCTCCCCGAGACTACGCTCGGGACAGGCAGGACAGGTAGAGCATAGGGCATAGGGAAATAATTTCGAATTGAGGAATTAAGGAATTGAGATGTTAGATGCTCGATAACGAATTACCAATTACTCCTGACACCTGACACCTGACACCCGGCTCCTGACTCCTAGTTCTTTTGATTGTGGATTGCAGAATGATAAATGACAGAGGTGAAATATTCTATTCGCAAGGCGCCATGAATCTGGTCTCCGCGTTTTGGTGTCACCGTGTCTTCGTGTCAACTTGGTCCATCTTTTTTGCAGCTTGCCTACTATTGAGTGGTTGCTCTGAACAGGCAAAACAGACGGAGTGGAGCGGTCCCGCAAAGATTGCGGTTGTCGTACCTCATACTGGCCCCTTGATGGAGGAAGGACAGATGCTGCAGTTCGGGGCACTTATGGCAAGCCGGGAAGCCGAGAGCAGAGTGGCCGATCTCAACCTGGAAGTGGTGGTGTACGACTCACCTTGTGACCCTGAAGGGGGTATTGCTACTGCCAAGCGCTTGATAACCGACGGAGCAGTAAGTGCAGTGATAGGCTATCTGTGCGCTGAAACACTTGGCGCTGTTCTGCCTCTTTACCAGGATGCAGATCTTGCGCTTATTAATCCCACCGTTTCTGCTGAATATGTCCGACAGGGTGAAACCAGAAACCTATTTTCTCTGCTCTATGGGGATAGAGATCAGGCCGCATTTCTCGCTACCTATGCGAAAAAGGGTCTTGGCCTCCATCGGGTCGCGATCCTCAGGGACGACTCTGCCTATGGCTATGTACTCAGCACTTCATTCGCTGCGGAAGCCGCACGGCTGGATCTGGAGGTGGTGGCAAATGTTGCAATCAACTCCGATCAAGCAGGGGCGGCCCAAGCTGTAAAATCCCTAAAGAGTACCAGCCCTGAATCCGTTTTTCTTGCAGCCTCGCCAAAAGCTGCCAGTTTATTTTTGCTGGAGCGTCAACGGCAGCATTTAGGTGGCGTGGTTTTGGGGCCTGATCAGTTAGCAGACCTGGATTTCTATGAGATGACTGGCCAGGCAGCCGAGGGGTTGCTCGTGTGCCAGCCAATTTTGCTTGAAACAGAAAATCCAAAGCAGTCCAAATTTGTCAGGAGATTCGAGCAACTTTACAAGCGGCGACCAGATTGGATTGCCGCAGCCGGTTACGATGCGATGCGGCTGGTACTGGAGGTCTTGAACAGCTCTGGCCCGGGGCGACGTGCATTTCTGCAAAGCTTGCGAACAATTTCGGGACCTGACGCCGCTTTCGAAGGGCTGAGTGGTCCTGTCTTTTTCAAGGATGATGGCACAAGCCAAAGACATTTTTTTGTGGGTGCAGTCCAAAACGGGACACTGCAGGCTGCCAAGCTACCCACCGTGGCATTTCCCGTATTGTCAAATAAGAAGTAGGTGGTTTGTTTACCGATCGAATCCTGCTTTCGTGGGATGCAATTGCTCGTTGTGGACGAGCCTTCCCCTTGGCCCGTATCGTTCATAACATTTTTGAGGAAACTCCTGTCGGTAGATAGATTGACACCATCGCCGGCCTTGTGATAGCGTTAGCTCGCTTCTCAAGGGGCAGGCTTCTGGTTACCTTTTGGCACTTGGCCCTCCTTGCCTATCGACTGTTCTAATCTGAGCATA
>Ga0102956_1000752_pt1 | contig 11304 bp, 10 predicted proteins | sample SalPonF2_A_D2_MG_FD_84515 | JGI IMG/M metagenome (GOLD analysis project Ga0102956, IMG submission 84515) | Salt pond soil microbial communities from South San Francisco under conditions of wetland restoration - Salt Pond MetaG SF2_A_D2_MG ...
CATCGGATGGTGTGTCCAGTGGGGGGGGATCTTCGGTTGCGTGCACGCTACCAGGCGAGTCTGAAATCAAGCGGAATCGCCGGGCGGGGGAGGGGTGGGAAGGAGAGGGTCTTGCGCCGGAGCTGAGCCAGGCGGTTGCGGTGATGTCCTATGGCGGCTTTGCGTCTTGTGATTATCCGCTTGATCGATCTGCGAAGAGCTTCCCTATCGGGGCGCCATACAGTGCCGGTCAGCAGGAAGCCGGTTACCAGGTTCCGCGGTGCCGGGTTTCACCGCGCCGGGCAAAACCTGCGGCGATTTCGGAGAAGGGGCGTGCAGTCTTCTATCGGAGTTGGCTGTCCTTGCTGCCGCGCCTGTTGTAAGCGCTGAATGTGGTCGCCTCCCGGTCGTGCTCGGTTTGGCAGGCAATGCACAGGCGGACCCCTTTGAGGGCGTCCCGGCGGGCCTGGGGAATTTCCTCGCCGCATGCCTCGCAGTGGCGCAGGCTTTCGCCTTCCGGAAGCCGCCTCCGTACATGCAGCAATGCGTCCTCGACCGTGTCGTCGATCTGGTCCTGGACCGCGTCGTCTCTTGCCCAGCCGTTAGCCATGAGTACCTCCGGCGGCCTGCCGGCCAAACACGCCCGGTGTCGCAACGCCTGGCAGGTCACTTCTTCCTGAGCCCCGATTATCCGGCAACAGTCGGCCCGTGAAAACGACAGGGACACCAGGGTTTGGGGCAGATTGGATGCGCCCAGCTGGATTCAACCCCGCTGGTGGTGGCCCTAGTCTAATACGCGCTGGGTCCACGATGACGTTACCGGGGCAGTCAGACGTTTCGAGGCCGCGCGCCGCGGCATGATCCGCAGGGCCCGTCCCCGCTACGGTCTCCTGCCAGACGCCTGTCTGCCGACGGACTATGCAACCGCCGGTGCCTCAAACAGCTAGGCGAGCTTGAACCGGTTCATGAGACTTTGCAGGTGGGCTGCCAGACGCGCCAGCTCATCGCTGGCGTTGGCCGTTTGTGCCGTGCCTTCGGCTGTCTGCGCCGAGATCTCACTCATGTGCGTCACGTTGCGATTGATCTCTTCGGCGGTGGTGCTCTGCTCTTCGGCCGCGGCGGCGATCTGGAGATTCATCTCCTTGATCACGTCGACAGCGCGCGTGATGGACTCCAGGGAGGTGCCGGCCAACGCCGCCTGCTCCACGTTGGCCTGGGCATTGCTGCAGCCCCGCTCCATGACGGCAACCGATTCCCTGGCCCCGGCCTGCAGGGCTTCGATCATCTGCTGGATCTCCCGGGTCGACTGCTGGGTGCGGCTGGCCAGGGTACGCACTTCGTCTGCCACCACGGCGAAGCCCCGCCCCTGTTCTCCCGCGCGGGCGGCCTCGATGGCCGCATTCAGGGCGAGCAGATTGGTCTGCTCGGCGATATCCCTGATCACGTCGACAACCGTGCCGATGTTCAGGCTGTGCTGTTCCAGGTTGCCGACAACGGCGGACGCCGCCTGCACTTCGGACGCCAGGGTATTGATGGCCTTGATGGTCCCGGCAACCACCTCACTGCCTCGTTTCGCCTCCTGATCGGCGTCCTGTGCACCCTGGGCGGCGTTGGCTGCGTTGCGCGCGACTTCCTGTACGGTGGCGGACATTTCGTGCACGGCGGTCGCTACGTGCTCGGAGTCCGTATTCTGGGTCGCGACCCCCTGCTTCGCCTGTTCCGTGATGGTCGACAACTGGTCGGCGGCCGCGGCAAGCTGGCTGGAGTGACCGAGAATTTCGTTCACCATGTCGGCGAACCCCTTGCGCGCGCAGGAATACTCCCAAGCCATCCACGCGAACTCGTCCCTGCCGGAGATCTTGACCGTTTGCGCCAGGTTCCCATCGGACATGGCTTTCAAGGCGGCGACCATGCGCTCGGCCCGCCGGGCGACAAAGCCACCCATGTAATGAGCCAGCGCCAGCAGCAACAGCGATACGCCGACAGCCACGCCCAACGTGATATCACGTGCGGTGCCGTAGTCCTTGGCCCCGTGCGCCATACCGGCGCTTGCGGCAACGGCGGCAATGCCCAACACGCACAGACCCACGAGCAGGTACATCTGCTTGCGGATCGCCAGTCGTTCGAGGATTTTCCCGATCATGAGCTTTCCCTGCGCCATTCGCCATGGCCGCGACTTGTGGGCCGGACTCCTGCCAATGGTCTTCTGGTGGTGTGTCCGGAGGTGGGACGGCCCGGGAATTAAACCGAGCCATACGGAGACGTTGGCGGCTGCGTCCAGCGGGTCTTGAAGGTTGCGCGACAGGGTGCACCGTCGCCATCCGCCCGCTGCCGCGGTTGCCGGAGCTGGTAGGTGTCGCATTCACGAAAAACGAACAATCCCGTTTCCCGGCCGCCGCGTTTTCGCCCCGGCCTGGGCGAGCCCGGCAACCCGCCTCCCGGTCCGAGGGCAGACGCCAGGATCACGGGGCCACCCACGGCAGCGGCGTTGTTTACGGGCTGAAAGACCGGCTCCGGGCAATGGCCGGCGGGGCGATCACGCCCGCCGTCACTCCGCCCCGGCACCCGCCCTCGTGCCGCTGTCAGGCCTGCCCGCAAAACCCCCGGAGTCACGTGCATACCGTGGTACGAGCCGGTTTGTCTGTCGTACCATGGCCGGTCATGGATCAGCTGCCTCTCACCAAGGTCATGGATTTGCTGCTGGACGCCGTCTGCGTCGTCGACGCAGAGGGTCGTTTCGTGTTCGTCAGCGCCGCGTGTGAGCGGCTGTTCGGGTACACCCAGCAGGAATTGATCGGCCGCAACATGATCGAGCTGGTGTGCCCTGAGGACCGGGAGCGAACCCTGCAGGCCGCTGCCGAGATCATGGCGGGCCGCCCCAAGACCCACTTCGAGAACCGCTACGTACGCAAGGACGGGCGCGTGGTTCACATCATGTGGTCGGCCCGCTGGTCCGAATCGGACGGTATCCGACTGGCAGTGGCAAGGGATATCACGGAGCTCAAGCGCGCCGACCGGATAAGGCATGCGCTCTACGAGATTTCCGAGGCGGCCCACGCGGCGGAAGGCCTGCCGGCACTGTACCGGCACATTCACCGGACCATCTCCGACCTGCTCCCGGCGGACAATTTCTGCGTAGCGTTGTACGACAATGCAACCGCCACGTTGTCGTTTCCCTATTTTGTCGACGAACGCGAGGCGCTACCTGCCATCCAGCCGCTGGACCTCGACTCGCCCTTGCCCATAGCGGAGGTCATCCGCACGGGCTGTGGCTTGTTGGCAGGCAGCGCGGCTGCCGGCGTGCCGGAACACGCTGATGAGGGCGCGGACTCCGGCCACGCGCAATGGCTGGGTGTACCACTGGTATCACAGAGCGGCGTCATGGGCGCCCTGGTTGTGCAGGCTTATTCGGGACCGGTCCGCTACACCGAAGAGGACAAGAACCTGCTCCAGTTCGTGTCCACCCAGGTGGCCACCGCCATCGAGCGCAAACAGGCGGAAACCCGACTGCGGCATATGGCGCGACATGATCCGCTCACGGATCTTCCCAACCGGACACTCTTCGATGACCGGTTGGATGTTGCCCTCAAACGGGCCCGCCGCGACGGGGAGCAGTTGGCCCTGTTGTATCTGGACCTGGACGGATTCAAGGAGGTCAACGACAGTTTCGGTCACGAAGCCGGCGACCAGGTGCTTCAGGAGGTGGCGCGACGGCTCGCGCGCTGTGTGCGTGCGTCGGACACCATAGCTCGCATGGGCGGTGACGAATTCACGGTGCTGTTGGCCAATATACGCGGCCTGGAGTGTGTCGAAATCGTCAAACAGAAGATCCGTGCAGCGATCGGGGTGCCTTTCGAGGCAGGCGGGCGCACATTGTCCATTTCCGCCAGTGTCGGCACAGCCACCTTCCCGGACCAGGGTTCCGACAGGGATCAGCTGTTTCGCCACGCGGACGCCGCCATGTACGCCGCGAAGGCGCACTAGGCGACCCGCTGCCATTGAAGACCGCCGTCGGGAAATTCGGTGCCGAAAATCGAGCTCAACAGGCCGCCTGCCAGGACCAGCAACGAGGCGACAGCCGCGGCGAGGCGGGCGTGGCCGCTGCCCACGTCGACCCACAGATAAAGGGCGACGGGTACCGCGCTGCCCATGGCCTGCACGCCGGCCCTGTGCAGCCAGTTCCAGGGCCATGCGTTGAGGGGCCCGTCGACACCCCGTGCCCGGTAGACCGGCCGGGCCGCGTCCCCGTGCGCCGCTTCGCCGGCCCGGCCGAGTCGCCCCTTGCGCAGATTGCAGGTGAGGGACTTGTTCTCATGAATGCTGGTGTTGGGCTCGCCTACCAGGGCGGTGAGGGTATTGGCGATGGCGCCGGTGGCGTAGCCCGACCACCCGTAGTGCCAGAGCAGTCCCACCTGAAAGAGGCTGCGGCCGTCGACCTGCAGGGGCCGCAGGCGACCGGTCACCAGCGCCCGGGTCTCCACCTCCCCGCGGGCCGTGGATATCACCACCCAGTCCCGATTGGCGATGCCGAGCCGCCGCGCGAGCTCCGGTGGAATCTCCGCAAAGCCTTCGCGCTGCAGCTCCGCTGTCAGCGGCACCGAGCGGGTGGGTGTACCCCCCGAGTGGTGCTCGGTGACCCGGTATGTGGTCGGCGCATAGGGGTAGCGCTCATCGAACGCGGTGTGATACCGGTTGTCGTCGCGTACCCACTTCTTGGACACCGGCTTGTCCTGCTGGGCATACAGCGCGTTCCTGGCGGGCGACTCGACCGGCTCGATGTGTTCGGCCCGGCCGGCCACCACGCCTTCCGGCTCCGAGTAACCGACCGCGATCCGGGTCTCTGCACGGGCCAGCCGACGCAGGTCCTCCGGATCGAACGGCAGTGCCGGGGAGACGACAAACGGCCGCTTGCCTCCGGCGTCGTCCTCGAGAAGGAAGCGGTTTTCCTGCACCAACACCACGCGACCACTGAGTCTGGGCATGAGACGCCTCCGTGCGCTTGAGCCATTCGAACGGGATCCGGCGCTAAGCCCTCGAGTGCCGTGCGGTGCGGTAGGAGCGCTCTGACGCGCGCAAGCCCTCGTCATGGTCCAGGCGGAAGTGAGGCTGTGTGTCTTCCGGGCGGACGGAATCGCCTCCGCATGGCGCTGGGTGCGCACCAACGCCCGCACCGGTCCATAACCCGCCCGGCCCTTCCTGCGTCAAAACGCTTTACATGGCGGTATCCGTTCTTGGGAACCGGGAGTTCCGCTACTCGCGTGTTCTGCGCACTTACAGACCGGTGCGTCGTTCGGTACACTGTGCGCACGCCGGGTGCGAAGCGTCTATGCGGCTCGTCACTGCTGCGTTCTTACTAACGCATTGACCCCTGTTTCAGTTCCTCCGGCAGCGGCGACCCCTATAGTGTTAACAGGCCCTAATAGAACTCCCCTTTGGTGAATGCTCAAGGAGGACAGATATGTCCCGGTTGTTTTCGAGCTATGCGCTCGGTCCCCTGACGCTGCAGAACAGACTGGTCATGTCGCCCATGACCCGTAATCGGGCCGACAACAATGTCCCCAATGCGCTGATGGCGCGCTACTACCGGCAGCGCGCCTCCGCCGGGCTCATCGTCACCGAGGGCACCTCGCCGTCGCCCAACGGTCTGGGCTATCCGCGCATTCCCGGGATCTTTTCCCTGGCCCAGGTGAGAGGGTGGGCGCCGGTCGCCGATGCGGTGCACGGTGGCGGTGCGAACATATTCATGCAGCTCATGCACACGGGCCGCATCTCCCATTCTTTGAATCTGCCGGCCGGTGCGCGGGTTCTGGCCCCTTCGGCCGTGGCCGCCAACGAACAGATGTATACCGATGCCGAGGGCATGAAGCCCCTGCCTGAACCCGAGGCGATGAGCGAGGCGGATATCGGCGCCGCTATCGAAGAGTTCGCCCAGGCGGCCCGCAATGCCGTTGAAGCGGGTATGGACGGCGTCGAGCTGCATGCGGCCAACGGCTACCTGCTGGAGCAGTTCATCCGCCCCAGCACCAACCGGCGCAGCGACGCCTACGGCGGACCCATTGAAAATCGGGCCCGCTTCGCCCTGGAGGTGGCGCGGGCGACCATTGACGCCATCGGCAAGGACAGAGTGGGAATACGGCTGTCACCGTTCGGGGTGTTCAACGACATGCCTCTGTATGACGCCATGCAGGAGGACTACACATATCTGGCCCACGAGCTCGACGCCCTGGGGCTGGTCTACGTGCACCTGGTCGATCATTCCGCCATGGGCGCGCCGACGGTGCCCGCGGCCATCAAGGAGGCGTTCCGCGAGTCGTTCAAGGGTACGCTGATTCTGTCGGGCGGTTACGACGCCGCTCGCGCCGAGAGCGACCTGGCCGACGGCAGGGCGGACCTCGTCGGCGTGGGGCGGCCGTTTCTCGCCAACCCGGACCTGCCCGCACGCTGGCAGGCAAACGCCCCGTTGAACGACCCGGATTACGACACTTTCTATACCCCGGGGGAAAAGGGTTATACCGACTATCCCACGTTGAGCTGACCCCTCCGGCTTCGGACTACACTGGTACAGGAAGACGGACACCCGGTCGGCACACCTTGTCGATCGAGACGACATGTCGAGCCATACGCGATGGCGCGATGGGGAGGCTGCCATGAACGATTCCTGTCCAGACGAGGCGCACGACACACGCAAGCCCGTGTCGGAGCGCGCCGCTGCCGGCTGGCGAAGGGCCGGCGACATGCATCACAACGTGCCGGTGTGGAGCGATCCATGCTGTTGCTGCGAGGCCGAGCCCTACTGGCGTGAAGTGGCGCCGGAGCTGGGCATCGATCCGGACGGCGACGGTAGCGCATCCTGAGGCGATCGGGCGCGCACCGCCTGCACGCTGTCGCTATGGCGGTGCGCGCCGTTGTCCCGGGCGCAGCACCGAACCGGCAGGCTGCCGGCCATGGCCTGCTGCACCACCGACCCTTGTCCCCACCTTTTACAGGGCAAAGCGGCGGGCTGACCGGCCTTTCGCTTCAGTAACGGCGCCTGCAGCCGATGGGGTCTGCAATGGCCCCCTCCCTCTCCAATACCGAATTGCTCCGGTACGCCGACCTATGCGCTCCCGGGAGCGGGGAGCTGCTGCTTTCCGACGTGATCGCTTCGTTCAGCTACGCGCTGGACCTGACCGAGGGCCAGGCCCCCGGGCACTGTCTGCGCGCCTGCTGGGTGGGTATGCATGTCGGACGCCGGCTGGGTATGGGAGAGACCGCGCTGTGGGACCTGTACTACACCATCCTGTTGAAGGACGCCGGCTGCAGCAGCAACGCCGCGCGCCTGTGCGAGCTCTACGGTCAGGACGATCGCGCCACCAAACGGGATTTCAAGTGGGTGGATACCGACAGCGTGGTGCAGCTGGCGCGCTTTGTGCTGTCCCACACGGGCGTGCGCGGTCAATTGGCCGACCGTTTCAAACGTCTGCTGCACCTGGTGGGTCATGGCGAAAGCCTGGCCACCGAGCTGATCCAGACCCGCTGCGAACGGGGCGCGGACATTGCCCGACGTCTGGGCTTCAACGAGGACGTTGCCTGGGGTATACACTGTCTGGACGAGCACTGGGACGGACGCGGCAAACCCTCGGGAATGAAGGGCGCGGACGTTCCCGTCAACGCCCGCATCGCGCTGCTGTCCCAGGTCGTGGACGTGTTTCATCACGTGGCCGGTCCCGAGGCGGCACTTCGGGAAGTGCGCCGCCGGTCGGGCACCTGGTTCGATCCGGAACTGGTCGCCGTGGTCAACGCGTTGGCGGGCGATGTGGATTTCTGGCAGGGATTGGCCGCCGACGACATGGAGCCGCGCGTCAGGGACCTGGAACCGGCGTCCCGCACGCTGGCCGTTGACGACGATCTGCTGGACGAGATCGCCGCCGCCTTCGGCCAGGTGGTGGACTCCAAGAGTCCGTACACCGCCGGCCACAGCGAACGGGTGGCCCTGTATACGGATATCCTCGCGGCGCGCATGGGACTGTCCCCCCAGCGACGGCGCTGGCTGAAGCGCGGCGCACTGCTGCACGACCTGGGCAAGCTCGGGGTCAGCAACTCCATTTTGGACAAGCCCGGCGCACTGACCGACGAGGAATGGACGGAGGTCCGTCGCCATCCCGCTCTCACCCGGGAGATCCTGTCCCGCATGGCCCCCTTCGAAGAGCTGGCGGTGATGGCGGGCGCCCATCACGAACGCCTGGACGGGGGCGGCTATCCGCTGGGCATGGTGGCCGCGGAGCTGTCTGTGGAGACGCGTATCATCACCATCTGCGATATCTTCGATGCCATCACCGCCGAGCGACCCTACCGCGGACCCATTCCCGTCCCCGAAGCGCTGGAAATCATGGGGCGAATGGTCGGTACGGCGCTCGATCCGGCTTGTTACCGCACCCTGCTGGAATCGGTCGACGAGATGCAGCGCCTGGTGGCCGACGAACGCGGTTGACCGTTTGCGGCGACGGAGGAAACAATACATCCGCAGGAACCCGGGGTCGGTGCGTGGGCGCTGGTTGGAACCTCACTGTCGGCACCGTGTTCGAACATAGTAGAGAGGACTTGTCGGGCGCCGTGCGCCCGCATGTCAGTCAGCGGACAAAGGAGATGCGCCATGACAGATGAAGAAGCGCCGGATCTCGTACTGATTCTCATCACCGGTCCCGAAAACCCGAAACGGCTGCCGTCGGCCTTTTTTCTCTCCGCCACCGCGGCGGCGAGCGAACAGAACGTGATTCTGTATTTCACCGGCCCCGCCACCGAACTGCTCAAGACCGGGGTGGCGGAGAACCTCTATCCCCTGGAAGGCGGCAAGAGCGTGGCGGACTTCATGAAGCTCGCGCTGGACAACGGCGTGCGCATCATCGGCTGCCAGCAGTCCCTGGACCTGAACGGCATGACCAAGGAAGACCTGTCCATGGATCTGCCCCTGCTTACACCCAGTCAGGCGCTGCCGTCCCTGGGTGCGGCGGGTAAGGTCCTTACCTGGTAGCACGGGCTCGGCCGACGGCGCAGGGAATGGGCCTGCGGCAGGCCCACAAGCCCAAGCCACTCCACCGCGGCGGCGGTCTCAGCCGGGTCCTCCCCGGCTGTCGCCGCCGTGCCCGGCCTGATACAGGGTGTCGTCGGCGGCCACTGACTACCGGCCCACGGCGCGCTTCTGCCGGCATTGTCTTAACATCCGCCTGCCGGTCCGGTACCGTCACCGGACCGGCAGGCGCTCTGCTATGCTGGGCTCATAAGAACCAACGTCGTCCCTTTCCGCCCAGGGTCAAGGCTCGGGCAGGTGTCCGGCACTGCGCCTGCCAGGGCGGAAACGGTGGCAGCCATAGAGGAGGCACGGATGCCCTTGTTCATCGCCGGACTGGTTCTTTTCTTCGGGGTCCATTCGGTATCCATCGTTGCCGAGCCCTGGCGCAACCGTATGGTGGCCCGTATCGGGGAGATGCGCTGGCAGGGGTTGTACTCCCTGGTGGCGGTCGTCGGTTTCGCACTCATCGTGCTGGGTTACGACGGCGCGAGACATGCATCGCCGGTTCTCTACCGACCGCCTCTGTGGACCCACTACATCACCCTGGTGCTGCTGTTGCCGGTGTTCCCGCTGTTGATCGCCGCCTATCTGCCGGGACGGATTCAGGCCGCGACCCGCCATCCCATGCTGCTGGCGGTCATGTTCTGGGCCGCCGGCCACCTGGTGGCCACCGGCACCGTCATCGATGTGGTGCTGTTCGCGGTGTTCCTGGCGTGGGCGGTCGTGGACCGAATCTCGGTTGGCCTGCGTCCGCTCCGGGAAATCCGGCATCTGCCGGCTGGCCGGATGAACGATGCCGTCATCGTGGTCGTCGGCCTGGCGATGTACGCGGCATTCCTTGGCTGGGCCCACAGCTTCTTCATCGGTGTTTCGCCGCTGACCGGTCTCGGTTGACGGCGCTCGGGCGCCGTTGGGCGGCGCCGGACAGTACCGCTGACGCGGGCGTGAGGGCCGATCGATCTTCATGGGGGCGTCCGCCGGGCCATGGCAGAATTGCCCATTCCTGCTATTGGTTGAGGGTGTCCTGTCGATTCAGGGGTTGCGCTGGTGGACGTGTCCCGATTGAATGTCGCGGTAGTGCTGGGAGATCCCCGGCTGCCCTACCCCTATGCCGCCAACGACCGTTTCGGCGCAGAGGAACTGGAGGCCGCCCGCCGCCTGGGCGCGGCGCTGGAGCGGTTGCCGGGGTATGCGTTCAGCTACTTCGACGACCACGAGCGCCTGCTCGACGCTTTGCGTGCGGCCGGAGCGGAGCTGGTGCTGAATCTCTGCGACACCGGCTTTCGCAATAACTGGGACTACGAACGGGACATTCCGGCACTGCTGGAGATTCTGGGTCTGCCCTATACCGGTGCCGATCCCATGGGCATCAGTCTCACCACGGACAAGGCGGTGGTGCGGGCGCTGGCAACGAACATGGGCATCCCGGTGCCCAACGAGACGTTCGTGGATCTGACCGCCGATCCGCTCACCGTGCCCGCCGTCTATCCCTGTCTGATCAAGCCCAATGCCAGCGGCGGCAGCTTCGGCGTCACGCGGGACTGCGTGGTCAACGATCCGGCCGAAGCGGAAACCTATCTGCGCTGGCTGGCCGCGAACCTGGCGATTCCCGAGGCGCTGCTGCAGGATTTTCTCACGGGGCCGGAATACACCGTCGGGCTGATCGGCAACCCCGACACCGGCTTTACCGTACTGCCGCCTCTGGAGGTGGACTACAGTGAGCTACCCTCGCACCTGCCGCCGATCCTGACCTACGCCTCCAAGAACGAGCCGGAGTCGCCGTACTGGCAGTCACTGAAGTTCGTCCAGGCCGATCTGGACGACGTCGTGCGCAGTCAGTTGATCGACCACTGTGCGCGTTTGTTTCGCCGCCTGGGCGTGCGCGATTACGGGCGCTTCGATTTTCGCTGCGGCGACGACGGCCAGCCACGGCTGCTGGACGTGAACACCAATCCCACCTGGTACTGGGACGGCAAGCTGGCCCTGATGGCCGAATGGGCGGGCTACGGGTACCACGACATGCTGCGCCTGATTCTGGAGGCGGCCGCCGCACGTCAGGGCATCGCCCCGCCCTGAGCCGCACCGCGGGGTTCGCCGTCAGAGCAGCCGCCGGGGAATGGTTTCGTCCCACTCCCGTACCGCGAACAGCTGATCGCCTTCGTAGGCCTTGAGGGTGGCCTGGAGGCGAAAATGATGGGCGTCGGCCGTCATGTTGGTGGCGCACTCCAGACGCGTCGACCAGCCCCCGCGGCGGTGGATGGTGGTCTGCTCCACCA
>Ga0102956_1000754_pt1 | contig 11277 bp, 7 predicted proteins | sample SalPonF2_A_D2_MG_FD_84515 | JGI IMG/M metagenome (GOLD analysis project Ga0102956, IMG submission 84515) | Salt pond soil microbial communities from South San Francisco under conditions of wetland restoration - Salt Pond MetaG SF2_A_D2_MG ...
CATAGCGGAACGGCTGCTGGAAGAACACACCCAGGCGGGTGCCGCGTGACCAACGAGACACACGGGTTGCGGGCTCTGCAGGCCGCCTTCGCCCGCGCGATACGCGACGGAGAATACCTGCCCGAGGCGGGCGTCTTTCGCGAGCGCGGCCTGTCCGCCCGCCAACGACTGAACGTCTATCATCACCACAGCCGGATCGTAGAGTGCGAAGCCCTGGCGGCCGTCTACCCTGCCGTACGGCGACTGGTGGGAGAGGACTTCTTCGCCAACATGGCGGTGCTGTACGCAGGGCAGTACCCCTTGAACAGGGGCGATCTGCGGGTGTTCGGCGAACAGCTTGCCGACTTCCTTGCGCAGTTCGAACCGCTGCGCACGGTGCCCTATGTCGCGGACGTGGCCCGACTGGAATGGTGTTGGCACGAATCGCTCCATGCGGCACAAGCCTCTCTGGAAGCACGTGCGGCCGATGGCACGCGGCTTTGTCTCGCACCCCACGTGCGCTTGCTGCACTCGCCCTTTCCCGTCGCGACCATCTGGGACTTTGCCTTGAGGGAGCACGCCGACGACACGCCCCATCTGAACATAGACACGATGGGCCCGGAGCATGTGCTCATCATGCGCCCGACACTGGACGTCGAGGTGTGGACCCTGCCCGCAGACGAGTGGGAATGGTTGTCAGGGTATCGCCAACCGACCCCGGTTGCCGCGACAACCCGTGAGACGGGACGGCAACGCAGCTGGCTCGCGCGAGGTGTGTTGACGGGCGCCGAAATCTAGTCACGCGGCGTGCCGGTCGGCCACACGGTTGTTCCCAAGCAAGAATGACCGTTGGTGGACAGCCGTCAGCCGGCCAGGCGCACGCTTTCCGGCAGGCTGACTTCCATGGCGACGGGCAGGTGATCGGATACCGGGCAGTCGAGAACGACGGCGCGCTCGACCTGCAGCGTGGGGGTGACCAGGATATGGTCGATGTTGCGGGCGGGGCGCCAGCTGGGGAAGGTGTGCAGGCCGTGGATGGGCTCGCGCATGAGGGTGTTGCTGATCAACAGATCCATCTCGGGACTGTTGGATCGACAGTTGAGATCGCCCATCAGGATGACATGGCGGTAGCGGTTGACCAGATCGCTCACGTAGCCGATCTGGCGCATGCGGCCGCTGCGGCTGAGGGCCAGATGCATGATCAGCAGCACCAGCGGCTCGGCGTGGCCTCCGAAGCGGATCAGCAACGCGCCACGTCCCGGTATCTTGCCGGGCAGCCGGTGCTCGGTGATCTCGGTGGGACGGAAGCGGCTGAGCATGCCGATGCTGTGGCGGGCGATGCCGCCCACCCGGCGGTTGGTCTGGTCGTACCAGTACGGAAAGCCGGCCCGCTGGGCCAGGTACTCGGTGAGATTGATGAAGCCGGAACGCAGGCTGCCGGCGTCCACTTCCTGCAGGCCCACCAGGTCGTAGCCGTGGATCAGGTCGGCGATCTGGTTGAGATTGTCGAACCGCTCGGGATGGGGCAGAACGTGCTTCCAGCTCTGGGTCACGTAGTGGCGGTAATGGCGGGTCGTGACCCCGGTCTGGATGTTGTAGCTGAGCAGTCTCAGGCGGTTATGACCGCCGCCGGACGCGGCCTCCTTGGACACCGGCGCGCTGTTTTCGTCTGCGTGGGCCGCGGTCATGGCGTCAGATCGGACACACCAGCTTGCCGAGCTTGTCGGTCAGTTTGAGATTCTCGCTGTAGTCCACCGGACAGTCGATGATGCTGACCGTCTTGTCGGCCATGGCCTTCTTCAATGTGGGCATCAGGTCGCCGACCTTTTCGATGCGATAGCCCCTGGCGCCGAAGGATTCGGCGTACTTCACGAAGTCCGGGTTGCCGAAACGCACGTTGCTGGCACGATGAAAATGGTTCATCTGCTTCCATTCTATCAGGCCGTAGCCGCAGTCGTTCCATATCAGGATGACGATGGGCACACCCAGCCGGGTCGCGGTCTCGATCTCCTGGGAATTCATCATGAAACCGGCATCGCCGGTGACCGCCACCACGGCACGGTCGGGATAGAGCATCTTGGCCGCGATGGCGCCGGGCACCGCGATCCCCATGCTGGCAAAGCCGTTGGAGATGATGCAGGTGTTGGGATATTCGCATCGGAACATCCGTGCCATCCACATCTTGTGGGCGCCCACGTCACAGATCACGATGTCTTCCATGGCCAGGGCGGTGCGCAGGTCCCAGATGATCTTCTGGGGCTTGATGGGAAAACCCTCGTCATTGCGCAGCTGGTTCATCTCCTCGATGAGGGCTTCGCGCAGCGCCCGCATGGGCTGGCCCTGATGGGGAGTCGCCAGTTCCTGGATACGCATCAGGCTGTGCTTGATATCGCCCACCACACCGGCCTCGATGTTGTAGCTGGCATCCACTTCCGCGGGCAGCGTGTCGATGTGGATGATCTTGCGGTCGCGGGTGGGATGCCACAGGTGGGGATGGTATTCCACCAGGTCGTAGCCGACGCAGATGATGACATCGGCCCGCGAGAAACCGCAGCTGATGTAGTCGTTGGCCTGCAGGCCGGCGCTGCCCAGGGCCAGCGGATTCTTCCCAAAGGGTAGCACGCCCTTGGCCATGAACGTGTTGGCCACCGGGATGTCGAGCTGGGCCGCGAAATCGGCCAGATGCTTCCAGGCACGGGCCCGCACCACGCCGTTGCCGGCGAGGATGATGGGATTGCGGGCTTCGGAGATCACTTCGGCGGCCCGTTCCACGCGGTCCCGGGCCGGCTCCGGCGTCACCGGAAACTTCACCGGCAGAGGCTCGTCCTCGATTTCCATGGAAGCGATGTTTTCCGGGAACTCGATGAACGTGGCGCCGGTCTTCTCGGTCTGAGCCAGCTTGAATGCCTTGCGCACCACCTCGGGGATGATGTTGGGCGTCAGCAGACGGGACGAGTACTTGGTGATGGGCTGGAACAGCTGCTCCAGGTCCAGCACCTGGTGGGATTCCTTGTGCAGGCGATTGGTGCCGGCCTGACCGGAGATGGCCACCACCGGCGCATGGTCCATGTTGGCGTCGGCCACCCCGGTGACCAGGTTGGTGGCGCCCGGACCCAGGGTGGAAAGGCAAACGCCGGCGCGACCGGTCAGGCGGCCGTAGACGTCCGCCATGAAGGCGGCGCCCTGCTCATGCCGGGTGGTGATGAACTGGATGCTGGAGTCAACCAGGGCGTCCATGACGTCCAGGTTCTCTTCGCCGGGTACTCCGAAGATGTACTCGACCCCCTCGTTCTCAAGGCACCTGACGAACAGTTCCGCTGCTTTCATCGGACCACCTTCCGTGCCGCCAACCACCCGTCCCCGAACGGGCGCCTCCCTGCCCTATGCAAGTCACGTACCGGTGCGGGCCTTCAACTGGATCCGTCGGCGGCCGCGTGGGCGCTGGCCCGCTCCTTCTGGATCAGATACTTGACTACTTTCAGCATGGCTTCGTTGCTGCCGGCGAGCTGGCCGGACGTGCGGTACTTGCCGGCCACGATCATGCTGGGTACCCCGGAGATGCCGTAGCGACGCGTCATGTCCTTGGCGCGATTGAGATCCAGGTCCACCGCGAACGAATGATAGGTGGAAAGGAACTTCTTCTCGGGGACGCCATGTTTGGCGAAGAAAGCCGCCATGGCGTGGGTGTCGGTGAGCAGCTTGACGTCGTGATCCTTGTGGATGGCATCGAACAGCGCCTGATGGGTCTTGTGGAACACGCCCAGCAGCTTCTCGGTATAGAACACCCGCGCCAGTGGCGACCAGCGTGGACCCAGCACCGCCGGGACTCGCTTGAACACCACATCCCTGGGTTTGTGGGCGAGCCACTGGTCCAGATGGGGCTCAAAGTGGTAGCAGTGCGGGCACCCGTACCAGAACAGCTCGATCACCTGGATCTTGCCGTCGGTGCCGGCGGGCTGGGGCGGGTCGATGATCTGATAGTCGATGCCGGCGTCATAGTGCGTCGCGGAACCGCCGGAAGCGGCCGGTGCCAGGGCAGGTACGACAAGGGCCAGCAGGCCGACAATCATTCGCTTTAGCATGAGGTCGCATTCCCCGTCATTTGATCAACCCGCCCCGACACAGCGGGGGCCCGCGGCCGCCACCCTGCAGGCGCCGGCCGCGGGCCCGGACAACGTTCCTACAGGTGGCCGTATGAATGCAGCCCGGACAGGAACATGTTAACACCCAGGAACGCGAAGGAAGTCACGCCCAGACCGATGATCGCCCACCAGGCCATGGGGGCGCCGCGCCAGCCCTTGGTCAGGCGCATGTGCAGCCAGGCCGCATAGTTGAGCCACACGATCAGGGCCCAGGTCTCCTTGGGATCCCAGGACCAGTACCCGCCCCAGGCCTGGGCGGCCCACAAAGCACCCAGGATGGTGGCCACGGTGAAGAAGGCGAAACCCAGGGCGACGGACTTGTACATCACGTCATCCATCACGTCCTTGGACGGCAGGCGGGTCAGCAGGACGCCGTTCGGGTTGATGCGCTCCTGGCGCTCACGAACCAGGAAGGCCACCCCCACCATCGAAGCCAGGGCGAAGGAACCGTACCCGATGAAGTTTGCAGGCACGTGAATCTTCATCCAATAGCTCTGCAGGGCGGGCACCAGCGGCTGAATCTGGTAGGCCTGGTGAGAATAGGAGTACCACAGCAGAAAGCCCACGGCAGCCGAGATCACGAGCATCACGAACCCGCCCAGGGAGCGGTTCTTGTACTTGCCCTCGTAATACAGGTAGAGCAGCGTGGTGACAATGCAGAACAGAACGAATACGTCGTAGAGATTGCTGACCGGAATATGGCCGATGCCGGGTCCCATCATGTAGGACTCGCGCCAGCGCACCATGAGTGCGACCAGGCCCATGGCGGCGCCGCACCATGCCATGGCGCTGCCTACCTTGCTGGTGAACTCCGAGCCGGTGAACAACCCTCCGAAATAGGCGACGGCCGAGCCGACCAGCAGGGCGCTCATCCACATGACCGCCGACTGCCCTGACAGCAGGTATTAGAGGAAGAAATTGTGGTCGACGGCACTGAGGCTGCTGCCGTAGCACCAGATGGCGAACAGGCTCACGCCGCCCACCACCAGCGAGAACGCCCGCAGGGGCTTCCAACGCCATCCGACCCAGACCAGGCCGAGCGTCCACAGCCCCAGAATGCCGGTCTGGTACTGGTCCATCGGGCTGCCGATGTGACCCGCATAGGCGTAAGCGGTAATCGCGGACGCCAGCACAAACAGGGCCCACGCCCAGTCGAACCAGCTCAGTGCCTGCCAGAACGACGGGGCCTTGAAATCCTTCAACATGTCATGCTGTGTCACGGACATGTCATCTCTCCTCGGTGCAGTCGGCGCCGGCGCGGGAAACTCCGCAGTCCGGCCGTTTTAGGAGTTGAACTGGCGTTCGAACGTATCCCGCAGGGTCTCGAATTCCTGTTCGAAGTCCCGCTCGTTGCGATTGCCGGTACCGGCGAACAATACCCGGGTGCCCCCGTCGCCGCGGTCCACCCAGAACCAGAGCCGGCGGTGTGCCACGTAGAACATCAGGAACACACCGATGATGAGCAGCCCAAAGCCCATATATACAACAATTTTGCCTGGGGCACGTGCGATTTGAAAGCCCGAGGCCTGGACCTGCTTGAAATTGGTCATCTGCAGAAAGAACGGGGCCCCGTACTTGGGCAGTGCCGCCATGGCGGTGAGGGCGTCGTCGTAGAACTGGGCGTTCTTCTGGCTGATGCCCTTGGAAACGTCTACCCCTTCCTTCTTGAGCACATCCACGTACAGGGTTCCAAGCACATTCTGCAGAACCTTCATGTAGGCGTCCATGACCTTGCCCCGCCGATCCTTGGGCACCTGCTTGTCGACCTGTTGGGCGATGGCCTGGAAGCCGCCCTCGGCGAACAGGGAAACAAGCCGGTCCATGGTATCGACAATCCGGTGTTCCATCTGTTCATTGTTCATCTTCGCCTCGGCGAAGGTTTCCCGGGTGGTCTGCTCGGCCACCTTCTTGACCCGCGCCGGATCGTGGATCCAGGCGTTGAAGGTCATGAATCGCTTGACCCCGCCGTCGGGATCGGCCGGGATGTGAAGGTACCGGTAGGGCTGCGCCGGCGAGGTGCGCATGCCGGTGAGATAGAACAGGCGCCCGTCCTGCTCCACCGGGGCCATGTAGGTGTTGTACTCGGTGGCGACACCTTCGGCGTTACGCAGCTTGTAGGTGAAGCTCGGCCCCAGGTTGAAGAAGTCCTCCTTGCCGCTCTTGGTCTCCTTGCGGTTGATGTTGTACATCCGGAAGTTGGTCAGCTCCAGGGTCAGCGGACCCTTGGCGGTGTTCACCGGCACCTTGGAGAACACCGAGCTCTTGACCACCTGCGGATCCAGGTCCGAGCTCTGTAGCGGCCAGGCCTTGAGGGTTTCATGGGTGCCGCCGTCACTGAAACTGGCCTGATAGATGGTGTAGCCCTTGTAGGTCAGCGGGTGGTTCACGGCGATGGTGGCCGCAATGGGATGACCGGGGTCCTTGGGATCGTGGATGACCACATCGCTCTCGAAGGAGCGGGGCTTGCCGCTCGGGTAGTGCCGGATGCGGAATTTCTTCAGGTCGATGGTGAACGGCAGCGGCTGCACCAGATAGCCGTTCCACAGCTGCAGGAAGCACAGATTGGCCGACGTGCCTTCCGGGATGGTGACGCTGCCCCGGAAGGACGGGTTGTGCACCGACAGCCAGCTCTTCTTGGGCACCTTGGAGGCGGGCAGGTCCTGGGTTTCCACCTGAATGGCCCCGGTGAGCGCCTTCAGCTTGAGCGAGGCGGTACCGTCCGCCAACGCGCCCAGGCAGATGACCACGATGGCGGTATGGGTGAAGATATAGCCCAGGCGGTTGATGCGCCCCTTCATGGCGGCCAGCATCACGTGGTCGCCATGGTCCTTGCGTCGCACCCGGTAACCGTAGGCCCGCACGATGGTGGACACCGTGTGCAGCGTGGCGTCCTGGTCGGCAGGGACGTCCCACTGCTTGTTGAAATGGAATGCCTGCAGGGATTTGCGCTGCACACCCAGGCGGAAGTTGCGCATCTCGCGGAACATGCCGGGGCTGTTGCGCACGATGCATACGCTGGTGGAAATGACCAGGAAAGCCAGGATGGTCATGAACCACCAGGAGCTGTACACGTCGTACAGCCCGATGGTCTTGAAGACCTGGAACCAGAACGCCCCGAACTGGACGACGTAGTTCTGGTAGGGCTCGTTCTGCTTGAGGACCGTGCCGATCACGGCTGCAATGGCGGTGGCCGCCAGCAGCGTAATGGCCAGGTTCATGGACCCCAGGAATTCCAGCAGAATTTTGGACCGCGAGGGGGCCGGCGGCGTGTTCTCGGTGCGTGCGTCGGTGCTCAAGATGGCAGACTGTCAGGTGGCGTGGTATCGGCGTATTAGGACAGCGGGCGGTCGAGCGCGTTCATTGTACACCCACTGAATTGCGGGCGCCTGATGGCGCTCTTATGGTGTGGAAATTGAAGCGGTCGCGATGGCACTGCGTTCGTCGAAGGCGACAGGGGGGCGATCGCGCTCGCCCCCTGCCTGCGTTTCAAACCTGGCGAAGCCTGTGCTCAGTGCAACCCCTGAATGTAGGAAGCCACCGCTTCGATCTGGGCGTCGGTGAGCTTGGCGGCAATGTCGCGCATCATCTTGCCGGCGTCGTTGTGGCGGTCGCCGGCGCGGAACGCCTTCAACTGAGCCACCACATAGGCGGCATGCTGACCGTGCAGCGCGGGAAAGTGGGCGGCCGGGTTGCCGGCGCCGGTGGGACCATGGCAGGCCATGCAGGCGGACACGCCGGTCTTCATGTCGCCGCCGCGGAAGATGGACTCGCCGAGGGCCACCAGTTTGGGGTCGGCCTGGCCGATCTTGACCTGCTGGCTGGAAAACCAGGCAGCCAGGTCCTGGATCTGCTTGTCGTTCAGGGGCGCGGCCATGGGCTGCATGGTGGCGTTCTTGCGGGCGCCGGACTTGAAGTCGTGAAGCTGCTTGATGATGTAGGGCGCGTTCTGACCGGCCAGGTTGGGGAACGTGGGGCTGACGGAGTTGCCATCGGCGCCGTGACAGGCGGCACAAGTGGTGGAATCGGCTTTGCCCGCGGAAGCATTACCCGGGTCCAGAGGCTTACCTTCGGCCAGGGCGGTACCCGTAACCCCAAATACGGAAACCGCGACTGCGAATACAAACCACTTCTTCATCGTAGAGCAACTCCTCTAGCCATACTGCGTATGCGCGCGGCACAGTCACTGGAATCGCGGCGGGTAGCCGCGCGTAGGACCCCACGCCCTCCGGCTGGCACCGGACGGCACCCCTTGGTCAAAAAGACATGAATGTATACCAGCCGAGACCTGGCCGGTCAACTATACAAGGCCATGACAAACGGCGTCGGGACGAGGAAAATGCCGGCCATGACAAACCCATACCATGCGGCACGATTCCTCAAGAGCGCGCCGGCACCGACCGAGGCGCCCCCCGACCGGGGCGCGGAAGTGGCCTTCGCCGGACGCTCCAATGCGGGTAAGTCCAGCGCCCTGAACGCCATTACCGGCCAGCGCTCCCTGGCACGCACCAGCAAGACGCCGGGGCGCACCCGGCTGCTGAACTTCTTTGAGGTAAGCGAAGACCGACGGCTGGTGGACCTGCCGGGCTACGGCTATGCGCAGGTTCCCATGGCCGTCAAGAAGCGCTGGCAGGCGGAGCTCGCGCGCTATCTGCAGGAACGCCGCTGCCTTAGGGGACTGGTGCTGCTGATGGACGTGCGTCACCCGCTCACCGAATACGACTGCCAGCTGCTGGACTGGTGCCATCAGGCGCGACTCCCGGTTCACGTGCTGTTGACCAAGGCCGACAAACTCAAGCGAGGGCCCGCTTCCGCGGCCCTGCACCGGGTGCGCCGGGCGCTCGGCGAGCTGCATCCCGACAGCACCGTGCAGCTGTTTTCAGCCCTCAAGCATGAAGGCCTGGAGGAGGTCCGTCATCAGCTGGACCGCTGGCTGGAGCTCAACGCCGGGTGAAGCGGAGCCCGGCAAACGGGCAAAAAAAACCCCGGTATTCAAGGGGGGGGAAGTACCGGGGTCAATCACCCGACTTGGGGGTGCCGGGTAAGGAGGAATACCCGCTCAGGGAGGGAGAGCGGGGTGAGCGCTGTGCAGCAACGCTCGCAATCGTTATGACCAAGGCCGCCGCCCAAAGTTCACGACTGAAAAAATCCATGGGCGAAATTTTTCCGGCGCCCGGCGGCGGGCCGGATGCGCCCGGCCCCGGGGGCGTCAGTGGGCCTCGTCCCAGTTGGCCCCGACGCCGATGTCCACCAGCAGGGGAACGTCCAGGGCGGCCGCGCCCTCCATGGCCGCGCGGATCCGCTCGCCGGCGGCCTCCACCTGCCCTTCGGTGATTTCGAACACCAGCTCGTCGTGCACCTGCATGACCATGCGCACGCCGTGGTCGGCGCTCTGTATCCAGCCGTCCACCGCGATCATGGCCCGCTTGATGATGTCCGCGGCGGTGCCCTGCATGGGCGCGTTGATGGCGGCCCGTTCGGCCTGGGCCCGGCGCTGGCCGTTGCGCGAGCCGATCTCCGGCAGATACAGGCGGCGCCCGAACACCGTTTCCACGAAGCCCCGGTCGCGGGCGGCGGCCCGGGTGCGCTCCATGTAGTCCCGTACGCCGGGATAACGGGCAAAGTAGCGGTCGACGTACTCCTGGGCGGTGCCCCGGTCCAGGCCCAGCTGGCGACCCAGACCGTAGGCCGACATGCCGTAGATCAGGCCGAAGTTGATGGCCTTGGCGGCCCGGCGCTGCTCGCCGCTGACCTGCTCCGGCGCCGTGCCGAACACCTCGGCGGCGGTGGCGCGGTGGATGTCCTCGCCGGCGGCGAAGGCCTTCAGCAGTCCCTCGTCGGCGGACAGGTGCGCCATGATGCGCAGCTCGATCTGGGAGTAGTCCGCGGCCAGGATGCGATGACCGGGACCGGCCACGAAGGCCTGGCGGATGCGTCGACCCTCCTCGGTGCGCACCGGGATGTTCTGCAGGTTGGGATCGGAGGAGGACAGCCGCCCGGTGGCGGCCACCGCCTGGTGGTAGGAGGTGTGCACCCGGCCGGTGTCCGGGTCGATCCGTTCGGGCAGACGGTCGGTATAGGTGGACTTCAACTTGGACAGGGACCGATAGTCCAGAATGACCCGCGGCAGCGGATAGTCCAGGGCCAGCTCGGCCAGCACCGCCTCGGCGGTGGAAGGCGCCCCCTTGGGCGTCTTGGCGGTGACCGGCAGCTTGAGCTCTGCGTACAGGATTTCCTGGATCTGCTTGGGTGAGCCCAGGTTGAAGGGGTGGCCCGCCAGGCGGTGGGCCTCGGCCTCGATTTCAGCCAGCCGCTCGGTCAGCTCCAGACTGTGGGCCCGCAGCATCTCCACGTCCACCTGCACGCCGGTGCGCTCCATGCGCGAGAGCACCGGCACCAGGGGCATCTCGATGTCCTCGAACACCCGCCGCAGGCCGGCCTCCTCTCCCAGGCGCGGCCACAGATACTCGTGCAGCTTGAGGGTGACGTCGGCATCCTCGGCGGCATAGGGTCCGGCCTGCTCCAGGGCCACTTCGTCGAAGCCGATCTGCCTGGCGCCCTTGCCGGCCACCTCTTCGTAGCTGATGGTCTTGTGGCCGAGATACTTCAGGGCCAGGGAGTCCATGTCGTGGCGGCTGGCGGTACTGTCCAGCACATAGGACTCCAGCATGGTGTCGTAGCGCACGCCCTGCAGGTCGATGCCGTGACGGGCCAGCACGCTCATGTCGTACTTGAGGTTGTGGCCGAGCTTGGCGCGCCGGGGATCCTCCAGCAGCGGGCGCAGCCGTTCCAGCACGCTGTCGCGGTCCAGCTGCTCCGGGGCGCCCGGGTAACGGTGGGCCAGCGGCACGTAGGCCGCGCGGCCGGCCTGCACCGCGAAGGAGACGCCGACGATGTCCGCCTGCATGTAGTCCAGGCTGGTGGTCTCGGTATCGAAGGCGAACACCTCGGCCGCCTCCAGTTCCCGCAGCCAGCCGTCGAGCTGCGCCTCGCTCAACACCAGCTCGTAATCCACGTCGGCGGCGGGCGCGTCCCGCTGCCCGGCGTCCTCACTGCCTTCGTCGAGCTGTCCCAGCCAGGTGGTGAACTCCAGGCGCGTGAGCAGCTCGCGCAGGGCCCCGGTGTCGGGCGGCTGCAGGCGCAGGTCCGCGGGGCCCAC
>Ga0102956_1000756_pt1 | contig 11262 bp, 10 predicted proteins | sample SalPonF2_A_D2_MG_FD_84515 | JGI IMG/M metagenome (GOLD analysis project Ga0102956, IMG submission 84515) | Salt pond soil microbial communities from South San Francisco under conditions of wetland restoration - Salt Pond MetaG SF2_A_D2_MG ...
AATGCGCTGCGACTGGCCCGGGAGGGGCGCACTTCCCTGGAAGAAGTGTTCAACGTGCGTCTGGAGTGAGCGGGTCCGCAACGGGCCCGCCGTGAAGCTGACGGGTGTGGCAAGGGAGGAGAGGACGATGGTCTCGATACGCGTTGCCTGGTTCACGATGCTGGTATTCTGGGCCGCCGGTGCGGCGGCGGAATCCTCGAAGGAGGTTCTGGAAGGGGGGTTGGCCAACCCCGGGTATCATGAGCAGCCGTCCTGGTTCAAGAACTCGTTTCTGGACATGCGCGAGGATGTGGCGGAGGCGACGGCGGCCGGCAAACGGCTGGTGCTGTACTTCTATCAGGACGGATGTCCCTACTGCAAGAAACTGCTGGAAGTCAATTTCGCCCAACGGGACATCGTGCAGAAGATGCGCGCCAACTTCGACGTGGTGGCCATCAACATGTGGGGTGATCGGGAGGTGGCCGATTTCGCCGGACGCAGCACCACGGAAAAGGCCTTCGCCCAGGACCTGAAGGTGATGTTCACACCGACGCTGCTGTTCCTGGACGGGAAGGGCAACGTGGTGCTGCGCACCAACGGCTACTATCCGCCCCACAAGTTCCGCACCGTGCTGGACTACGTGGCCGGCCACATGGAAGGTACGATGAGCTATCGGGATTACTACGCCAGGGTGGATCCGGAGCCGGCCAGGGGCGAGTTGCACCGCGATCCCTCGTATCTGCAGCCCCCTTATCGGCTCGACCGACGCGGCGATGGCCGCCCGCTGTTGGTGCTGTTCGAGCAGAAGGACTGTGCGGCGTGCGATGAGCTGCATCTGGACATCCTCAAGCGCCCGCAAAGCCGCGCCCTGTTGTCCAGGTTCGACGTGGTGCTGCTGGACATGTGGGCCCGTACGCCGGTGCGTACCCCCGCCGGTGTGCAGACCGATGCCGCCGGCTGGGCGCGGACCCTGAAGATACAGTATGCCCCTTCGATGGTGTTCTTCGATGCTGAAGGACGGGAGGTGTTCCGGGCGGAGGGTTATCTGAAGGCTTTCCACACGCAGTCGGTGCTGGACTATGTGGCCTCCGGTGCCTACCGTGAGCAACCCAACTTTCAGCGCTATATCGACGCCCGTGCCGACAGGCTGCGCCGACAGGGTGTGCACATCGATCTGATGAAGTAGGGCGGTGCCCGATCAGTCCGCGGCGGGCGCGGGCGTCTCGGTGCGCTGGGCGCTGAACTGTTGGCCGGTGATGCCTTCGCTGGCCGGGCTCATGAGATAGAGGAATGGTTTGACCACGTCCTCCGGTTGCGCCAGCGTGCGCGGGTCCTCGCCCGGATAGGCCAGCGCGCGCATGGGCGTGCGCACCGGCCCCGGATCCACGCTGTTGAAGCGCAGCCGGGTGTTGACCTCCGTTTCGTCGGCGAGGATCTGCATCAGCGCTTCGAGGCCGAATTTGGAGACGGCGTAGGCGCCCCAGTAAGCTCTTGCCTTGCGGCCGACGCGATCGGAAGTGAATACCACCGAGGCCTCGTCGGTGCGCATCAGCAGCGGCAGGCAGGCGTGGGTCAACAGAAACGGGGCGTTGAGGTTGATCTGCAGCACCTGATACCACAGCATCGCTTCGTAGTGGGTCATGGGGGTCAGCCCCCCCAGAAGGGCGGCATTGTGCAGCAGTCCGTCCAGGCGCCCGAATTCCCGCTCCACGGTCGCCGCCAGTTCCCCGTAGTGCTTGACGGTGGCGCCTTCCAGGTCCAGGGGATAAATAGCCGGCTGCGGATGGCCCGCCTGCTCGATTTCGTCGTAGACAGCTTCCAGCTTGCGGATGGTGCGGCCCAGCAGGATGACGGTGGCGCCGTGAGCGGCAAAGCTGCGGGCGCAGGCCTTGCCGATGCCGTCACCGGCGCCGGTGACCAGAATGACGCGGTCCCTGAGCAGTTCGGGTTCCGGTTGCCAGTGTTCCCATGGTTCCATGTGGGGCTCCCGCGAGGGCTTGAGGAAGGGGCATTATACGGCCATCACACCGGTATTTCGTCCCTCGGGACGATAGGATGGTTCCCCACCGGCGTCGATGCGACTGCCGCTACGGCGGGTCTTGCGCGGACTTGACGTTGATGGCGCCGGCGAGCCGTTTCTTGCGGCGCGGCCGGTTGGCGCCCGATGGTCGGTCAGTCGAGGTCCTGCGGGTCCGGTGCCGCGCAGGGGGCCATGGCCTCGGCCGCGCCGGGTCCGAAGCGCGATTCGAACATCCAGCGTGTGACGGCGTCGGCGGGCATCGGTTTGGCGATATAGAAGCCCTGGGCGTAATCGCAGCCCATTTCCGTGAGCCGCTCCAGTGTCGCCTGGTTTTCCACGCCCTCGGCGATCACCTGCAACTCGAAGTTATGCGCCAGGTCGATAATGGATTGAACGATCTTCGCGTCGTCCTCGTCGTCGGCCATGTTGCGCACGAACGACTTGTCGATCTTCAGCTCCCGCACCGGCAGCTTCTTCAGGTAGGCCAGCGACGAGTAGCCGGTTCCGAAGTCGTCAATGGAAATGACCACGCCCAGGTCGTGCAGCTGCTGCAGGGTCTCCATGCTGCGCGCCGGATCGGCCATCATGGCCCCCTCGGTGATCTCCAGGGTCAGGTGGCCGGGATCCGTGCCCCATATGCGCATGGCGCGGGTGACCAGCTCGACCACGTCGGGGTCGTGCAGCACACAGGGCGAGAGATTGACGGCAACCGACAGCCAGTCCCATTTCCTTCGGCAGGACGAGCACTGCATGAGCGCGGCATTCAGGCTCCAGAACGTCAGCGGAACGATGAGGCCGGTTCTTTCGGCGATGGGAATGAAAGTGTCCGGCGGTACGAAGCCCCGAGTGGGATGGGACCAACGCGCCAGGGTTTCAGCGCCGCAGGCCATACCGTCGGCGAGCTGGATTTTAGGTTGGAAGTGCACTTCCAGCTCATCGTTGTCGATGGCGTGGCGCAGATCGTTTTCCAGCAGCAGCGGACCGCCGGGAAGCGTGCGACACTCCTCGTTGAATACGGCCAGCGCCCTGTTCGAGCGCTTCGCCCAGCTCAGCGCCGCGTCGGCGCTCTGCAGCAGTTGCTCGGACTCCGAGCCATGGGCGGGGAACAGGGCGATGCCCATGGTCACGCACAGCTGTAACGTGTGGCCGTCCACCGAAAAGGGCGAGCTCAGGGTGTCGATCACCTTTTGGGCCGCCAGGGTGGCGTGGCCTTCGCTGGCGATGTCCGGCAGCAGCAGTGCGAACTCGTCGCCGCTGATGCGGGCAAAGATATCCACGGGGCGCAGCATGCCATGGATGCGCTGCGCGAACGCCTCCAGCAGCGAATCGGCGGTGCGGTAGCCGAACGCGGTGTTGATATCGCGGAAACGCTGGATGTTGACGGTGATCAGACCGACGTGCTTGTCGGTGCCCCGGCGACTGCCGAGGTGACGCTCCAGCTCTTCGAAGAACGTGTCGCGTCGGTGCAGTCCTGTCAGCGGGTCATGCATGGGTTATATGTAGAACTCTTTAGGGTCGATACCGTAGGCGCCGGGGGGCAGGGCGCTTTGGATCTCCAGCTTGGCGCCGTCATTGTCCTCGCTTTCGGTCATCAGGTCGACCGTTGGTGCGATGCCGTAGCGATTTTTGTCTTCGTCGAGTACCAGCATCACCTTGGGTCGCAGTCGCCGAACGCGGTTCTGGACGAGCACGATGCCAACCTGGCCGCTGGTCAGCTCCACCAGCGTGCCGGTGGGATACACGCCCAGGCACTGTATGAACTGCTCCACCAGCGCATCCTGAAAGTCGACGTTTCTCCATTGGTACAGCTGGTTCACCGCGGCATGCGGCGAGAGCGCCCGCTGGTGAGGACGGTCGCTGGTGATGGCGTCGTAGCAGTCCACCAACCCGGCAATCTGTCCGAACACCGGAATATGGCCGTTCGACAAGCCACCGGGGTAGCCCGAGCCGTCGTGGCGTTCATGATGATGCAGGGCGACTTCTATCGCCATCGGGTCCATGCCTTTGGCTTCCCGCATCAAGGCGACGCTGTAGCCGACGTGTTGCTTCACCAGTTCGAACTCCCGGCTGGACAGCGCGCCGGGATGGGAAAGCAGCGCTTGGGGCAGTTTCATTTTGCCGATGTCGAACAACAGGGTCCCGACGGCCAGGCGCATCAGGTCCGCTTTGGAAAAGCCCAGATGGCGGCCCAGGGCCACGGCCAGGGTGCAGCAGCCGATGGCATGGTCGTAGGTATAGGTATCGGCCTCCTTGAGCCGGGCGAGCCAGAGGAAGGCATCGGGGTTGCGGAGAATGCTCTCGATCATGCCGGCGACGGTCTGACGCACCGACAGCGCGCCGATCTTGCGTCCGGCACGCACATCGTCCATGACATTGCGGACCAGGTGGCCCAGCTTGTCGTGCTGTTCCCTGGCCATCTGCAGCTCGGATTCGAACGACTCGGTCCGCTGGTAGCGCTCGCTGGCGGTGGTCTTTGCGCAGATGGCCTGCACCTGGCGCACCACCTTGCGGTCATCGTCGGCCTTGAGGTAGCGGTCGGCGGGCACGCCACGCTCGGTATCGATATACACGAACCGGCAATAGCGCCGCAGTCTCTGGATATCCTTGATGGCACGGATGTAGAAGCCCTGGAAGGGAAACGGCGTCTCGATCCATGGGCGGTCCAGGCGGGACACGTACATTCCCGTCTTGAGATACTGGCTGTCAACCTTCCTTTCCACGACGCCGATGAACTCCCAGCCGGTTTTCTCCGTGGTGGACCGGCTTGTGTACCTTCTGGTGATTGTGGAGTGCGCGTTATCGTAGCTAGCGGCGTGTCGGCCCGGAAGTTGAGTGACGCAGTTACCGGACGGGGCTGCGAAAGTCTTGGTGACCTATTGAAAAATCAACAAAAAGCCAATCCGCTGGCGGTATGGGAAGTGGTTTCCAGGATGGCGTGGGCACATTCCAGACCGCTGCGCACGGCGCCCTCCAGGGTGGCGGGAAGCCCGGTGGCCGTGAAATCTCCCGCCAGCCACAGCCCCGGCGTCCCTGTGCGGGGGCTCGGGCGCAGGGCTTCCACCCCGACGCGGCTGGCGAACGTGGCCCGTTTTTCGCGTAACACCAATGTGTTGGTGGCGGCTGGCCAGTGGGGATTCATGATCGACAGCTCCTGCGCGACACGTTCCACCAGGCGCGTATTGTCCAGCTGCATGTGGGGTCCCGACCCGCTGATGACGGCCGCCATCAGACCCGGTTGTCCGCACACGGCGCGATCAAAGACCCACTGGGTGGTGGTGCCCACCAGCCCTGCCATGGGCCGCGTCAGGCGGACGTCCCCGGGATACTGCAGGTACACGGTGCAGATGGGCTCGCTGTGCAGTGCCGCCAGGTTGTCCGTCACCTCCCGCAGATCCTCGTGGGGCGCCAGCAGACGGCGGCACATGACGGGATTGACGGCCAGAATCACGTGGCGCGCCGACAGGCGTTCATTCGCCAGGTCCACGCCGGTGACGCCGTCGGCGCCGATGCGCAGGTCCCGCACGGGCTGGCCGAGCCTGACTTTGCCGTGGTGGGCTTCGATGAAATCCAGGGCGGGTTGGGGCAGGGCCGTGCCCAGGTCGGTGCGGGGAATCAACAGGTCGGTGTTGTGGCGTGTGCCGGTGAAGGCATCCCGCAGCACCCTGAGGAACAGCGTCGCTGAGGCGTCGGCGATGGGCGTATTGAGAGCGGCGAGACACAACGGTTCCCAAAGGTTCGCCACCAGGCGCGGCGACTGTCGATTCTGCTCCAGCAGGGCCTGGACGCTGATATCGGGATGCGGCGCCGGTCCGGCGGAGGTGGCCCGGGTTCCGAAGTGAAGAGCGCGCAGACGATCCAGCGGGGACAGGCCGCGACTGCCCAGCAGTGCCGCCAGCATATGCAGGGGCGCCGGCAGCGGCGGCGCCTTCACGCGCACGCCGCGCCCGCCGGGCGTGTGCATGGCCAGTTCCAGGGGCCGGCGCAGAAACACCGCCTTCTCGGCAACGCCGAGCAGCTCCAGCAGCTCCAGCATCGCGTGGTAGGCGCCGATCATGACATGCTGACCGTTGTCGACCCGGTAGCTGCCGAACGGCACGCAGCGCGCCCGGCCGCCAAGCTGGCGGGCCGATTCCAGGACGGTCACCGGCACGCCCTGGCGCGAGAGCTCCACGGCGGCCGCCAGCCCCGCCCAGCCACCGCCCACCACGATGACCGGTGCCCGCTCAGCGGTGCGGGTCATGATCGGATGGCCGCGTGCGCCGGAGGCGGCGGTACCGTCGCTTTTCGCGTCGTACCACCTTCCAGGCGAGCCAGAGCTTGAGCAGGGGTGTGAGGCTGATGCGCCGTTCCAGCACCCGCAGGCCGTCCGCTTCGATCTCGGTCAGGGTCTGCAGGTAGATCTCGGCCATGATCAGGCCACTGCGCTGGGCGTAGCGGTCCTCGGCCGGCAGCGCGTCCAGGGCCCGGCGGTAGTAGTCGCGGGCCCGTTCGGCCTGGAACTGCAGCAGGGCGTGCATGGGCTCCGTCAGGCGGTGGGCGAGAATGTCCTCCGGGTCCACTCCGAAACGCTGGAGTTCGTCGGCGGGCAGATAGATGCGCCCGCGGTCGGCGTCCTCGCGCACGTCGCGCAGGATGTTGGTCAGCTGGAATGCGGTGCCCAGATCGGCGGCATAGCGCAGGGTCCTGCGGTTGCGGTAGCCGAATATCTCCGCCGCCAGCAGTCCGACCACACCGGCCGCCCGGTAGCAGTACAGGCCGAGCTCCTTGAACGAGCCGTAGCGGTGCCGGTCAAGGTCCATCTCCATGCCGTCGATGATTTCGAGAAAATATTCCTTCGGCAGATTGTAGTGCGCAAGAGCGGGCTGCAAGGCGTGGGTAACCGGATGCTGCGGCCGGCCTGCGAAACCCCGTTCGATTTCCTCGCGCCACCACTGCAGCTTCAGACGGGCAACACCGGGGTCGGAGCACTCGTCCACCACATCGTCCACCTCCCGGCAGAAGGCGTACAGCGCGATGATGGCCCGGCGTTGCCCGGCAGGAAGGAACAGAAAGCTGTAATAGAAGCTCGAGCCGCTGGCGGCGGCCTTGTGCTGGCAATATTCGTCGGGGTCCATGGGAAGGGCGGTCTCGAAGGAGATCGTCGCTCAGAGGATACCGGATCGCGTATCGGAAGGCGATGCGGCCGCGGCCATCACCAGGCCTCCTTGACGGCCCGCCAGACCAGAGTGAGGCGTTCCGTGCCGGTCAGTCGCGGGCGGCTGAACAGATCATCGCGCTGGGCCCGCAGGTGGCGCAGGATGGTGTCCCCGCCCAGCACGATCATGCGCAGCTCGAAACCGGCGCGTCCTCTCAGGGCTTTGCCCAGGGGCGCCCCGGCCCGCAGCAGGCGGGTGGCCCGGTCCACCTGGAACATGATCAGACGGTGCATGGCTTCGTCGCTGATCCGGTCACGGAAATGGCTTTCGCCGACGCCGAAGCGTTGCATCTCATCGCCCGGCAGATAGATGCGGCCCCGTTCCTGGTAGTCCGAGTACAGGTCCTGCAGGAAATTGATCAGCTGCAGGGCGGTGCAGATGCCGTCGGAGTAGCCGATGTTGCGTTCCGTCGCGGCGTCGTACAGGTGCAGCAACAGACGCCCCACCGGATTGGCGGACCACCGGCAGTAACCCATCAGTTCCGCGAAATCGGCATAGCGGTGCTTCGTGACATCCAGGCGGAAAGCGCGCAGCAGGTCGCGAAAGGGTTCGACGGGCAGGCGGTGCCGACCGATGGTGTCCGCCAGGGCGGCGAACAGCAGTCCCTCGGGCTCGGTGCCCCGTTCGATGGCCTGTAACTGCCGGTCCATGTCATCCAGGGTGGCGAGGCGTTCGTCAGGGGCGGCGGTACCCTCGTCCGCGACATCGTCGGCGGTGCGGGCGAAGGCGTAGATGGCGCTGACGGGCCGCCGCAGCCGCCGGGGCAGGGCCAGGGAGGCGACCGGAAAGTTCTCGTAGTGTTCCTTCGCCATGTCGCCGCAATAGGCATAGGCGCGCTTCAGCGCAGTTGAGCTCATGGCGGATGTCACTCGGCCGGAGCAGGGCCGGTGTCGGTGGTTTCCACGCGGCGCGGTGCGCGCTCGACCTGGTCGAGCTCGGGCACTTCCTTGTTGGCGCTGATGCCCATTTCCGAAAACTTGCGCGCCCCGGGCAGTATGCGGGTGTCGAAGGAGCCGACGGCCTTGTTGAAATGTCCGACGCTGCTGTCCAGAGACTTCCCGAGGCGCGTCAGGTGCTCGGCAAAGGTGACCAGCCGGCCGTACATCTCCTCGCCGACGCTGCGGATCTTCTCGGCGTTCTCCGCCAGTTGTTCCTGGCGCCAGCCATAGGCCACCGCCCGCAGCAGGGCCACGAAACTGGTGGGGGTGGCGAGGATCACCTTGGAGGCCAGGGCGTCCTCCAGCAGGCTGCGGTCCAGGTCGAGGGCGGCACTGAGGAACTGGTCTCCCGGGATGAACAGCACCACGAAATCGGGCGCATTGGCGAACTGCTGCCAGTAGCTCTTGGCCGCCAGCTCGCGCACCCGTTCGCGCACCTTGCGGGCATGGCGCTGCAGGGCCGCGGCGCGGGTCTCGTCGTCGCCGGCCTCCACGGCGCTGAGATAGGCGTCCAGAGGGGTCTTCGCGTCCACCACGATGTCCCGGCCGTCGGGCAGGCTGACCACCATATCCGGGCGGATGGCGCCGTCCTCGGTCCGTACGTGGGGCTGTTCGACGAAATCGCAGTGCTCCACCATGCCGGCCAGCTCGGCCAGGCGCTTGAGGGTCATCTCTCCCCACTGTCCGCGCACTTCCGGACGGCGCAGGGCCTGCACCAGGTTGCGGGTTTCCCCCTGCAGCAGTCGATGGGCCTCGGCCATGGTCTCCAGGTGTTTGCTGAGCGAGCCGTAGGCTTCCTGGCGCTCCTTCTCCATGCGCCGGATCTGCACCTCGGTCTTTTCCATAACCTCCCGGATAGGCTTGACCAGGGTTTCCACCGCCTTCTCGCGTTGGGCCAGCTCGTTCTGGGCCTGCTGCTGAAAGCCCTTCAGATTCTCCTGAGCCAGCTTCAGGAACTCCGAGCTGTTGTGCTTGAGGGCGTCGCTGGCCAGGGCGCTGAACGTATCGGTCAGTTGTGAGCGGGCCTGTTCGTGGGCGGCGGACTGTTCGCGTCGGGCGCGGCGCTCGGCGTCCAGTTCAGCCGTCAGACGGGCGTTTTCCCCGCGCAGCGGTCCGATGATGCGCAGGCTGCGCAGGTAGCTCAGCAGCGCGCCCGCCAGGGCGGCGAGCAGCAGGGCCAGCACCAACAGGGCGAGATTGGAGGCACTCATGGCGCCACATTCTAACACCGTGGCCGGGCACGGGTGGGGCGCAGAGGGAAGGTACGGGAAGGATGGGAAAGACGTCCGCCGGCCTGTCGGGCCGGCGGACGGGGGGAGCTCGAAGGCCTCGGGGGCGCGCTAGGACCGCTTTTCCTTCGCGGCCGCTACGTGCTTGCGCTTGTCCATCCGGGTGTGGCGCTCCATGCGGCGCTTCTCCCAGGCGGCAAACTCGGCCTCGTTCATCCTGCCGGACCTGGCGACATGCTTGAACTCCCGATGCAGGCTGCGCAGATGGCGGGCCTCCTTGGCGTCGATATATCCATCCCGGTTGCGGTCCAGCTTGTGGAAGCGGGCGCGGATGTGGGCCCCAATGGCGGGCGCCGTCGGAGCCGGCTTGGCGTCGGGCGCGTTCTGCGCAGTGTGCCCGTGCTGAGCGCCGCTGTCGGCCCCCGCGAAGGCAACGCCGCTGGCCAGCAGGGACAGGCTTGCTGCAAGAATCAGGGACTTCTTCATGGATTGTTCTCTCCAAACTAACACTATTAGAGTTCTCGAGCCCACGACCGCCGGAACGGGCGGGGCCGCTTTGGGATCGGTGGGCCAGGCACCGGGCCCGTACAGATCTTCCCGGCCTGATCCGCCGGAGGTTTACGTATCCAAACCTTGTGCCATGAGCAAATATTTAATAAAAAGCATAGGTTATAAAATCCGGCTGGAGTGCTTCTGTCTCCTGCCGGAGAGCGTGCTCGGCGCCGAAAGTCCGGCTGTCGGTGGTTTTTCTTTGTGCGTCATACGGTTCCGTCGAAATCTGGAGTGTCGTTCCTGAACGACAGGATGAAGCCGGCAGCGGTGCCGGACCGTGCCCGCCGAAAGCGGCGAAACGGGGCGTTCCCGGTCCGTTCGGCGTCTCCGCCCGGCTACGGCTTATGGTACGTTGGAGCACCGGTGGCGGGCTGGTAATGTGCCGTTATTGGGAACATGAAGCAGGCTTCGTCGGGAGGGCAATGGGTGGCAGACAGCATCAAACGCCTGACAGTGGTTCGCCACGCCAAGTCCAGTTGGAAGCACGCCGGTTTGTCCGATTTCGACCGGCCGCTGAACGGCCGCGGCCAACGGGATGCGCCCCTGATGGGAAAGCGCCTCGCGAAACGGGGCCTGCAGCCGCAACGACTGGTATCCAGTCCGGCCAGGCGGGCCCTGACCACCGCCCGTGTGATTGCAGGCGAAATCGGCTACCCCATCGAAGCCATCGTTACCGACCGGCGTATCTACGAAGCCTCCGTGCCCGATCTGCTGACGGTGATCGGCGAGCAGCCCGGGGACTGCGCCGAGCTGATGCTGGTAGGCCACAATCCGGGCCTCACGGACTTGTGCAATCACATCGCGCCGCGTTCCATCGAGAACCTCCCCACCGGCGGCGCATTCTGCGTGCAGTTCCGGATCGCCGACTGGCAGGAAGTGGAGTGGACCACGGGAGAGCTGGTGTTCTTCGATTTCCCCAAGAATGAGTCTTCCCCGTAGGCCGCGACCTTTTGTGACCGAACAACCAGTAAAGCGCCACGGAAGACACGGAAAGCACCGAAAATTATGTAGAGCGCAATAAGCGCAGCGCATTGCGCGGAACGCTTCCGTAAGAGCCACGGAATCCACGGAATCCACGGAAAAGTTGTTAAGGAAGATCGAAGGCGCCACGGAACACACGGAAAGCACGGAAAGGTCATGTAGGGCGCAATAACCGAAGGGCATTGCGCCGAATGTTGGAAGGGTGGCGACGAAGCCACAGAACCTGCAGTGGAGCGGGGCCTGTTGCGAGGCCCGCGGGCAGCGGGTAATGGCACCCTTCAGGAACGCTGCGGCGCTGCCCCTGAATGTTTCCTTCCGTGGATTCCGTGGCTCTTACAAGGTTTTCCGGGAGTCCGGTGCAATGCGCT
>Ga0102956_1000757_pt1 | contig 11258 bp, 10 predicted proteins | sample SalPonF2_A_D2_MG_FD_84515 | JGI IMG/M metagenome (GOLD analysis project Ga0102956, IMG submission 84515) | Salt pond soil microbial communities from South San Francisco under conditions of wetland restoration - Salt Pond MetaG SF2_A_D2_MG ...
CGCGCTGGCCGCGGCCGATCGGTACCATCGCGTCGATCGATTTCAATCCGGTTTGTACCGGCTGCGATACGGACTGGCGCTGGATAACGCCGGGGGCCACTTTTTCAATCGGTTCGAACTGATCGGACTCGATCGCACCCTTGCCGTCGATGGCCTCGCCCAGGGAGTTCACCACGCGCCCGAGCAGGGCGTCGCCCACCGGCACCTCCAGAATGCGGCCCGTGCACTTGACGGTGTCGCCTTCGGTGATGTGCTTGTAGTCGCCCAGGATCACGGCGCCGACCGAGTCGCGCTCCAGGTTCAGCGCCATGCCGTAGGTGTCCCCGGGAAACTCGATCATCTCGCCCTGCATCACCTCGGCCAGGCCGTGGATGCGGGCGATGCCGTCGGTCAGGCTGACCACGGTGCCTTCGGTGCGCGCTTCGGCGGCCGCCTCGAACTGCGAGATGCGGCTTTTGATCAGCTCGCTGATTTCAGTGGGATTGAGTTGCATTGTGTTGTCCTCTTCAATGGCTCAGGGCGGTGCCCAGACGGGCCAGCCGGCCCCGCACCGAGCCGTCGATGACCAGATCGCCCGCGCGAATCACGGCGCCGCCCAGCAGCCCGGCGTCCACCGAGCACTGCAGCTGGATGTCGCGGCCGAGGCGCTTCTTCAGAGCCTCTATCACCGCCTTCTGCTGTTCGGCGGTGGCGGCGAAGGCGCTGATCAGCTCGGCGTGCACGGCGCCCTCGGCCTGGCTGCGGCGCTGCTCGTACAGCCGCGCGATTGCCGGCAACACGGCCAGGCGGTGATTTTCGGCCAGCAGACGGATGACGTTGCGCCCCTGCTCGTCCAGGCCCTCGCCGCAGATGCCGTTGACCAGCTCGCTGAGCTGGGCCTCGGTGAGCTGGGGGCTGTCGATCAGGGCCACGATCTGCGGGTCGCCGGCGACGGCTGCCGCCAGCGCCAGCATGTCGGACCACTCCGTCAGCCTGCCTTCCTTTTCGGCCAGCTCGAAGATCGCCTGGGCGTAGGGCCGCGCGATGGTGGTGAGTTCTGCCATGGACAGGGCCCCTAGATCTGCGCGACCAGCTTCTGCAGCAGCTCGCCGTGGGCTTTCTCGTCGATCTCCCGCTCCAGCACCCTCTCGGCGCCGGAGACGGCGATCGCCGCCACCTGTCCGCGCAGCTCTTCCTTGGCGCGGTTGATCTCCTGGGCGATCTCGGCCTGGGCGGCGGTCAACAGCCGCTCGCCTTCGGCACGGGCATCGGCCTTGGCCTCTTCGACGATCTCGTTGGCGCGCTTTTCGGCACGGGAGATGATCTCTGCTGCCTGACCCTTGGCTTCGTGGAGCAGCTCAGAGGCGCGGTCTTCGGCCAGCTGCTGCTCGTGCTTGCCGCGCTCGGCGGCGGCCAGGCCATCGGCGATGCGCCGCTGGCGGTCCTCCATCATCTGGAGCATGGGGCCCCAGAGGAAGCGTTTGACGAACCATATCAGCAGCGCGAACGTGATGATCTGGCCCAGCAGTGTGAGGATGCTGACACTCACGTTCGGACTCCTTCGTTATAAAGGTGTTGCGACTGAGGAAGTCGGGCGAGTGAGGGTCAACCCCCTGCGGCCTTGGCCATGGCCGAAGCGGCGGCACTGACGAAGGGGTTCGCGAAGATGAACCACATGGAGATACCGAGCACGATCATCGGGAAGGCCTCCATCAGACCGCCGGTGAACAGCATCTGGCCCATGAGCTGCGGGCGCATTTCAGGCTGGCGCGCAATGCCTTCGATGTACTTCGAGCAGATCATGCCCCAGCCCAGTGCGGAACCCAGACCCGCTGCGGCCAGAATGATGCCCACCCCCATCGCGGTGTAGCTGTAGATGGATGCGATCATGTCCGGAGTCATTGTGACGTTCTCCTCAAGTTGCACGGTAATAGTCGATGGAAAAAGCGGTCGGCTGCGCGCCGGTCAGTGTTCGTTCTGATGGGCCAGCGCCAGGTAGACGATGGTCAGCAGCATGAAGATAAAGGCCTGCAGGGTGATCACCAGCATCTCGAAGACGGACCAGAGAATGCCCAGGGCAACCTGGAAAGGCAGCATGTACCAGGCAAAACCCAGCAGCGCCACCAGCATGAACATCAGCTCGCCGGCGAACATGTTGCCGAACAGACGCAGCGCCAGGCTGACGGGTTTGGCCACTTCCTCGATGGTGGTCATTACCACGTTGATCGGGAACAGGAACGGCCCGAATGGGTGGGTCAGGAACATCTTGAGGTAACCCACCGGCCCGCGCACTTTGATGTTGTAGTAAATGATGAGGGCGAACACGGTCAACGCCATGGCGAAGGTGGTGGCGAGGTCCGTGGTGGGCACCACACGCAGATGGTTGCCGCCCAGCCCCTGGGCCATCTTGGGCAGCAGGTCGACCGGCACCAGGTCCATGAAGTTCATCAGCCACACCCATACGAAGATGGTGAAGCCGATGGGACCGATGAGGGGATTTCTGGCGGGAACGATGTCGCGGACCTGCTGGTCCACGAACTCCACCATCGCTTCGAGAAAGTTCTGGAAGCCGCCGGGCTTGTCGGCGTTGAGGCTGCGGCCGATCTTCCAGCTCACCCAGATCATCAGACCGGCCATCAGCCAGCTGAACAGCAGGGTGTCCAGATGCAGCGTCCAGATGCCGTGTCCGATCTGCCAGTTGTGAAGGTGGTGCTGGATATACTCTACGGCGTTGAGGTGGCTCCCGCCCGCCGCCGGCGCTGCTGCTTCGCTCACGTGAGTGCTCCCACAAGATTTGTCGCCAGGCCGCACCGAAATGACACGACCGAACTGAAATCGGGCTGCGACCGCACGCCGGCAGGCGTGTCAGACCAGCGAATCCGGGCGCGCGCGGGCCGCCAGCCAATAGGCGGCCTGCGCTGCAGCGAAGGCCAGCAGCAGAGGCAGGGGCTGCAGATGCAGCACGCCCATTCCCACGCCGAAGCCAACCAGAGTAAAAACGAAACGCTCCACTGCGCCAAGGTACAGGGCGAACGTCCCGCGGGTGACGCTGTCCTGGGCGGCCCTGCCGGCCCGTTGTACGCGGCGCCCCAGCAGCAGCGCGTTCACCAGCGCTATCGCGCCTCCGAACAGGGCCGCCTGCGCGCCTGCCGCACCGGCCTTGCCGAAATAGGCCCCCGTCACAGCGGCGATCAACAAAACCTGTAATATCAATATCTTACGCATTCTCTCAGCCAGTCATGCCGCGTTTCGGCGAGCGCCCCGGGGCGCTTCCGGCTCGAAGTCCGCGCACTGAATCGTAAGATATCGCTGCCCCCTGGCGGCTGGTTCCTGCGACCAACCCCGTCGGGGCGCGAAGTATAAAGACTCCGTATAGCAGGGTCAATGATGGGAGGATAAAACCAGGTTATAGCGGTGTTGTTCCGCATTGTTGCGGTGATGTCTGGACCCAGTCTAAAACGGTCCGGCCGGCGCCCGAAACCGCACGCGCCGGTCGGGTCAGTGAATACGCTCCAGGATGCCATCCAGCTCGTCCAGGCTGGTATAGCGGATCACCAGCTTGCCCTTGCCGCGACTGTGCTGGATCTGGACGCCGGCGCCCAGACGTTCGGACAGACTCTGCTCCAGCCGGCGGATATCGGGATCGGCCTTGGGGGCCGGTTTGGGCGCGCCGCCGGCCGCACCCGACTCCAGGCGCTTGACCAGCCGTTCGGTCTCGCGCACCGACAGCCCCTTACTGACCACTTCCCGGGCGGCGCTGCTTTGCGCGTTGCCGCGCAGGGCCAACAGGGCCCGGGCGTGCCCCATTTCCAGCTCCCGATGCTGCACCAGCTGCTTGACGTCGTCGTTGAGCTCCAGCAGGCGCAACAGATTGGTCACCGCCGTGCGCGAGCGGCCCACCGCTTCGGCCGCCTGCTGGTGGGTCATTTCGAATTCGCCGATCAGGCGCTCCAGGGCGCGCGCCTCCTCCAGAGGATTGAGGTTCTCGCGCTGGATGTTCTCGATCAGCGCCATGGCGATGGCGGCCTGATCGGGCACGTCGCGCACCACCGCCGGGATCTCCTGCAGGCCCGCAAGCTGGGCGGCACGCCAGCGCCGTTCCCCGGCGATGATTTCGTAGCGGTCCGCGCTGATGGGGCGCACCACGATGGGTTGCACCACGCCCTGGGCGCGGATGGAGTCGGCCAGGTCCTGCAGGGTTTCGGTGTGCATGTCGATGCGTGGCTGATATTTGCCGCGCTGGATCACATCCACAGGAAGCCTGCGCAGGTCGCCCTCCGCGCTGTCGGACGCGGGGCTGCGCGCCGCCGTCGCGGTGCTGCTGAGAAGGGCATCGAGGCCGCGCCCGAGACCGCGTTTTTTCACTGCCATAGTCGTCGCCGATTCGTGATCGAGTGGAGAGCCGTAAGAACGCTCTGCACTAGCCGCCTCAGCGGCCGGTCCGGAGCCTCCTCAATGCACCTGCGTATGCGCGTCCTCTTCCGGGGCCGGGGTGGACGGTTCCAGCCCACTTTCCCGACGCACCAGCTCGCCGGCGAGGGCCAGGTAGGCGAGCGCGCCGCGCGACGTTTTATCATAGCCCAAAACCGGCAGGCCATGGCTGGGCGCTTCGGCCAGCCGCACGTTGCGGGGGACCACCGTGCGGTACACCTTGTCCCCGAAATGTGCGAGCAACTGCTCGGCCACTTCGTTGGCCAGGTTGTTGCGGGCATCGAACATGGTGCGCAGCAACCCTTCCACCTGCAGGTCGGGATTCACGGTGGCCCGGATATGTTCGATGGTCTCCAGCAGGGCCGTCAGACCCTCCAGGGCGTAGTATTCGCACTGGATGGGAATCAGCACCCCGTCGGCGGCCGCCAGGGCGTTGATGGTGAGCATGTTGAGAGCCGGCGGACAGTCGATGAGCAGATAGTCGTAGTCGCCGCGGATGGCGTCCAGAACGTGACGCAGCCGCAGTTCCCGGTCGCCCATGTCCATCAACTGCACTTCGGCGGCGGTGAGGTCGCTGTTGCCCGGCAACAGGCTGTAGCCGGCGGACTCGGCGTCGACCACGGCGGCATGCACGTCGGTTTCACCCAACAGCACGTCGCAGCCGGTGAGCTCCAGGTCGTGCTTGTCCACGCCGCTGCCCATGGTGGCGTTGCCCTGGGGATCCAGGTCCACCACCAGCACCCGGCGGCGGGTGGCCGCCAGGGAGGCGGCCAGATTCACACAGGTGGTGGTCTTGCCCACGCCCCCTTTCTGGTTGGTGATCGCTATGATCCTGCCCATGACGAGTCCCGCGCGGACCGGTGCGCATTGACGCAAGAGAATGGAGATTGGCCGGCCACCCGGTGATTCTGCCACAGACTGGCGCAGGGAGCCGAATTATCCACCGCTCAGCCGGGTGCGAACGCATCGCCGCCCGCCGCTCAACGGGGCGGGCAGTCAGACAGGGGACGTGAAAAGCCACCGACGGCGGCGGCCCGGGGAAGCGCTGCACAGACCGCAACGGGGCCTGTATGGCGCTGTGCTAAGCGTGCGCCTCCATAATCACCAGGTGGCGCTGGGCCTGCAGCTCCGGAATCTCCAGCGCCACCACATCGCGGACCAGATCCCGGTTGGGCAGGGATTCGACTTCGGCCACCGGATAGACACCCTTCATGGCGATCAGACACCCCTCGGGGCTGCACAGACGGGCGGCCTGCTCGTAGATTTCACCCAGGGACGAAAAGGCCCGCGAGATAACGGTATCGTAACGGGACTCCGGCGCGTACTCCTCGATGCGGGCATGCTCCACGCGCACGTTGGTGAGCTTCAGCTCGGCCACCGTCTGGCGCACGAAACGCAGCTTCTTGCCGCTGCTGTCCAACAGCACCAGCTGCCAGTCCGGCCGGGCAATGGCCAGAGGGATGCCCGGCAATCCGGCGCCGGTGCCGATATCCAGCACGTTCGGCCCGCGCACGTAGGGCAGCGCCGCCAGGCTGTCCAGGATGTGGCGGGTCACCATGTCCGGAGGCTTGCGCACGGAGGTGAGGTTATAGACCCGGTTCCATTTGGCCAGCATGGCCACGAACTGCAGCAGCAGCATCTGCATGTCCGTGGTGAGATCCACACCCAGGGTGCGGGCACCCTGGTCCAGCATCGCTTCCATTGCCATGGTCAATCCCTCGCCGTGTCAGTCCGCTGTTGCGATCCGCACCCCGCGCATTCCACTCGCGGGACGGGGCTGTGGTCACGCGCTCTTACACTGCCTGTCGCCGTTCTTCTTCAGGTACACCAGCAGCAGGGAAACCGCGGCCGGCGTCACCCCGGGGATGCGGCCCGCCTGCCCCACGGTGGCGGGGCGATGACGCGCCAGCTTCTCGCGCACTTCCGTCGACAGGCCCCGGATGGCCTGGTAGTCCATGTCCGCCGGCAACGGCTGTTCGTCCTGGCGGCGGTGGCGTTCGATCTCGGCCTGCTGGCGTTCAATATAGCCGGCGTACTTGGCCTGCACTTCCACCTGCTCGGCCACCTTCGCGTCGGCGTCGGCCGTGCCCACCGCCGCCAGGGCCGTGAGCGCCCGGTAGCTCACCTCGGGCCGGCGCAGCAGATCCAGGGCGCGCTGCTCGCGGGTCAGCGGCGCGCCCAGCAGGGCCCCGACCGCGTCGTCATCCACACCGGGACGCAGCCACGTGTCCTGAAGACGCTGACGCTCGTGTTCGATGGCCTCGCGCTGGCGCTCGAACGCCTGCCAACGGGTGTCGTCCACCAGGCCCAGATCCCGCCCGGCGGGCGTCAGGCGCAGGTCCGCGTTGTCTTCGCGCAGCAGCAGGCGATATTCGGCGCGGCTGGTGAACATGCGGTAGGGCTCGCTGGTGCCGCGGGTGATCAGGTCGTCGATGAGTACGCCCAGGTAGGCCTGATCCCGACGCGGACACCAGGGCTCCAGCCCGGCGCTCTTGCGGGCCGCATTCAGACCGGCCAGCAGCCCCTGGGCGGCGGCCTCCTCATAGCCGGTGGTGCCGTTGATCTGGCCGGCGAAGAACAGACCGTCGATGAACCTGGTTTCCAGGGAATAGCGCAGGTCCCGGGGATCGAAGAAGTCGTATTCGATGGCATAACCCGGGCGGGTGATATGAGCCTGTTCGAACCCGGGAATGGCGTGCACCAGCTCGCACTGCACGTCGAACGGCAGGCTGGTGGAAATGCCGTTGGGATAGACCTCATGGGTGTCCAGCCCCTCGGGTTCCACGAAGATCTGATGGGAATCGCGCCCGGCGAAGCGCACCACCTTGTCCTCGATGGACGGACAGTAGCGCGGACCCGCCCCTTCGATCACCCCGGCGTACATGGGCGAACGGTCCAGCGCGGCGCGAATGATGTCGTGCGCCCGCCCGTTGGTGCGGGTGATGTGACAGCTCACCTGGCGGGGATGCTCTTCGGCGCTGCCCAGATAGGAAAACACCGGCACCGGCTCATCCCCCGGCTGGGACTGCAGGTTTTTGAAGTCGATGGTACGGCCGTCGATGCGCGGCGGCGTGCCCGTCTTCAGGCGCTCGACCCGCAGCGGCAGCTCCCGCAGCCGGCGGGACAGGGCATTGGCGGGGGGATCTCCGGCCCGGCCGCCCTCGTAGTTGGACATGCCGATGTGGATGCGACCGCCCAGGAAGGTCCCCACGGTCAGCACCACCGTCCGGGCGGCAAAGCGCAAGCCCATCTGGGTGACCACCCCGGTGACCCGGTCCTGCTCGACGATGAGGTCGTCCACCGCCTGCTGGAACAGCACCAGGTTGGGCTGGCTCTCCAGGGCGGCACGCACGGCGGCCTTGTACAGGACCCGGTCGGCCTGGGCGCGGGTGGCCCGCACCGCCGGGCCCTTGCTGGCGTTGAGCAGCCGGAAATGGATGCCGGCCCGGTCGGCGGCCCGCGCCATCAGCCCGCCCAGGGCGTCGATCTCCTTGACCAGATGGCCTTTGCCGATGCCGCCGATGGCGGGGTTGCAGCTCATCTGGCCCAGGGTTTCGATGTTGTGGGTCAGCAGCAGGGTGCGCGCGCCGGTACGCGCCGCGGCCAGAGCGGCCTCGGTACCGGCATGTCCGCCGCCTACCACAATGACATCGAAGTGGGTCTGATAGCGCATGGATTCGGTCCAGTGAAACCTGCCTATCTTAGGCCAGGGCAGCGAAATACGCTAATGTAGAGGCCGGCTCGCCCGAGAGGTTCCCGCGGGAACAGATGCGGCTTCGAATGCCCGGGCGGGCGACGCCGCTGAAGGGCTTCCCGCAACGGCGAGCGCTATCACCATCACTTGCCGATGCAGAAGCTGGAGAAGATGCGTCCCAGCAGATCGTCGCTGGTGAATTCCCCGGTAATCTCACCCAGAGCCTGCTGGGCCTGGCGCAGCTCTTCGGCCAGCAACTCCCCTGCCCGGCTCGTTTCCAGCCGGCGACGTCCCTCGTCCACATGGCCGCGGGCGCGGGCCAGCGCGTCCAGGTGCCGGCGTCGGGCCATGAAGGCGCCTTCGGCGGATTCCCGGTAACCCATAACGGACTTGAGATGGTCGCGCAGCCCGTCGAGACCGTCACCGGTGCGCAGGGACAGGTGAATGCGGGCGTCGGAAGCAGCACCGGTCACCGCCGGCGGGTGCCCGCTCAGGTCGATCTTGTTGTACACCACCGTGCGGGGCAGTTGGACGGGCAGTCGACGCACGATGGCATCCTCTTCCTCCCCCCATCCCAGGCGGTCGTCCACCACCAGCAGCAGGCGGTCGGCCCCTTCGATGGCCTGCCACGCGCGGCGAATCCCCTCGCGCTCCACCGGATCGGCGCTGTCGCGCAGGCCGGCGGTGTCGACGATATGCAGGGGCATGCCGTCCAGCTGCACATGCTCGCGCAGCAGGTCGCGGGTGGTGCCGGGAATGTCGGTGACGATGGCGCTGTCCTGACCGGCCAGCGCGTTCAGCAGACTGGACTTGCCGGCGTTGGGGCGCCCGGCAATGACCACCGTCATGCCTTCGCGCAGCAGACAGCCCTGCCGGGCACCGGCCTGCAGCTCGTCGAAGCTTTCGATGATGGCCGTGAGCCGGTCGGCCACGGCCTGATCGGCGAGGAAGTCCACCTCCTCTTCCGGAAAGTCGATGGCCGCTTCCACGTACATGCGCAGGCTGATCAGACGTTCCACCAGCGCGTGCACGCGCCGGGACAGTTCCCCCTGCAGGGAGCCGGCGGCGGCCCGTGCCGCCTGGGCGGTATCGGCGGCAATGAGGTCGGCCACCGCTTCAGCCTGGGCGAGGTCCAGCTTGCCGTTGAGGAAGGCCCGCTCGGAGAACTCTCCCGCCCGCGCCGGCCGCGCGCCCAGGGCGAGGACGCGCGCCAACAGCAGATCGAGCACCACCGGCCCGCCGTGAGCATGCAGCTCCAGCACATGCTCGCCGGTGAAGGAATGAGGCGCCTGGAAGTACAGGGCCAGACCCTGATCGATGGGCGCACCGTCGTCGCCGCGGAAATGTCGGAACGCGGCGTAGCGGGGCGCCGGCAGTCCTCCCAGCAGCGCTTCGCCGATAGGGGGCACCGCCGGCCCGGACAGACGCACGATACCGACCCCCCCCTGGCCGGACGCGGTGGCTATGGCGGCAATGGTGTCGACGGCGTCGGCAGTCATGGGTTCGATGGGTATAACGGGACAAACGCGCGAAGCTGCCATTAGACGCGCCGGGGGCGCGCCAGGCAAGGGACCGTCAAGGGCAACGGCGCTGGAAACGGGCGGTGCGGTTTGCCGGCGACGGCGCGGCGGGAACTGCCACGGCAGGGCGGCCGATCGGCGGGCGCGTGGATTGATGGATTGCGTGCAGCGCAGCCCGACGGGTTTCCCACATCATCGGCGGGTTCGCGCCTCCTTACCCGGCGGGTGCGGCCCTGTCGGGCCGCCCGAACCGCAGCGTGCGAGGCGCGGGAGACGAGTTCGTCAGGTCTTCTTGGAACTCTGCTCCATGCGCCGTGTGATGATGTACTGCTGGGTGATGGACAGGGCGTTGTTGGTCACCCAGTACAGCACCAGGCCCGCCGGGAAAAAGGCGAAGAACACGGTGAAGGCGATGGGCAGGATCATCATCATGCGCTTCTGGAGCGGATCCATGGGCGTCGGATTGAGCCAGTTCTGACCCACCATGGTCAGCCCCATGACCACCGGCAGAATGAAATACGGATCGGGCGCGGACAGGTCGTGGATCCAGAGCACCCACGGGGCCTGGCGCAGCTCCACACTGTCCAGCAGCACCCAGTACAGGGCGATGAAGACCGGGATCTGCACCACGATGGGCAGGCAGCCGCCCAGGGGGTTGATCTTCTCGGTCTTGTACATCTCCATCATGGCCTGGTTCAGGCGCTGCTTGTCGTCGCCGTAGCGTTCCTTGAGCGCCTTCATGCGCGGACCGAGTTTGCGCATCTGGGCCATGGAGCGGTAACTGGTTTCCGACAGCTTGTAGAACACCGCCTTGATGAGGACGGTGAGCACGATGATGGCCCATCCCCAGTTGCCGAACAGGTTGTGCAGCTTGGAAAGCAGCCAGAAGATCGGCTCGGCCAATACGGTCAGGTAACCGTAATCCACCGTCAGCTGCAGGCCCGGCGCCACCGAGGCGAGGGTGTTCTGCAGTTTGGGTCCCACGTACAGACGTGACTTGAACACATGGTCGGCGCCGGGCGCGATGGTCACCGGCGGGGCGATCAGGCCGATGACGTAGCGGGAGTGGGACAGCACCTTGGTGTAGTAGTGATCGTCCTGGTCGGGGGGCGGGATGATGGCGCCGAGAAAATAGTGCTCGGTCATGCCCGCCCAGCCGGCCTTGATGGTGCGCGCCAGATTGCTCTTGGTCATGTCCTCGAAGGACACCTTCTGGTACTTGTCCTTGGGGCTGTAGATCACACCGCCCATGTAGGTGTGGACGAAACGGGTCGCACCGGGCAACGCGATCTGGGTGCGCTGCAGCTGACGGTAGGCGCGGCCGGTCCAGGGTTTGGAGGTGCCGTTGCGCACCTTCTGCTCCAGGCCGACGACGTAGCTGCCGCGATGGAAGGTATAGATCTTGGTGACCTTCACGCCGTTGGGCGCGGTCCACACCAACGGCACCTTGATCTCGTTCTGGCCGGCGGCCAGCGTGTAATCCTGGCGCTGGGCCTTGTACACCACGTGGTGGGTGGGCTGCGGCCCGTCGTTGGTGACCAGCCCGGACTGCGCCACGAAAATGTTGGGCAGCTTGTCGTTCATCAACTCGAACGGCATGCGGGGCTTGTCGGTGGATTCGGGATACTTGAGCA
>Ga0102956_1000758_pt1 | contig 11250 bp, 10 predicted proteins | sample SalPonF2_A_D2_MG_FD_84515 | JGI IMG/M metagenome (GOLD analysis project Ga0102956, IMG submission 84515) | Salt pond soil microbial communities from South San Francisco under conditions of wetland restoration - Salt Pond MetaG SF2_A_D2_MG ...
AAATACTTCTGAAATATTCAGAAGCTGATCTTCTGGCATTCCCATAACCTTTTCTACCAGCGGATCAACAACATCATCCGGGACCTGACTGGCGGGTATGCCAACCTCACGATATTTCTTGAAGAAATCCGTTTGTTTATTGGCCAGCATTATTTCCGCTTTGGGGGTAACCCGAATCGCTTTTTTCCTTTTTTTATCGATGAGGGTCAGCGCCCATTTTCCCTTCATCGTTCTCTTAATATTCCCTTTACCGAAGGTCGTGCCCAGTATAACCTGGAGTCCGTCGGCGAAACAAGTGGCGCAATGGGCTGTACCGATATCAACGATAGCCTGTAATTGTCCGTCTTGCGTTCTCTCGACGCCTAGTTTGTTCATGGCCGTCGCACCGGCACGCAAGCCTAATGGCATGGCGGGACATTTGTGGCCGTGAAACTTTTGGCCGAATTCAAGCCATTCTTGTGGATTTGTCATATTATCTCTCCTGATTTTTAGAAGTTCATGCAAAACGGTCTTTTTGCCCAATATCTAAGTTATCAAAATTTTAAATTCTATAGCCTTGATTTTGGACAAAAATCCGGGTTTTTCAAAGATTTCTATCATTGATTAAAGAAATATTGAATTTGTAATGTTGTTAATGAATGAGTTTCTGTTTTTGTAAACTGGAACCTGTTATCTAAAGTAAATTTGATGTCGTAGTTTTTTAGTTTATAAGAATATCCTGCTATATAATATGGGTTATCATTTGTTGCCGGATTCAGATCGTGTAGTTGTTCTATGGAAAGGATGAATAAATTTTTGGGGATGAACTCATAATCCGTCAATGCATAATACCCCCAGGCTGTTTTACTGGAAAGAAGAGCCTCCAGAAACTCGGATTGAAGTTCAAATTTCGGAAGCTGTAATCGGGCATCGAAACCGTATCTGAAGTCATTACCGGAAAAAGTGACAGCATTTCCAAAAATTTTGGAAAAAGTAAGCTGATTATCTTTTCGATAGGAAAATGAATATCCAACCTGAAGATCATCCGATTGGCTCTTGAAATGTAAAAATCCGCGGTTAATGATCAGGAAGTTTTTCTTTTCGGATAAGGTGTTCGCGCCATTTCCATTAAAGAAACCGGCGCTGATTCCACCTAAACTTCCATTGTACTGGACTTCTAAACCGATATCCCTGGCCATGGTCTGCGCTGTTGGGATGAGGGCATTAACGACATTGGCCCGTTCAGTTAATGGAATCTTATAATCCGGTTGTTTCCTCTGTAAACTAAAATCGGGGACAAACTGTCCGGCATTTATCGTGAACTTGCCCGACTTATAATTGATGAAGGCATCCTGTAACCGCAACTTAAAATTTTGTTTATTGAAGAAGATGGATTGCAGCTTGAAGCCCCATTTATTGGATTCAAACGGTAATTGTCCCTTCATCCAAAGCTTGGCACGCCGGATAGAAAAATCATTTTGGTTGGCATAATTTTCGGAAAAACGATATTGAAAATAGCCGTTCCAGTCAATTTTTTGTTGCGCCAATACCCGCACGCTGCTGCCTGCAATCAGGATGAATGTAAGTAAAATGATGGTTTTAATTCTCGACATGATTCATTCCTTTCAAAAAACTCCACAAAGCAATTTGAGTCCGATCACAAAAAGTACAACGGCGAAAATTCGTTTTACCCGGTTGGATTTTGCTCTGGTAGCCATGAAGTTACTTCCCAATAACGAGCCTATAAAAACGGCAATGACGAGTAAGATCGTTAGTGTCCAGTTAAAATGTCCCTGGGCCACATGACCAAGAAATCCTGAAAAGGATGAAAAAGTAACAGCCAGGGCAGAGGTTGCAGCTGCTTTTTTGGTTTCGTAACCCATCCACATCAACAGGGGAGCCATGATAAATCCTCCGCCAATGCCTAAGAGTCCGGCTACAAAACCGGCAAAACTGCCGATGATAGCACCGATGATAGCCCGTTTCTTAAACGACATAATCTCTTTGGGTTCGGGTCGCCGTGACATAAATAACATCCTGCCAGCGGCAACAAAAACAGCAACAGCGAAAAATATCATTAAAATATTTACCGGTAGTTTGTCAGATACCACCGCGCCGATGGGACAAAAAACGAAGGCGAAAATCGTCATCGCCAGGCCGCCTTTGATATCAACCAGTTTATTCTTGAAATAAGCGATCAAGGCAAAAGTTGTGGTCAGTCCGTTTAACAATAACGCCAGGGGAATAGCCACCTCTTTGACGTTAAATCCGGCCCATTTAAGGATCGGAACATAGATTAAAGCGCCGCCAAGTCCTAACATGGAAAACAGAAAGGATGCGGCAAGTATGATGATAGATATAATGAAGTATAACATTTAGCGTCTCTCTTTATAAAGTAAATACTCACTTACATATTTTTATAAATTTTTTTATTTTTTGAGTGTTTTTACTATTAATGAAAACATTCTCTTACAGAAATTGTTGGTATTTAAACCATCGGGATTCAAAACCAGTTCGATATTGAAAGTGATCGGTATGCCCATATATAACATGGCAACATCGTTAGGATCTACCGATTTATCGAATGATCCCTCATAAATGCCATCGGTAACCATTTTTATGACCAGTTGTTTTTGATCGGTCAGGATTTTATTCAGTTTTGCCTTGAGTTCTTTGTCGCCAAAATGAGCCGCTTCGGAAAACAGTAAAATGGTGATTCCCCGATTTTTTTGAAGATATTTGACATTAGTACATAAGTAGGTGAAGAGTTTTTTGTCAGTCGGCAGGGAGCCATAGGCGATATCCCGCAAGGAACCAACGAGATCCGTAGTTACGTCATCCATAATACCCTTGATGATATCATGTTTGGAAGCAAAATGCCGGAAAATTGCACCTTCTGAAAGGCCGACCTTTTTAGCAAGGTTTCGTGTGGAAAGCTTGTGAAGGCCATCTTCAGAGATGATCTCCAAAACGGCCTGTTTGATTTGTTCCTGTCTGACGGATGTCGGTTCTCTTTCCATATCAATATTTATAAGTAATCATTTACTTACATAATAATACATTCTTAATATTAATACAACGATTCAGATATTATGAATCACCGATTAATGATGGTTTGAAGAAATGGTAAAAGTCTAACCTTTTTATAAGGATAAATATTTTATTTGACTAATTATCAAAATTCTTTATTCCAGGATGGAAGAGTTTCATGTATATCAAAATATCGCTGCAAAATAATTGCTTCAGTGAAGGCAGGGATATCTTTTGTAATTTTATTGAATGTTTCGTACCAATAGATATCCAAAGCATCAATATCGTCATTTTCCATTTTTTTAGACCATGAGATTTGTCTTGGTTCTCCAAATTGTTTGCCACTAACAATTCGATCATACAAACCGCCTTTACGTATTTTTAGTTTACCATTATTGGTAATTTTACCGGAAGATCCGATGTAAACCAAATCAATACCGCCATTGGCCAGTCTGTAAACTACGTAAACACCTGCTATGTCTTTAGGAGCATTACATGTTTCAGCAAGTGATTGATCCCGATTTAAAAAAAAGTGATCATGATTTTTGTACGCTTCTAATTCATCAAACATAATTTCGCATAAGATTTAAAATTATTTTCCGATTATAAATAGGTCGGTCAACGATTCAATATTCCAAACAATTCTTCACGTTTCATGTATAGATTTTGAGATTCGCCAATCGCAGCTTCGAATTTATCATTTTTGAGAGCCTGAATCGTTTTTTCAATAAAATCATGAACAGGCATACCACCATGTCTCTGGGAAGGATCGGATCGGAAATCAGCTCCTAACTCTGTATCGACTGAAGGTGGAATGATCTCAAAAACTTTGATGGATTGGTCTTTCAGTTGATGTCGCAGCGTTAAAGAAAAAGAATGCAAGGCCGCTTTCGTGGCACAGTAAATCGGCATAATAGCCAGGGGAGTGAAGGCGAGTCCCGAAGAAATATTGATAATCGCAGCATTTTCCTTTTTTGATAAATGGTTGGAGAAGAGAGATGACAGATGTACCGGGGCGTAAAAATTCACGCTGGTCTCTGCATGCACGCGTTCCATATCGACCGGTTTCCTGAGGTCGGCCCTTAATTGTATCCCCGCATTATTTATCAATACATTTAAATCAGGATAATTCTCTATCGACCAATTGAATAGCTGCTTTCTTTCATTTTCATTCGATACATCACAAACGCGGGTGATGATATCGGGATATTTTTTCTTGACGTTCTGAAGCCGATCTTCACGTCTTCCGCAAATAATTATAGTATTGTCGGCTTCCAAAAAAGCTTTGGCAAATCCCAATCCTATACCTGAAGTTCCACCTGTGATTAAAATAGTATTTCCAGAAGTTCTCATAATTTTATTCTTGATTTTAAAGGTCAATTAATTTTAGTAAATCAGATAGACATTTTAAAATAATCTTTAGTTTCAATGATATTTTCGTCCTCTGTATTGAACGAAGGCTATGCAAAACCAGGGCTTTTATTCAAGATCAAAGCTTCAGTGACTTCGGAACCGCAGCATCCCGAATGCTTTCAGGATTCGAGGATTTCGAAGTCACAAAAATGCAGCTATTGTGCAAAAGAACGGTTTTGCGTAGCATTCTGATACATATGAAATGATTAGCAACAGAATGAGATCTCTACAATTTCCATTCTAACACAAGAGTATGGGAGATAATGGACTAAAAGAAATTACTTAATAATAATGACTTAATCATTTCGTTACATTCGCAGTTGAACAGGTGTCGCGCAGGTTAAAACGATGCCCATTTTAGATGAGTTCATGTTAAATTATGACATTTAAAAAAGGAGAAAACAACAATATGGTTCATATTTTAATCAATACTGAAGTTGAAGATTATAATAAGTGGAAAGAAGCCTTTACCAATGGGAAAAAAGATCGTGAAGAGGCTGGAATTCATGAAGAATCTGTTTTCCAGGAAGTTGATGATCCAAATAATGTCAAAATATTTTTCAAAGCAGATTCTTTGGAAAAAGCTATGAGACTCCTAACATCAGAGAAGCTTAAAAAGATAAATAAAGAAGTTGGAGTGAAGGAAAATCCTTCCGTTAGTTTTCTCAAAGAAGACGGGGATTTGGCTAATTAATCTCAATAAAAAGTTTAACGTTTCGGGATGGTATTTAGTAAAATATCATCCCTTTTTTATATCATATTGCAATATCATGTTGTTTCCAATTTGATATTGAAAGTGATAAGTATATCAGTTCCTAATACAATAATTATCCTAAAGCTTATCTAATTGTATTTTGGAATGTTATGTAAAACTGTAATATTGAACAATATAAGAATTTACGCGATTTAGAAATCCTCATACATGGCTGATATGTTTCGGTTTCTAAACAGATAAAGCATTGATCTTTTACAAAAGTCTTAGTTTTACAAAGCCTTCTAATGACTATACGCACAAATCTTATAAAAACTTTTTGGGATAATATATTAGGTATGTTTTGGAAAAATTATAATAAGTTTGGTTAATTATAGAGGAACAGTTTATTGAGATTTACTTTAAATAAGTCATTAATCTTGAAGACGATTACAAAACCATTGTAATATTAGTCGGCATAAACTACCTTAAAGGATAAGGGGCAATCATAATATAATTTTTGATTGATACTTAAGAAAGTAAGTGAGTACGTAGAGAATAAAAAAGGTTTTTAATTTAAAATTGGATTACCTATATCCAGATAAAGCAGAATTGGTTTCCATGGGTTATTTGTCGAATAATTTTTATAAAAAAAACAAGCAGCCAATTTTAAAGTTAGCGACAAGCCCTTATATCATAAGTTTACTAATCACAATTATAATAATATTTTTTTTACCAAATCTGTTCAAAAAGTACAACATAAAAACGGTACAAAATATTAGAATATTACCGGGCCAAAGATTTTATTATGCTGATTTGAATAGTGATGGAATAAGTGATCAAATAGAAATCAGGCAAGAAAAGAAAAAATTCTTTTATATCATTGTTCGGGAGAATGATAAAGTGATTGATCAGTGGAATTTTGTTGGTCAGATAATATTTACGCATAAATTACCGGTTTCTAAAATAAGAGATAAATATTTAAAAGCGTTTTATTTTTTTGTATATAAAGATAAAAAGATTTATCTCGATTGTTTGAATCCTTATAAGCACAGATTTATAACAAAGAATAAATTTGTTGCTAACTACATTCCTAAGAAACATTATTTGGATTGTCATATAAGATCATGTACTTTTTTTGATTCAAACAGTGACAGTGTGAAAGAATTTTATTTTAGTAGTGAAGTAGACTATTCTGGTCAGCCAAGGAGAGTTTACAAGTATGATCCCGCCCGGGACTCGATAGTTCGATCTGAGAAAATATATGCAAATCTGAATAATAGAAAGGGGATAGTCATTCAGAGGAGTAAATCCGGTCTTAATTTAGTTTTTGGTACATACGCAACCGGGAACAGTGATATAAAAGCTCCCTATTCTGATATGTATTCCTGGCTCATGGACTATAGCAAGAATTTAAATTTTAAGTATAAACCAGTTAAAACAGGCCTTTATCCTTCTGAGACGAGTTTAGTTCCTTTGAATAAATTTGGAAAGGCTTATTATATCATTATGAATTTATATGATGGGACAAAAAAACATTTCAGTTCTTTACGATTATTTAATGCCAAACTAAAAATAATAAGAGAAAAGAAATTTAAATTTTCATCATCCTGGAGAGGAGCCGCACTCTATTCAAATCCGAATCAGCCGAAATATTTTTATATCATAAAGAAAAACGGGCAGGTTAATAAATACAATGATCACTTCAGGATTATCAAAACGCAGCAACTTCCCAAATTAACGAATGGTTTTCCAATAAAGATTGATGTTAATAACAATCATCAAACGGAACTCATTTTTCGGAGCCGCGATCACAGTCACTTTATAATAACCCGTGACGATTTTTCGGGTTATTCTTTGGTAAAATGCTACAGCTTGAATCGGATTAGATATTATGGAGTCAAGTTAAACGGGGCAAAATCTCCCGAGCTGGTTACGGAATCAAAAAATGAAGAATCAATTTACTCATATCGGTTTGATAAACTATACTTTTTAAAATATCCGGCTTATCTCACCATTTATTTATTGACACTTTCTGTGATGATAGTGATTGAAAAAGCTCAAAAACATCGTGTTGAATTAAAATATAACACGGAAAAAAGAATTGCCGAGTTACAGCTGCTTTCCATAAAAAACCAAATAGATCCCCATTTTACATTAAACACCCTAAACTCCATCGGATCATTGATCTATAAAAAAGATCATGAAAAAGCCGATTATGTTTTCAGCAAGTACAGCAAACTGTTACGACTTACGATACTGAATTCAGATAAAATCACAACCACGTTATCAGGTGAACTCGATTATGTCGAAAATTATCTTGAACTGGAACAGTATCGGTATGAAAACAAATTCGATTGGGAAATAAATGTGAATCCAACGGTTAAAAGGAGTTTTAAAATACCTAAAATGTTGATCTATAAGTTTGTTGAAAATGCCATAAAGCACGGGTTAAAACACCGTCTGACTAACGGAAAGCTAAAGGTTTCCGTCCACTCTGAAGGAGGAAGATATCGAATAAAGATCCGGGATAATGGCGTAGGTCGCGCTAAAGCGGAGCAAGTGGAATGGAATAATACTGGTAAAGGATTACACATCCTGGATCAAATGCTGGATTTGTATGAAAACCTGATGAATATTCGAATTACGTATGTGATCCATGATATGGTTGATGAATTTCAAAAACCCTCAGGAACCAAAGTTGAAATCAAAATACCTGTTGAATAATGGAAGATTATCCGGATAGAACAATCACGTGCATCATTATTGATGATGAAAAAGACGCCTGTGATCGATTAGAACATTTATTACTAAAAATAAATAGTGTAAAAGTACTTGCGAAAAAAACGAATGCTGGGGATGGGATCAAAACTATTTTCAAATTATTGCCTGATATCGTTTTTCTTGATATTGAAATGTCAGATAAAAGCGGCTTTGACATTATACGTGAGGTACGCAGTAAGAAAATAAACCCTAAATTTATTATCGTTACCGGATATTCACAATATGCCATAAAAGCGATACACAATGCTGCTTTTGATTATTTGTTGAAACCTGTGGATATTGATGAATTGAAGGCATCGATTGATCGATATATCGACTCACAAAGAAAGGTTAATAAGCAAATTTTACCGCAGAGGTTGAAAATGCAGTATTCTTTAACCGACCGTGAAATAGATATTGTCAAATTATTATTAGAGGGACATTCCAGCAGGGTAATAGCCGATATTTTATTCATAAGTAAACACACAGTGGATACGCATCGCCGGAATATATTAGGAAAAATGAGTATGAATTCGACAAGCGAATTAATGGGTTTGCTGAATTATGATTAATTACTAGAAATCTACTCATTTGTGATTATAAAATACTTAATAGTTGGTATTAAAAAGTGTTCGGCAGAGTTTAATTTAGATTCGAGAGGTTAAAAAAAATTAATCTTCAAATTATCTATTTGGAAATTTTATAATCTAGGAGTTTGTTATGAGAAGAATTTTAGTTTCGCTGGTTTTCCTAACATCACTTATTTATTTATCAGGGTGCGCATCTAACAAAAATCTGACGGATACAAGTACGGGAAATATTCCTGATTGGTACACGAATATTCCTCATGATCCCAATTACTTTTTTGCCACAAATAGCCAAACTTCACGCGATATGCAGATGGCTGTCGATAAAGCTACGGTAGGAGCCCGGGCAAATATTGCAAGGCAAGTGCAAACTAAATTATCCAGTTTGCAAAAAAGATTCAGACAGGAAGTGGGAACAAGTGATAGTTCTCAGCTTTTATCTCAGTTTACGGAAGTGACAAAAAATGTTACTGATGAAACTATGAGTGGTTCACATGTCTCGAAACAAAAAGTACTCAAGGATAAAAATGCTTTCAGGGCGTATGTATTGGTTGAGTATCCAGTTGGTGCTGCAAATAAAGCTTTAATGAAACAATTAAAGCAGAATAATCATTTATATACGAGATTTAAAGCTTCTCAGGCCTATAAACAGTTGGATAAAGAAGTTAAACAGTATGATCAATGGAAGAAAAATCAGGCTCAGCAAGGTCAGCCACAGGCACAAAACAGTAACCAATAATGAGTTAAATAATGCATGCAAAAGGGGTTACTGATATTTATTCTGATCCTGTTGCCTTTGAATTGTTATTCACAAGTATATAAGAACTGGTTTATTCATCCCTCACAAATTAACTGTTCGGAAATTTCGGTTGGATATGCCATGCATTCTTATTTCAAAGATACAACGGCTATAAAGACAGCTTTTAATAATGCTTGTCGACGTTTTGCCGAAAATGAACAAGTTCGTATTTCCGGGGGACAAGCCTTTTGGGCTACGGGTATAGGAACCTTTGATATGGGGAACAACCTTAAGGAGACGTATGATACTTCACTTGTAAAAAGCTATGAACATACATTCAAGATCATAGATACACTCAGAGAAGGTAATTTTGTAGCAGTCCTTTCAGGGAATAAAGGTTGCAATCCCCAATCAAAGGTATTCTTAAAAACCAGGATCGAAATATCTAAAAACCCGAACTGGATAAATAATCCTCCTGAAAGTAAGCAATATTACTATGCCGTGGGAATAGCTCCCCGATATTATTATGAGAAAAGTTCCTGGGAACAGGCAGAAAAATCGGCTCGAATACAACTGGCTTCTTCGATTTCCATATATGTCGAAGTTTTAAATCGAATGCAATCTTTTTCAGATGAAGCCACAGAAAATTCAATTGAAAATCAGGATATAGCTGTCACATTACAAAATGTACAAATAGTATCACGTTGGGTCGATAAGAGTGATGATTTCTACTATGTCTTAATGCGAATGAGAAAGTAAGATAATGTAAGCTGAAATGGAGGGAAAAAGTTTAAAATGTTTAAGATAAAAACTTATTTAATCCTGGCTGGGTGCTTTTGTTTTGTGAAAATAAGTTATGGTCAAAGCACTTATAAGCAATGGCTTAACAAACAAAATGACGCATATAATCAATTCTTATCCAAACAAGACAGTGAATTCGTCGGTTTTTTAAAGAAAAACTGGATTAAGGTTAAAGTTGAGAAGGGTACACATAATTTTCACAATCCCAAACCTCAAAATCCAATAGTTAAAACCACCCCGAATAAACCCCAAAAACCAATTCAATATCCAATAAAAAAACAACCTCCGCTAGGAAAAAGTCATAAAACAGTCCCTGAGAAAAAGAAAAATAACGGTCAGAAACCACCTAACTCTCGAAAAAATACACGATCCCATAATGCGAATAATCCATTGATTCATAAAAAAATTAAACGACCCAAAAACATTTCGGGCTCATTTAATCATGAGATAAATTATTATGGTTCTAATCTACCGGTGATTTATGATCGTTCACTTGATGTTTCGTTTGACGGAAAAATAACAAACAAATCAATTGCAGATTATTGGTATAATATAAGTAAGAGTAAATATTCTGTTAGCTTAAATCGAGCATTATCGTTAGACAAGAACATGGAACTGAACGGGTGGGGGTATGCCAAATTATTGTTCGATATAGGTAGTCGGGTTACCAATGGAAATAGAAATGCCGCATATCTTTTTACCTGGTTCATGTTAGTAAAATCGGGATATCAGGCAAGAGTCGGGTATGAGAACAATCAGATCTACCTGCTCATATCAACTCCTAATAAATTGTATAGTACGCCCTATTTTATACTTCACGATCCGGTTGGAAAATTTTATGTTATGATCTTAAGTCATAATGAACCGGAGCCCACCGGGCAGATGTATACTTATAAAGGAAGCTATCCGAAGCATCTAAATGATTTGGATTTGGGTTTCAATAGACTACCGGATTTAGGAAATACTATCGGAGAGAAAACGATACATTTCAGTTTTAAGGGGAAAAAGTATTCATTACCTGTTGAATTCAACAAAAAGCTCATCGATTTTTATCACTATTATCCTCATACAAATTTGTCGGTGTATTTTAAGTCTGGCCTTTCCAGTGATGCCAAAAATACATTACTGCCCGAATTAAATAAAATCATTAAAAATAAGACGCAGACGGAAAAGGCTAATTTCTTACTTCATTTTGTTCAGTACGCAACCGGTTATGAAACGGATCAAAAACAATTTGGCTGGGAAAA
>Ga0102956_1000764_pt1 | contig 11188 bp, 8 predicted proteins | sample SalPonF2_A_D2_MG_FD_84515 | JGI IMG/M metagenome (GOLD analysis project Ga0102956, IMG submission 84515) | Salt pond soil microbial communities from South San Francisco under conditions of wetland restoration - Salt Pond MetaG SF2_A_D2_MG ...
CCAATTACCAATATATCTCGTAACGTTTTTATCTCGTAACAGGACTCTGTCCTGTTACGAACAGTTGGACACTCTGTGTCCAGTCTTGAAATATTAAATAACGTGAGGTTTGGATAAGAATCGCAGAGTTGTAATAATTACATTGAGAATACGACCTGTGAAAATATAACATATCTTGACGACGGACGACTGACCACCGACAACACAGAGCTGTTTTGATGCATAAAGCATGATTCCGATACCGAACTCATGTTGATTATATGGTTTTACAGAATAAATAATGGTTACTTAATATCAGGGCATTTCTCTGTCGTCGGTGGTCATAGAATAATCTAATGTAACAGCTACTTTTATTAAGTAGATGGATTATAAGCTTAAACGAACCTCACGTTAATTGAAAAGCTGACCACAGATTTTTGAAAATTGACAGCATATAAAAAAAGGGACAATCGATGTAACCGTCCCTTTTTTTATCAAAGCAAGATAAATCAGTCTAAGAGAGCAATACCTCCATTGCTTTTTCGATGTAAGGAAAGATCAATGAGAATACAATAAAAGTCGGGATTAATATTCCAGCCGACCATTTCATATATCCCAGGAATGATGGCATATCTACTCCATCTGACTCTGCTATCGATTTTACCATAAAATTGGGTGCATTTCCGATATAGGAGTTAGCTCCCATGAATACCGCGCCGCAAGATATGGCAACCAGGGTAGACGCGTAAGTTGTCATCAATTCGGCAGCATGTCCGCCGGCCGTGTTAAAGAACACAAGATAGGTTGGTGTATTATCCAGGAATGATGATAACAAACCCGTAATCCAAAAATACATATGATCATTCGGACTACCATCGGGATGTGTTACCAGCTTAACAACAGAACCCAGCGCGCCGGATTCTCCCGCTCTCAATATGGCTATTGCAGGAATGATAGTGATAAAGATACCGGCAAATAATTTACCCACCTCAATGATTGGGAACCAATCAAATCCGTTGGCGGCACGACTCTCTTTTGGAGTGAACTTCCAACTGGCATAAGCCAGAACCAACATGGCAATATCACGTATTTCATTCTGGATGGGGATATGAATTCCATAAATAGTGAAATCACCCAGTTTTACGAATCCGGAAAATAATACGGCTCCAACGACACCGAGTAAAAGCAGAAGGTTGAACGATCCTTCGATACCGATTTTTTCACCATTACTTTCGGGGGGTTTACTTGTCTCTTTCTTGTAAGCTGCTCTATCCCAAAAGTAATAGAGTACGAGAAGAATAGAGACAACAAAGGTCATCTCAAGAAACAAGTGTTCTGTTGTCCAGAAGAAATGTACGCCTTGTAAGAATCCAAGGAATAAAGGAGGATCACCAAGGGGGGTAAGAGCACCACCGATGTTGGCAACAAGAAATATGAAGAATATAACCGTATGTATCTTGTGTTTTCGCCACTCATTAGCACGTAATACCGGTCGAATCATTAACATTGCCGCACCTGTTGTTCCCATCCAGCTTGCCAGAATGGTACCTATTAACAACAAGAGAGTATTAACACCGGGGCTGCCGGATAATTCTCCTGTAATCCTGACGCCACCCGCGATTGTAAATAATGCTAATAACAGGATAATAAAGGGAAAATATTCGAGTAAATAGGTATGTAAAACTTCAAATAGTGTTACGTGCAAACCAAATTCAATGATCATAGGTAGAATAATTACCAAACTCCAACCCGCCGATACTTTACCGAAATGATGTTCCCAGAAATCGGGTGCAAAAAGGGGAAATAATGCAATAGATAATAATATTCCAATAAATGGAATTGTCCATAGTAAACTCAGTTCTGCTCCATTGTACCCACCATGATTCGCTGCTTCCTGGCCGAAAGCAAGAGAATTCGTAAACAAAAACATGAAAAATGGGATCGTTTTAAGCAAAAACCTGGACCATTTTTTTGAAGTCACCAATGTCCTCCTTGTACTTAAAAATGATTTAATAATAAATTAATGTGCATAAAAATAAGAGAAGAAAGTATGTTTCAAAATTCAAAACAGGTAAAAAACACACATGAATTGCAAAGAATGTTAAATTAATTTATCTAAATTTAAAAGTTAGGTGAAAATTTGTCAGATTGATTCTACCTTTGAACATGTTACAGAGGTCAAAGTTACAAAGTTTGTGATTAGGGCTTTAAGTTCCTGCACTTTTTTGTATCTTTGATCTTCATAAAATCATTGAAATAATTTACAGCCGTAATCCGGTGTATAAAAATGGTTAAGCCAGTGAGTGGCAGCCATTTTTGCAAAAAAGGATTTGAGTTTAAAAAAATTAAGAGTATAGCTCGATGAATCCGTATAGCGATTTAATACCTTTTATTGTAGCCATCCCACTTTTGGGATTTCTAATTAATGGCCTGATAGGACTCAAGTCAAAGTCGTATCGAAAACACAAAGCATTTATTGGCGGCCTGTCTACTCTCGCCGTATTTATACCATTCATCATAGCGGTATTGCTATTCATCAATATGAGTTCGGATTCCGAACCCATTGTTGTTCATTTGTTCACCTGGATCAAGGCCGGACATTTATCAACGGATATAGCATACCGTATTGACCCGCTTTCCATTGTTATGGTAATGGTCGTAACAGGGGTGGGGTCACTCATCCATTTGTATTCGATGGGGTATATGGCAGACGACAGAGGTTATTGGAAGTTTTTTGCCTATATGAACCTCTTTATCTTCGCCATGTTGAACCTGGTAATGGGTAGTAATGTTCTGCTCCTTTTCCTCGGATGGGAGGGAGTCGGACTTTGTTCCTTCCTTCTTATCGGATTCTGGTATGAAGATATGTCTAAGGCTATTGCTGCCAAAAAAGCTTTTCTTTATAACAGGGTTGGAGATTTTGCTTTCCTGATAGCGATGTTTATGCTTTATCAGGCAGTAGGGAGCCTCGATTTCGGGGTAATCCTGAAAAATGTCCATAATATCCCTCATAATGCAGCATTCTGGATCACCATATTGATGTTGGTTGGTGCAACCGGTAAAAGTGCACAGATACCGTTGTTTGTCTGGCTGCCTGATGCCATGGCAGGCCCGACTCCGGTCTCTTCACTTATCCACGCCGCCACGATGGTAACTTCCGGGGTCTATCTGATTTCCCGGTTATCATTCCTGTATACACTTGTACCTTCTGTTATGCTGGTTGTTGCTGTAATTGGTGGTGTGACAGCCCTTGTTGCTGCAACTATAGCTATCACACAACAGGATATAAAACGTGTGCTGGCTTATTCAACGGTTTCGCAGCTCGGTTACATGTTCCTGGCATTGGGTGCCGGCGGGTATGCGGCTGCCATGTTCCATCTTATTACACACGCCTTTTTCAAAGGCCTCTTGTTCCTCGGAGCCGGCTCTGTTATCACAAGTATGCACAGGGTTGAGCATAAACTGGAACATAATGGGGAGCATGTTGATTTCGATCCGCAGGATATGCGGAATATGGGTGGGCTTAAAAAATATATGCCCTCTACTTACTGGACGTTCATGCTTGCCACACTGGCCATTTCGGGAATACCGATTTTTGCAGGTTTCTTCTCTAAAGATGAAGTGCTTGCTTTTGCTTTTAATGCCGGTCTCGGACAATACGCCCAGGGGATGTATTTCGCCGTATGGGGTATTGGTATGATTACTGCCTTTTTAACAGGTTTCTATATGTTCCGTCTTACCATTGGTACTTTTCACGGGACTTTCAAACTGCCTAAGAGAGTCAAGGGAGCAGAGAATGCAGAACAATATTTGGAAGAAAACGGCTGGAATATGACCGTACCTCTCTGGATTCTCGGTATTCTATCGGCTATTGGTGGTTTTATAGGCCTTCCGGAGTTTTGGGCGGAAACATTTGGCAGTGAAGCTCATATAAATGTACTTCATAACTGGCTTGAAAATGTGACAGCTACTGTTTCTTCTCATGCATCAGTGGGAACAGAATGGATTCTTATGTTGATATCCATCATCCTGGCTGTTGGAGCAGCCATTATTGCTTATAAGATGTATTCCGATGATAAAGTGGAAGCATCGGATGCTATGCTGGCAAAAAGATTTGGAGGCCTTTATCAATTATGGGCCGATAAATATAATTTTGATGAAGCATACGAAGGCTATGTTGTCAATCCGGTTGTCAAATTTTCCGATAAAGTATTAGCCGTTTTCGATATGAAAGTTGTTGACGGCATAGTGAATGCTGTCGGCGGTATCATCCGGTTATTTGGCAGTATCTTCCGTTATATTCAAACAGGGGTAACTCAGAACTACGCCTTGATAATGGTTCTTGGTGTAATAATTGTATTAGGAATTCTGATACTTTGATAATCACGAAATTCACACAATGAGTACGTTATTAAATTTTACCATTTATTTACCTTTAGCTGGGTTGATAGGCATCTTACTGGCCAAAACAGACAAACAGGTCAAATGGGTCAGTTTCATTGCCACACTCGCTACATTTATTATTTCTTTACCGCTTATGCTCAACTTCGACGCCTCAAGTTCCGGCGTCCAGCAATACGTTTCGCAGAGCGGAGCCTGGCTTCCCGGCCTCGATATTAAATATATCATGGGACTGGATGGATTGAGTCTGCTTCTTTTTATGCTGACGACTTTATTTGGGCCAATTGTAGTTTTATCGGCATGGAACTCTGTTTCCAAACACGTCAAAGGTTTCTTTGCGATGCTGATGATTCTGCAAACAGCTTCCCTCGGAGTATTTGCCGCCCTGGATTTATTCGTTTTTTACATCTTTTTTGAGCTGAGCTTAATACCCATGTATTTCCTGATTGGAATATGGGGTGGTAAAGAGCGCATAACGGCAACCATAAAGTTTTTCATTTACACTTTATTTGGTTCCCTGATCATGTTGGTCGGCCTGATTTATTTAGGCTATTATGCCGGTAATGCCGTCAATCACGGAGTATTTACTACCGATTGGCGAATTCTTGCGAGCCCGGCATTCCATATCGGGTTAGTGCAGCAGACCTATCTATTCCTGGCTTTTGCCTTGGCATTTTGTATTAAAGTGCCATTATTCCCATTTCACACATGGCTGCCATATGCCCACACCGAAGCCCCTACAGCCGGATCTGTTGTTCTGGCGGCTATTATGCTGAAGATGGGGACTTACGGATTATTGAGATTCTGTCTGCCGTTATTCCCAAATGCATCCATGACGTTTGCTCCCTATCTGGCCATATTGGCAATCATAGGGATTATTTACGGAGCGCTCGTTGCTATGGTACAAAAAGATGTCAAAAAGCTGGTTGCCTATTCCTCGGTAAGTCACCTTGGATTTGTGGTATTGGGTATATTTGCTATGACAACGATTTCCGTTCAGGGGTCCATCATTCAGATGATCAATCACGGTCTTTCTACCGGCGCTTTATTCCTTATTGTCGGTATGATCTACGATCGACGCCATACTCGTGAGATCTCGGAATATGGTGGAATAGCCAGAGTAGTCCCGATATTTGCCTTAATGTTCATGATAGCGACCCTGGCATCCATCGGGTTACCCGGATTGAACGGGTTTGTCGGTGAGTTTTTGATATTAACGGGATCCTTCGGTTCAACCGTATTGGGTTCTCACGCATTCACAATTTTTGCTGCTATGGGAGTTGTACTTGCAGCTGCATATATGTTATGGATGTACCGCAGAGTTTTGTTTGGTCCTATAACGAATGAAAAAAACAAATCATTGATAGACCTGAATGCCAGGGAAATCGGTTTGCTTATTCCGTTGGTTATTTTAATGTTTTGGATTGGAATACATCCGAGTACATTTACCCGTTATTCAGAAAAACAGGTGAGTGAGTTGTTGCAAGGATCTAAGAATAAAGCAATGGCTATACGTCAGAATGCTAAAAGTTCTGAATTACCTGAGTGGGCAAGCCGGATGTATGATATCACTAGTAAAATTGCAGAAAATAATATCAAGTAATTATGTCGAAGCCATTATCTGAAGAACAAATTAAATCAGAACTTGAATCTTTAGAAGGATGGAATGTAGAATCTGACAAACTTAAAAAAGAATTTAAGTTCAACAACTTTAAAGAAGCGGCATCATTCATCATGCGCATTGCGTTTGAAGCGGAGGCGCTGCAACATCATCCCGAATTATTTAACGTGTATAACAAGGTGGAAATTGGATTAACAACTCACGATGCCGGGGATAAAATTACACAAAAGGATGTTGAATTAGCTAAATCCATAGAAACAATTTATAACAAGTAAGATAAATGGAAATTGTACACGATTTAACAACTATTCTACCCGCAATAATAGTTGCAGTTGGCGGCCTGGTCAATATGATGATCGATGCTTTTTCGGATGATTCGAAGAGCATTTACTGGGTTTCGGTACTTGCTGTTTTAGCAGCCGGTATCGTGAGCATTATAGATCTGACAATGCCGTCGGGGGAAGCGTTCTCGGGAATGTATGCATACGGTGGAGCCGCAAGTTTTGGCACTTTCGTTATTCTGATCGCAACATTTTTCTGCGTTCTTCTCTCTAAAGATTATTTATCCGACATACATGCAAATTATGGTGAAGCGTATGCTTTGATGCTGTTTGCTACAGTAGGAATGATTGTATTGGCAAGTGCAGCAAACCTGGTTATGATATTCATCGGTATTGAAACGATGTCTATTTGTCTGTATGTCCTTGCCGGTTTGGTCAGGAATCAAAAATCCAGTATTGAAGCCTCTTTAAAATATTTCCTGCTGGGAGCGTTCTCTACAGGTTTCCTGCTTTATGGTATAGCTCTTCTGTATGGGGCAACAGGAACCCTGCATCTTACGGATATTGGGGCCGCTACTAATAAAGGTCTTATTTACTGGGCCGGTGTTGGATTATTACTGGTTGGTTTTTTCTTTAAAGTTTCAGCCGTACCCTTCCATATGTGGACTCCCGATGTTTATCAGGGTTCACCTACAACAGTTACGGCATTCATGGCTACAGCATCAAAATCGGCAACATTCGTTGCTCTTATTATGGTCCTGACGCGGGCACTTCCCGGTTCTGTTGCCGGTTGGAGCCAGGTAATTGTAGTGATTGCCATTTTAACGATGGTCGTTGGAAATATCATTGCGATAGTTCAGGATAATGTTAAACGGATGCTGGCCTATTCGAGTATTGCGCATGCCGGCTATTTACTGGTGGGTTTAGTTGCCGGTTCGGTTGATGGGTACAGCTCTGTCCTTTTTTACCTCTTCGCTTATAGTTTGATGAACGTCGGCGCTTTCGGTGTGGTCGCCTACTATGAAAAGCATCACGGCCTCGATTTCACCAGTGTTGAGAATTACGCAGGACTTGGTTTCAAACAGCCTCTTATGGGTGTTTTACTATCCATATTCTTATTTTCGCTTGCCGGTATTCCACCATTCATCGGATTCATAGCGAAGTACAAAGTTTTTGCTGCGGCAATAAATGCCGGTTACATTGGATTGGCCATTGTAGGCGTACTCGCCAGTGCTGCCAGTGTGTATTATTATTTACGTGTGATGGTTTATCTCTATATGCGTGAAGGGAAAGAAGAGGTTACGCTTACCTCTCCCGGTACCATATTTAAAGTAGCCTTGATTATTTTGGCTATTGGTACGCTGTATTTCGGTATTGTACCTTCTCAAATATACCATGTTCTGGCACATTACACATATGGTCACGGTATAGCCGCTATGATGCCGTGATTCAATGAACAATGATCAATGAGCAATAAAAAAGGACCCTTTGGCTCCTTTTATCTCGTTGCCGGGCTCTGTCCTGTAATGTACAGAGGGACACTCTGTGTCCACTCATAATTTACACCAATGAATGGTCAATCAGCTATACAAATGTACCCATAGGGTACATTTTAAAACCTCTTCCTTGAGGAAGGGGATTGCCGCTCCTAAAAGCCTTCGGGATCGTAATGACACCCAGGTCGTTTTTTTGTTGGTTATTCGTTGTTGATTTTTTAACCGGTTTCCGGTTTTACAACGCTGACAGATTGTACTATGTCGTCTGTCGTCCGTGGGCTATCGTCTTTTATAAAAAATCCGCGATAGTCTGCCTAATCTGGTTCCATCATTATGTTCTATAAATTGGTATTGAAATAAAAAATAATTATATTTATCGGCTCCTGTCGTTGGATACACTAACGACTGTTTCATAAAAAAACAACCATAGGACCAAAGAATGAGTAAAAAGAATTTTTACGAACTTACCTATATAATAAATCCCGTTCTCGAGGAGAATCAGACGAAAGAGATCGTCGATAAGTATAACACATTTCTAAAGGAGAACGGCGCCACAATCGACCAGGTGGAAGAGTGGGGAATCCGCGAATTAGCTTATGAGATCGATAATAAGAGAAGTGGCTATTATGTTAATCTTTATTTTGATGGTTCAAGTGAACTCATAGCGAAGCTTGAACGTACTATGCGGATTGATGACAACATAATGCGAAATCTCACGCTTAAATACGATAGCAAAATGCTCAAGCATTATGAGCAGAAAAAGAAAGGTGAATTACCTTCTATCTTCGAAATTAAGGAAGAAGAGGAATCATAAATAAAAGGTGATTTTTTACTTTCACATTTCATTGAATTCATCAAATCCAGGTAAACAAATTAGAGTACAATCATGTTAAAGAATCCAGCACACCCACAGAAAAGTCAGTTAAAAGACAAAGAGTGCGTTTTTACCAAAGCCGGTGTTGAATATATTGATTACAAAGATGTAGACGTATTACAGCGCTTTATCAATGATCAGGGTAAGATATTACCCCGTCGGGTAACCGGGACCAGTGCCAAATATCAAAGACAATTAGCTAAAGCAATTAAAAGAGCCAGGCATCTTGCCTTAGTGCCTTACGTAGCTGAAAACATACGCTAATAATATTAAAAGGAAATTTTACGATGAAATTAATATTAAAAGAGAACGTTGATAAATTAGGCGATGCCGGTGATGTGGTAGACGTTAAAGATGGATATGGTCGTAATTACCTGATTCCCCAGGGGAAGGCTGTTATGGCCAGCAACGGTGCTTTAAAAACAATCGAAGAAGTTAAGCGTCAGGCTGCTAAAAAAGTCGAGCTAAATCTTGAAGCAGCTAAAGAACTTGCTGATAAGATTGGTGAAACACCTGTAACTATCCCCGTAACCAGTGGTGAAGAAGGTCGAATCCACGGTACGGTAACAACTGCACAGATTGCCGATGCTTTGAAAGAAAAAGGCATTGAAATAGACCGGCGTAAGATTGAATTGAAGGAAGATATCAAAGCTCTGGGTGAATACATCGCCAATGTTAGCTTGATGAGTGATATTAACGCCGAACTTAAAGTTTGGGTCGTTAAAAAAGCCGAATCATGATTTAAACAGACCTAAAAAGACATCGTGAAACGAATATTTGTTTTTCTGGGGATGTGCTTATGGGCATTATCCCCTTCTTTGCTTATGGGGCAGGGTATACCCAAACCTGTTACTTTTACCATACAGGACACTCCCGGACAAGTTAAAGCCGGGGAAGTCTTCAAGATAACGGTACATGCCAGTATCGATAAAGGATGGCATCTGTATTCCATGGATATTGGCAAGGACGGACCGGTTCCAACATCATTTAAGATTCTGTCCCAAAATGTTGATTTGGCTGACAGCATTAAAGAAAATAAACCGGAACATACATTTGATCCTAACTTCAATATGCAGTTGGGACTTCATTCCGATTCTGCAAGGTTTGTTATTCCCGTTGCCTTTAGCAAAAATGTACAGGGTGATCAAAATCTGAAGATACAGGTTCATTATATGGTCTGTAATGACAGGATGTGCCTGCCTCCAACCAGCAAAGATCTGACGAAATCAATCCTCGTTAAAGGTGTCAGCAGTAAACCGTTTGAGAAAAATGAAATCGCAGCTGTAACTAAGATAGATAAGAATAAAAATAGTGGTTCTACTGGTGGAGAAGAAGCGAAGATCACATCAACTACCGAAATAAATGCATACCTGCAGCACGGAATCTTATCGTATTTATGGATTGCCATAACAGCCGGGTTAGCGGCATTGTTGACTCCTTGTGTTTTTCCGATGATTCCTCTTACGGTCTCATTTTTCAGCAAGAACTCGGATGGCAATAAAGTGCGGGCCGTATCAAACGCCTTGATTTTTGGTCTGGCTATTATTGGTACATTTACGTTGCTGGGATTACTTTTAGCATTGGTTTTAGGGGCATCGGGCGCCTCCCGTTTCGCGTCGAACCCGGTCGTTAACTTATCGCTTGGGTTGATATTTATTGTATTTGCCATTAGCCTTTTAGGATTATTTGAACTACGCCTGCCGTACCAGTTGACCAATTATCTGAATAAAAAAAGTAATGAGAGCAGGGGAATGGCGGGTATTTTATTCATGGGTTTAACCATCAGTGCCGTTTCCTTTTCTTGTACGGCGCCTTTCGTTGGCGGTATCCTGGCTGCGACAACTACCGGCCGCTGGTTTTATCCGATTATCGGGATGATAGGATTCTCGACAGCTTTCGCCATTCCATTTGTCATATTCGCCATGTTTCCCGATTGGCTGCAGTCTTTACCAAAGAGCGGTGAATGGATGAATTCCGTTAAAGTTATTCTTGGATTTATTGAATTGGCGGCCTCATTCAAATTTTTATCCAACGCCGACCTGGTCTGGAACTGGAATTTCATTACACGTCCTCTTACTATTGCCGCCTGGATTGTTATTTCCGCAATGGCCGGGTTCTATTTGTTAGGAAAGATCCGTTTGAAACATGAGAACAAAAAAGAATCGATCTCAGCAGTCAAGTTATTGTTAGCTATTCCGTTTTTGGGATTTAGTTTATATCTGATTCCAGGTTTATTGGGCTCATCATTAGGCATATGGGACGCCTGGTTACCACCAAAGAAAGCTACCGATGTTAGTGTTGTTTATTCTATTAATCAGTTTAATGGGAACAGCAGCAATAAAAAAAATGATAATTGGGGACAGAATTATGACTCGGTAAGAACGGTTGCTCAAACCGAAAACAAACCCATATTTATCGATTTTACTGGTTATACCTGTACTAATTGTCGTGCAATGGAAGCCAATGTATTTCCAAAAGAAGAAGTTCAAAGTCGTTTTGATGATTTCAAGCTCCTCCGACTTTATACCGATGACAG
>Ga0102956_1000765_pt1 | contig 11182 bp, 10 predicted proteins | sample SalPonF2_A_D2_MG_FD_84515 | JGI IMG/M metagenome (GOLD analysis project Ga0102956, IMG submission 84515) | Salt pond soil microbial communities from South San Francisco under conditions of wetland restoration - Salt Pond MetaG SF2_A_D2_MG ...
ACCACCTGAGCGAGACCTTTCTGAATCTGAGGAATCTACTGACTAGCCTGGACCCTGACGAAATCAAACGAGTCAAAGTCCACTCCGTCAAATGCCCCAAGTGCAAAGCCAATCTGATGATTAAGCCAACTGAGAAAGTGTGTCCTGTTTGTGGGGATTTGATGCCAGCCCGAAAGAAATAGCCTTCTTCACAACAATCTCCGCTTCCGAAAGAGCCTGTTTAGCTTCCTTCCTAACCGTATTGGCGCATGGCTAATCCCCTGGCATGTTTTCTGCACATAAATTTAGCTGGAAATTGGTGCCAACTAACTGAATACGGAGTTACTAATGAAAAGAGTCCTATTAGTCTTCTTCATCCTTTTTGTAGCTGCCTGCGCCCACTCTCCAGAATATCCCCTTCCCGACACACCTCAGATGGCAACTGTCTCAGGGCAACGCTGCGCAATCCAGTGTCGGCAAGCGGATTATGACTGCAAAATGGCTTGCCGAGGAACCAAAAGTGAACAATCTGCATGTGTTTCCGAATGCAACCAAGAACTCGACCAGTGTTACCAGTTTTGTAAAGAACTTTTAGAGTAGTAACGGTATCTCCCGGGGCATCTGTATCGGAGAGAGAGGCACAATGGCTCACATAAAAGATAGACGACAATTCGCACGAGCAGAAGTTAAGTGGCCTGTGATTATTCTATCCTCTGAGGACCAACCTCCCGGTGAAATTAAGAGCATCAGTCAAGTGGGTGCATCTATCTACTGTCAAAAACCACTTCCTGCGGGGGAAGAACTAGGATTGGAGATTCAGCCTCCCAATCGCCAGTCAATCTTAGTCTTCGCCAAACCAATTTGGGCTATTGACGCTGACTCTTCAGAAAGCCCACACTGCTGTGTATTTGGTGTCCGGTTTGAATATATCTCAGAAGACGACATTCAGTTTCTCGGTGATATTGTTGACAAACAGTCGCAATGAAAGAGTGCGAAGATGTCTAGCCCCAACTCATCAGCCACGCTCTTAACGTCACCGGCTACCAAGGCAATACTACCTGCTCCCACACCCCCCCTTGACAGCCTTCTACATATTGTGTCGGAGTAAGTCTCAGCAAAATGTGAATTAAGGGATGTAATGCACACTTCTTAAGTGATCAAGGTGGGGCTACATTCCTCATTACCATGTAAATTCGTTCAAGCTCACTGGCCCCTCGAATCATATCATCAGAAAACTCGACTCCTGCCTGCCTACTAGTTCTGTAGACTCATCTCTCCTTTACATTTGGACAAGGGTTTACGAAGTAGCCATACTAGAGTATGGTAATCTCGGAATTGGAGATATGAAGAAACTACTCATAACAGGCGCTAATGGGTTTTTAGGATGGAACATCTGTCGTCTGGCCAAAGATACATGGCATCTATTTGGGACGGTGTATTCGCACCAGATAGAGATACCGAACGTAAATACCATAAAAATAGACTTAACCGACCACTCTGAGCTAAAAGGGTTGTTTGAAGAGGTACGTCCCGATGCTGTGATTCACACAGCGGCAGCATCTGATCCTAATTTCTGCCAAGTCAATCCAGATGTGTCATATGGAATTAATGTTGAGGCATCTGTCAATATCGCTCTCCTTTGTTCGGACTACATGATCCCATACGTTTATACCTCTACCGATTTGGTCTTTGATGGACTGAAAGCGCCTTATCGAGAAAGCGATCCGGTATGTCCTGTAAATGTCTATGGCGAGCACAAGGCACAAGCTGAAGAACGAATATTGAAAGCTTATCCTCAATCCACAGTCTGTCGAATGTCATTGATGTTCGGGCTTTCTGGACCTGTAACAAAAAGCTTCATTCAACCGATGCTTTTAGCGATGAAGGAGGGTCGAGAACTGAGTTTATTTGTAGATGAATTTAGAACCCCCCTTAGTGCCGAAGCCGCCGTTGTCGGCTTATTTCTAGCGCTTAGGAAAGTGCATGGGATCATACATTTAGGTGGGAAAGAACGAATTTCGCGGTACGACTTCGGGAAGTTGATGCAAAGGATCTTCAAATTTGAAAACGCCAAAATTAAACCATACAAGCAAGATGACATCCAGATGGCGGCACTTAGACCAGCAGATGTATCTCTTGATAGCAGCAAGGCTGCTGCATTGGGATTCAGGCCACTACCTCTATTTAAAGAATTACAAAATATCTATGAGAGCCTTTAAAGCATTTCTTTCAACCAGATCCAGTATCTTGTGGCAGATTAAATTGCAGCAAAGTGTGAATTAAGGGATGTAATCTACACTTCGACGGTGGTCGAAGTGAGTTTGCACTTCTCATCATTAATTACACTCAGCCCATTCCAGTACTTCATCCATCTTCCCATCAAGCACCAAGCTCTTGGCCCCTTTTTTGCAGAGGATTATGAGATAACAGAGGGAAATCAAGGTAGTAGGAAAATACTCCGGAGTTGAGGAGGGGCACCATGACGGAAAAGGTCTTGGTTGTGGATGATGAGCGCCAAATAAGGGATTTGCTCGGCGAGTTTCTAGAGCGTGAAGGCTACGAGGTACTTCTGGCTTCAGCCGGAGAAGAGGCTATAGAGTTGGCCGAAAGAAAGATCCCACATGCAATCCTGCTGGATGTGAAGATGCCCGGTATTGATGGAATAGAAGTTTGCAAAAGACTAAAGGCAGAGTCGAGAACACAGTTTATCCCGGTCATAATGATAACCGGGTATGTTGATGATAAGATGGTTGCGATTGAATCGGGAGCTGATGATTTCGTAAACAAACCCATTGACTTGGTGGAACTGGCGGTTCGTGTAAAGTCGATTCTCCGGATACGCTACCTGACCGATGAACTGGAGAGAGCCGTAACCTACATAGAGGAACTTGGTAGAAGTATTCCACAGCCTTAGCAATGGTTTGCAAAATGGTCCTTGGAGTTGAAAAACGCCGCTACCCCAGAGTCCTTGCAGTTTGGCCTGCAGTTGTGCAAACGCTCCAAGGGCCACTGGAAGCGAAGACTAGAGACATTAGTGTCGGTGGTGTATTCATCCAATTGTCTAAGGAAGGTGATTTGAGCGGAGATTTGCAAATCCACCTCCAGCCTTCCGAACAGCGGTCCATATCAGTGACTGGGAGAAAGGCTTGGTCAGGTAACTTCAATTTCAACGGGAAGGAAGTGTTCAGTGGAGTAGGTATTCAGTTCACCGATATATCGCCCGAGGACCAAGAGTTCATCACTTCCCTAACATCAGCTTATCAAAACCAACATCTCGGCTCACCACAGACTGAATCTCATAGACGGAGTGTTACCCACGAACTCACAGCTGCGATCGGTGCCATCTCCGAGAGTTAAGCAGCCCGCCCATATCTTGTACCAAAATAGATTCCAGCCGAGTGTAAATTAAGGGATGACATGTGAAGTCCTATGAAAAGGGTAGGAGACTTTAAATACGCATGCTTACACTTAAGTCTCGAAGTCATTAGTCAAAGTCTGATCCTCATTCCATGTTGCCGATAGGCAAAATGCTAGAAATAAAATCTAACGCCGATACCTCCTTCAAGATCAAAATCATAGCTGAGCGCCACGTCCCATATTGGTACAACTTCAAGAAAAACATCAACAGGCACGCCTGCAAATTCATAAGCCAAGCCCACGGGAAATCGAATCCCGAATTTATCCTCGTTGCTCTCTTGAAGCTTTAGTCTTCCGCCAATGCCCAAGTAGACTGGCAATTCGCCTTGCTCAACTGTAATCAGCGAACGGAAATGATATAGGTAGTCTGCCCAAATATACCAGTCGTCTTTTGAACTGAGGCGCCGGAGGATAGCACCGTCAAATGCATGGGTCTCATCCAGAAAATACTTAGCGCTAATACCTGCAAGATACCTAGGGTTAGGACCTGTCATACCATACATCGCTCCCACTCCAAATGGTCCTCTTTCTGCCAGTGTGCTCTGTGCTAGTGCAGTTCCAGAGATTAAAGCGAATGTCACGACGATAGTAACAAAAAGTCTGGTCATGGATCCTCTCCTTATCTTTTTTTATCATCAAACATAACGCGTAAGTCTCAAATTAATTCGTCATCATCTCCAATTATAGGCTTTAGAAAGTCTTCCAGACGACTCAATTGAGCCACTCTTTGCTTCTCTCTCACCTCCTTTCCCTTAAGAAAATGAGTTTCTGCTAACAGACAAGTGCAGAACGAAAAGATTGTCTCTAGTGGGAGAACAAATTAAGGTTTCGATAAATTTTCTCCATAGTACAAATGAGAAGCTTATCAAAAGATTACCAAAAGATTACTATTTAGTAAGGATTCCTCTGGAGGAGACCATGCTAGATGGGATATTGGCCGCCAGATTGGTAATCCGAGAAAATACATTTCGGATTGTAAGGACTTAGCACAGTCGAAATTTCGCAATATTTTTTAGGAGAGTGTATATATTGATTGGAAATCTAAAACCACTTCAATCACATCCAAACTGTGAATTACATCCCTTAATTCACACTTTGCTGGAATTTAATCTGGCACAAGATGTTGAGAAGAAAAAAAGCGGAGCCAACGACTCCGCATTTTCTTAGTTTAAACCAAAATATTGTAGCTTGGTCTCAAGATGAAAAGTGTGGATTAAAGTATGATATGTGACCTTTCAAAAGGCGTAAGAGAGTGCAGATCTTAACTCTATATTCAAAGATCTTCATACATCGCTATATCCGCGAGGATTGGCGCTATGCCACCTCCATGCGGTTGCTATAATTCTCTCGGGGTCGTCGTAGCGCGGATTCCACCCCAGTTCTGACTTTATCTTTTCCGAAGAGGCAACCAATCTCGCTGGGTCTCCTGGCCTTCTATCTGATTCCACAGCAGGAATTGGTTTCCCTGTGATCTCGCGTACGATCGAAATAATCTCACGGACCGAGTATCCAGATTGACATCCCAGGTTATAAACGCCACTCTCTCCACCCTCCATAAGCCTTTGTGCAGCTAGGATGTGAGCTTCTGCCAGGTCCATGACATGAATGTAGTCACGAATGCAGGTGCCGTCAGGTGTATCCCAATCTGTGCCGTAAATCTCAATGTACTCTCTTTGTCCCAAAGCTACCTGAAGTACCAGTGGAATCAAATGCGTTTCCGGGGAGTGGTCTTCACCGATCTCGCCCTCTTTACTTGCCCCTGCAGCGTTGAAATATCTGAGCGAAATATGCTTTAGGCCATGGGCTGTGTCGCAGTCCTCTAAAATTTCTTCTATAAAGAGTTTGGATCTACCGTAAGGATTGGTTGGCTCTGTAGGCTCTGTTTCTAAAATGGGTAAATTCTCTGGTTCACCGTAAACCGCAGCTGTTGATGAAAGGATGAATTTATCGACCCCATGCCTCGCCATCGCCATCAAAAGGCTAGTCGTTTTTGCCGTATTGTTGTGATAATAGTTGAGGGGGAGCTCTACCGATTCGCCAACAAGACTGAAGGCGGCAAAGTGCATAACGCAGTCAATTTTTGAAGTCGAAAAGATCTCTTCAATTAAATCCTGGTCTCCAAGATCACCCTGTATGAACTTTCCAGCCACAACTGACTTACGGTGTCCTGAAGAAAGATCGTCTAGAACCACCACATCATGACCATGACTCGCCAAATGTTTAACCATGTGAGAGCCGATGTAGCCAGCACCCCCAACGATCAGAAACATTGCCATAATCTTGCCACCCTTTCAGGTTAACAAATTAACGAGTTAGTAACCTCCTACGGAACTGTCACTCAGTTCTACACTAGACAGATGGGCCTCGCCGGGTTGCCACTATCAAATCCTCTGTAGTTGCTGCAAAAAAAAGGCCAAAGATTGGATTGTCAGTGGAATGATGAGTGAAGACTGGGGGGGCTGATTTCAAATAGTGGAGAGAGAGGTAGACTGAACTCTATTACCGTGAAACTGTGGATTACATCCCTTAATTCACACTTTGCTTAAATTTATTCTGGCACAGAATGTGGTGGATAATTCAAAATAGCAAAAGTGTGGATTAAAGTATGTAATCCACAGTCAGTTGGACAACCGCAAAAAGGCGGCCGCCATCTCGATTTCGTCCGCAACCATTCCGTAACGAACAGCATCGATGTCCAGGTAGATCCGGGGAGGCCGGCCGGCTGATTTGGGCCCCAGAGACAGATAGACGTCCTTGCCCAACAGGATGAAGACCACCTTGGCCCAAGGGCAGATGCGCTCCACCACCGCCCGATCGTTTTCGGGCGTGATCACCAGCGGCCGTTCCATCAAAGCGAAAATGTCCACTGCGGGACGGGTCGGCGTCCCTTCTGCGGCATAGGCCGCGGACAACTCTGCGGCAACCCGGTTGACCGCCTCTACATAGCGTTTTGTCGCTCGAAAACCGTGGCGCGACAGTTCTCCGGCTTGGGGTCCGAATGAGAAGGCTGCGGTTAGTGAGGGCAGGATGGCAACCCGCACAGCGCGGTTGTCCCGCGGTCCGGAGATGTGTTCGAAGGCCAACTCCGGTTTGCCGCCCAGGTGTTGGCTGCGCTGGATCGCGGTATCCTCCTGAACCAGTTGCATGTCGGTCAGGGCACCGACGATGTTGGGGTGGTGTAGGTACTCTAGAAAGTGGGGCTCCGCCTCTATGACCGCCTGCAGCAATGTCAATTCCTCGGCCGAAAGGTTGAACTTCTGCAGGTGCGCCGGATCCGCAGACCGATCCGTTGACCGCAGCAGGTCCTGGTGGCGCCACAGGGCCGACAGCCCTATCTTGCCGCCGGTCTTCTGCTTTCGAGCCAAGAGCAGCCGTAGCGCCAGAAGCTCTGTTGACGGGTAGACGCTGTTGAACACCGTGCGCCCTTTGAATTGATTCAGGCGCCGGTCGTAGTGATAGAGCACGCTGGAAAGGCCGCGGATGTGGGGGTCCAAGACCATCAAACTGGTTTTGTCCCCCCCCGGACTGTTCAAGATGGCGTAGATTTCGCTATAATCAAGTGGGACTTCCAACCCCCGCCGTTGCCAGCGCTCCCGGTTGTCCACCGGTCCGGCCGCCCCCAGTACAACCTGTATCATGTAGCTGAGAACCTCACCGGCATAGGCCTGGGCCGGTGTGGTGTGATCGACGGCTCCGGAAACCGGCCACGGCGCCGTCGGCCGGCTCGCCTTGGGCTGGCATGCCCCCAGCAACGCCGACAGCAGGGCGATTCCGGCCAGCAGAGCCCCGGTGGCCGGGGTCGGTAGGGTCGTTCGAAGGCGTACTTGTGACATGGTCATGTTGATTACGATAACTATGGATAGTAGTTGATTCTCAAACCGTAAAGTGTGGATTAAAGTATGTAATCTACATTTTCATAGATGGAATTTTGTGTTATCATTTCATTTAAATGGGAGACGTAATAAATTCTGTAAATCCTGAGTTTTAAGGTTAGATACTATGCCAAGACCCAAATGCAAGAATATCTCACGTTTTCTAAGTGCTTTGATAGCTACTGTCTTTATGGTCTATCTGGCAAGCTGCGGACCATCCAAAAAGACCTACAGTTTATACAAAGGCCCGGAACTGCCCAGTAACGAAACCGCGCGACTTGTCTGCAAAGGGGAGACCATACAGATCATTTCTGTAAATGGTCAGAAAAGCCCTCAGGGAAAGGATACCTTTGGCAACGTTACCCTTGAAATTCTTCCCGGTGATTATCATTTGACCGTGTCTTTTTCCGGTAACTCATGGACTACGGTCTTTGGGGAGTCTTATAATTATCAAGTATTTTTCACCCACAACTCTTTACAGAATGTAGATATTTCCATAAAGGTTGAGGCTGGCCATAGGTATCTGGTAACTTCAAACCACGATTATGAAAAATCTACATGGAACGCTGTCGTCAAGGATGAAACAGACGATAAAACAATTCTTGAGGAAGGTCCCTACCCTCTTAATTCGATCAGAACGGGCGATAATCAGGAAGCCAGCCGAGTATATCGTAATTGAGATCGGCAAGCAGCAGATGAATAGCAATTCCTCGTCCGAACCCTTGTGTGTCTTACCCCACCTCATAAGGTAGCGTTACCGTGAAACTGCAGAAAGCGCCGAGTGGCTACTAATGAGATACATAAGCCCACCACCCCGCTGCGAAAGTTGAGATTACATTCCTTAATTCACACTCGACTGGAATTTATTCTGGCACAGTATATGGTAGAGTTACTTGTATTACTGCTGGGGAATCACTCTCTTACCGGATTTGTCAATATGCTCAACTCTAGTGGCTCCCCCAGCATCATCATAGTAGATTACCCTCTTATCTACTCCGAGTTTCGATACAGGACTGTCTTTAGCGAAGTAGTATTCTCTCTTTTGCAATTTATCATTCTCACTATAATGCGACACAAGTTTAGAGATTTTCTCTCTTCCCGTTTCTTTATCTGATGGATAAACCTCAAGTACTCTTCCCGTACTCTTGTAGTGAATGATCATATCTAAATCCAACTTCTGAGAATGGCTCCCACTTGTGTAGATTTCAATCTTTCGTCTATTTCCGTGACTATCATAGTAATCTATGGTTTGTTGTATTCCTGCTTTATAACTATCGTCTTGTTCAGAATACTTGGTTTTCTTTGTAATGCCGCCAAACTTATTCTTCTTGGAAATCACAACCTCGGTTTCTGCCAAAGCTGCTGTGCTCATGCACAAAAATAACATCATCGTGAGATATGTGATTTTATTCATATCTACGCCTTTCAAGACATCCAAGCCTCTTACCTTATAGTAAGAACTGGTGCTACTTTCAGATTACGATAATGAAGCTATCGTTGTAAATAGGTAACAAGTCTGATTTTGGCTACTAATAGCCCTACTAATGGCCAATCAGGGAGAAAATGTGGATTACATCCCTTAATTCACACTTTTGCTCCAGCAGGTTCAAAACAAGATATGGTAGGCGCATTATTCTAAGACAACTTCCAAAATAGTAAAATCATCCTCAAATGAATCCGTTTGGTTCACTTGCTGGACATAGCTGAAAAGTCGGTCCAGATTTAAATGGGTCTTATCGGCTTGTTGTTGCATAAACTCCAAGAACCCTTCTAATCCCCAGATTGAGCCGTCCTCCTTGGTAATGTCATATACGCCGTCAGAGAAGATATAAAGGCGGGCGGGGCCATCTAGCTTATGCAGCTTCTTTTCATAAGTGGCATCAGGACTACCCCCAATCACGAAATTAGGAGTTCGTAGTTGAGCAATGTGAACCTTTTCAGAAAAAGAATCTGAAAATAGGAGTGCTGGGGGATGTCCCCCACTGCCATATATGATATTGCGGGACGACTTCTTGTAGACACCGTACCAAATGGTAAAGAACATATCGTTATGTTGTTCCGCTGGGAAATTGATATTGAGCGCGTGTAATACTTGTTGTGGATCGTGAAAATCAGTTTTCGGCAGTGTATGAGAACGCAAGGCGTTGATTACCGAGACAGAAAGGAGGGCTGCTCCTACGCCGTGGCCGCTCACATCGACTAAGTAGATGGCAAAATGATCCTCATCCAGCCAATGGTACCCAAAAGAGTCCCCTCCCAAAGAAGCTGAAGGAACAAACCTCCAATCCGTTCGTACTGGCCCTGTATCTATTGGTGGGGGGAGCAAGCTTTTCACATAGTCCGCCGCTTCAGAGAGTTCAGCATTGAGGTGCGCTAATGCCTCTTGGAGCAAGTCCCTAGCCTCCTTTTGCTCTGTTATATCTCGAAGAGTATCAATAACACCGATGATCTCTCCTTCGGCATTTTTAAAGGGTGCCGCATTAGCCTCTGCCCACACAATTCTACCGTTCGGCAGTTCAAATTTACCGATCTTTTTTTTAGGCTTCCCGTCTTTAAGAACGTCAAGCATAAGGCAATCTTCGCAAGGTTCCTCGAAGCCAAACAAAGTCTCATAGCAGAGCTGACCAACGATTGACCCGTATATCTTAGAAACCATCTTGTTAACATATAAAATCTTAAAATCCTTACCGACCAATGTCACAGGATCGTTCACGGTATCAACAACCGTTCGAAAAAAATCTTCCCTGTATTCTTTGGGAATATCAGTTTCCATTTCGTATCCTATTCATAGCTTTAAAGACAATACATACCCTTTTCAATCAAGGTCAGCAACCACAATAATAGTTAAGTGGAGATTACATCCCTTAATCCACACTTTGCTGGGATTTAGTCTGATACAAGATACGGTCGTCTGTCGTACGAAGCATCCCATCGGCTTCTTAGTTTATATCTAGTTACGCCTTGCACCTTATCGGTTGAGAAATTATTGGAAGAGGATTATAAGTTAGGGCTAATAAATGAGAACACACTTCGATTAGGAGGCCAGTAATGAGGTATGGTCGATACCACCTTAGGCAAAGCTGGATCTTTCTTTTGATGTGGTTTCTTTGCAGTATTGGTTGCCCCAGCCCAAGTTCTGCCAGCACCACTCATGTACTCAGGGATGTGCAGATGGTTTACCAAGATGGACAATGGCACGTTGTGCTCACGGGTTCTCAAGCTATGACCTACAGAGCCCTTAAGGCGTTTGATCCTCCACGACTAATTGTGGATCTGATAAACACCTTGAACAAAATGCCCCCATGGCCATTTGTATTAAACAACGAAGTCATCGGCACAGTCACAACCGTACAGCTGGTTCGGGAGCCTCAACCCCGAACCCGAGTCGATATTAGCTTGACCAGAGATGCCCCTCACAAAATCACCCGCAGTGGAGAAAAGATTTGGATCAGCTTCGATACAACTCAATCCAAGATAGAGGTCGAGCCTAGCCGGACTGAGCCTGTTGCTAAACCAAAGGCTCAGCAACCTCCGGTGACAAAGGAGGTAGCCACACCTGAGTCTTCTCCAAAAAAGCCAACACCTGACCCTCCCCCTCCACCCTTGGAGAGAAAGTCTTTACCTCCAGCCAGCAAAGTCTTGAGCGTTCTCCAATCAAAAATGGACGAGGAGCTGAGATATGACATTATTGTTGACGGAAGCCTTGCCGATTACGTGGCCTTCCACTTAACCAATCCACCAAGAGTGGTAGTGGATCTAATGGGAGTTAAATCCACCGTGGTGGAAAAGGCTCTGAACTTTGATGGGCCAGGGGTTAAGGGGGTACGGTTTGGTGTGTACACTAGCAAGGTCCGAGTGGTTTTTGACATAATCCCCGAGGCGGGACTCCCGTACGACATCATCTCAGAGGAAGG
>Ga0102956_1000767_pt1 | contig 11171 bp, 10 predicted proteins | sample SalPonF2_A_D2_MG_FD_84515 | JGI IMG/M metagenome (GOLD analysis project Ga0102956, IMG submission 84515) | Salt pond soil microbial communities from South San Francisco under conditions of wetland restoration - Salt Pond MetaG SF2_A_D2_MG ...
CTGAACTCGGTCTGGGCGAGTTTCTGATTCTGGGCAGTGGTGAGCGCAAGACAGGCGGCCATCGCCGCGAATCCATTCTTGCTGATGCACTGGAGGCAATTTTTGGCGCCGTTTATCTCGATTCCGGCTACGATGCGTCGAAGAAGATCATCGAGCAGGTATTTGCGCACCGACTCGAGAACCTTCCGGATGTTGGCGACCTGCGGGATCCAAAAACGCGACTGCAGGAATGGCTCCAGGCCCGTAAGCTCGCGCTGCCGGATTACGAACTGGTAAACGTGACGGGCAAGGCACACCAGCAGATGTTTGCCGTGACGTGCACGGTGAATGAACTGTCTCAAACTACGCAGGGTGAATCGACAACACGCCGAAAAGCGGAGCAGAAATCGGCTCGGAACATGTTGAAGATTCTGTCGGGAGAACGTCCGTGAGTGACTATCGCTGTGGCCTGGTAGCCGTCATCGGGCGACCCAACGTGGGCAAGTCCACGCTGATCAACGCTGTCATGGGTCGCAAAGTCAGTATCGTGACAGCGAAACCGCAAACGACGCGACATCGCATTCTCGCCGTGCATACCGGCCCTGATGCACAGATCATCTTTGTTGATACGCCCGGCCTGCACCGCAAGGCAGGCAAAGCGATGAACAGGCTGATGAACCGCACGGCTGCCAACGCGCTTGCGGATGCTGATGTGATCTTGTTTGTCACCGACGCAACACACTGGATGCCTGAGGACGATGACGTACTCAAGCGCCTCAGGAATGCACAGGCTCCGGTTGTTGCAGTGCTGAACAAGGTCGACAAGGTGCACCCGAAGGAGCAGCTCCTCAATACGATCGGGTTGATGTCTGCGCGTCACGATTTTGTAGAAATCGTTCCCGTGTCGGCTTTGAAGCAGGACAACCTCGACCATTTGATGACGCTGTTGCCGTCTTTTCTGCCGGAATCACCGCCCTTATTTCCCGAAGACATGTATACGGACCGCAGTAAGGAGTTTCATGCAGCTGAAGTGATTCGGGAGAAGCTGACGTTGATGTTGCACCAGGAACTCCCCTACGGCCTGACGGTTCAGGTGGAGCGATTTCTGGATGAAGAGAGCGGCATTACGATCAATGCCATCATCTGGGTTGAACGTGACAGCCAGAAGGGAATCGTGGTCGGCAAGAACGGCAGTGTTCTCAAGAAAGTAGGGCGAGCCGCTCGCCTTGAACTCAAGGATCAGCTCGAACGCAATGTGCACCTCGAGTTGTGGGTGAAAGTGAAGAGCAACTGGGCAGATAACGAAGCGGACCTGATGAATCTCGGCTATGAGGCACCGTAACGGCACAGTGCAATGAGCAGGCGCGTTCAGCACCAGCCGGCTTTCATCCTGCATCACCGGCCATTTCGCGATACCAGCCAGATACTCGATGTCCTGACTCGCGATCACGGCAAGGTGGCCGTGGTGGCCCGCGGCAGTCGAGGGTCGAAGTCCCGGCTTGCCGGCGTTCTGCGTCCATTCCTGCCATTGCGAGTATCGTGGGTTGCGAAGTCGGATCTTGGCACGCTTACCGGGGCCGAGGCGGCGGGTGCGCCGGCGGGACTGCGCGGGGATGCGTTGCTATCGGCCTACTATGTCAACGAATTGTTGCTGCACTTCCTGCATCGTCACGATCCGCAGCCCGAAATCTACGAGTTGTACGCGGAAGTTATTCTGCGACTTGGCAGTAACGACAGTATCGCACCGAGTCTGCGCGGCTTCGAGCTCGAACTTCTGGGCTTGCTTGGCTACGCCGTAAGCCTCGATCAGGAGGCTGGCACTCATAAAGACGTCGAACCCGGGCGTCACTACGAGTACCGGGTCGAGCACGGCCCGGTTCCGGTCGACAGATCCGAAGGACCACTTGTCTTTGATGGGGCGAGCTTGCTGGCCATCGGGGCCGGCCGGTTTGACGATGCGAACGTGTTGCGCGCGGCGAACCGGTTGCTGCGCGAGGTTATCAATCACCACCTGGGCGGTAAGGAATTACGAAGTCGTAAGGTGCTGCTCGAGGTGCATCGCGGTAGAATTGCGCGCACCGAAAGCCGGAACGCTGCAAATGAATAACAACAAGCCGATCTTCCTCGGCGTGAATATTGACCATGTTGCAACCCTAAGGCAGGCGCGTGGGACGACATACCCGAGTCCGGCCGAAGCTGCCTACATTGCCGAAAGCGCCGGTGCCGACAGTATTACAGTGCATTTGCGCGAGGATCGGCGCCATATTCAGGATCACGACCTCGACGAGATAATTGAAGTCATGCGAACGCATATGAATCTCGAAATGGCTGTCACGGACGAGATGCTTACGATCGCCAAACGAATCAAGCCGCAGGACATTTGTCTCGTGCCTGAGAAACGTGAGGAGCTGACAACGGAGGGAGGCCTCGACGTCGCCGGACAGCTGGACAAGGTTCGAGCGGCCTGTAGCGAATTAGGTGACGCCGACATTCGTGTGTCGCTGTTCATCGACCCGGATCACGAGCAGCTGGATGCGGCTGCATCAGCCGGCGCACCAGTCGTTGAGTTGCACACGGGTCAATACGCCGATACCAATGGGGAAGAGCAGGCTGCTGAGCTCCAGCGCATTGTCGATGCGGCAGAGTATGGTCACGACCTGGGCCTCGTCATCAATGCGGGACACGGGCTGCACTACCAGAACGTCAAGCCGATCGCGCGAATTGAACAGATTGTCGAGCTCAATATTGGCCATGCAATCGTCGCGCGGGCCGTCTTCGACGGCATTGCCTCTGCCGTATCGGAGATGAAAAGACTTATGCTCGAAGCGCGTTCAGGGTGATTGGCGCGTGATATTTGGAATTGGTACGGACATCGTCGAAACAAGCCGCGTCCAGGGTATTTATGACCGCTACGGTGATCACTTTGCGCGCCGCATACTCATGGATGAAGAGCTCGAGCTTTATGGCCGGACCAAGGACCGTGTGCGTTTCCTCGCAATGCGTTTCGCGGGCAAGGAGGCCACGGTCAAGGCAATGGGTACGGGTTTTGCACACGGTGTCTGGCTGAGGGACGTTGGCATTCTCAATAACGACTGGGGCCGTCCCGTGATCGTATGGTCGGAGCGAGGCAGTCGCGTCTGTGCACGGCTCGGCATAGGAAGCGGCCACGTCAGCCTCACCGATGATGCGGGCCTGGTGATGGCTTTCGCGGTCGTCGAACACGCAGTACACAAGGATTAGGCAGAACCATGCATTGTTTCTCGTTTGATATCGAAACCGTTCCGGACGTCGAGTTCGGGCGGCAACTCCTGGAGCTGGATGGCCTGTCGGATGAAGACGTTGCGACGGCGATGACGTTCAAACGCCAGCAGGCGGTAGGCCACGATTTTCTGCCGTTGCATCAGCAGCGCATTGTGGCTATCTCGGTGACGTTTCGTACGGCCGATACGTTCAAGGTCTGGAGCCTTGGCGACGAGCAGTCGGACGAAGCAGAGCTCGTGCAGCGGTTCTTTGATGGTGTCGACAAATACACACCTGACCTGATTTCGTGGAATGGAGGCGGCTTCGATCTCCCTGTGCTGCATTACCGGGCGTTGAAGCACGGTATCCAGGCACCGCGCTACTGGGAGCACGGCGATTCCGATCGTGACTTCAAGTGGAACAACTACCTGAGTCGTTACCATTGGCGACATGTTGACCTGATGGATGTGCTGGCCAACTTCAACAATCGCGCGTTTGCCAAGCTCGATGAAATCGCTGTCATGCTCGGCTTTCCGGGCAAGCTCGGCATGAGTGGCGACAAGGTCTGGGACAAATTCGTTGCAGGTGGTATCAAGGAAATTCGCGATTACTGTGAGACCGACGTACTGAATACCTGGCTCGTGTACCTGCGCTTCGAATACATGCGGGGCAACCTCGACGCGAAGGACCTGCAGCGTGAGTATGCGTTGGTGCGAAAAACGCTGACATCGCTTGACCTGCCGCATCTCAACGAATTTCTTGCGGCCTGGCCCGAGCAGGGCCGGTAATGGCCAGGAAGAAGCGTCGAGAACCGGAAACCGCAGAGATCACAGCAGTAGCACACGACGGCAGGGGGATTGCCGCGACCGATGGCAAGAAGGTGTTCGTTGCCGGGGCCCTCGAAGGCGAAACCGTCACTTTCATGCGGCGTAAGTTTCGGCGGAATTTCGACGAAGCAGAATTACTCGAGGTCCACGAGCGATCCCCGGAACGCATTGATGCCAGGTGCGAAGCATTCGATCGCTGCGGAGGATGTTCGCTGCAACACATCAAACCGGAACGTCAGCGCGAGATAAAGGCGCAAACCTTGCGCGATAATCTTGAGCGTATCGGACGCGTGGCGCCTGACGCCTGGCTGGAGGCTATGACCGGGCCGGTGTGGAACTACCGCCGCCGTGCACGTCTTGCGGTCAAAGATGTTCCTGCCAAGGGGCGTACGCTGGTTGGTTTCCGTGAGAGGCACGCGCCTTTCATCACGGATATGCATCGCTGTGAGGTGCTGGCAACACCGGTCGACGCGCTGATCACAGATCTCAGTGAACTGGTAGGTGCATTATCGATTCGTGCGCGCCTGCCGCAGATAGAAGTCGCCGTCGCAGAAAATGACATCGCCCTCGTATTTCGTGTTCTCGATCCGCCGACCGAAGCAGACGAGGCGCTGTTTCGTTCGTTCGGCGAACGGCACAAGCTGCGCATTTACCTGCAGACAGGTGGGCTTGACTCTGTCGCACTTTTTTACCCGGAGTCGGCCGATGAGTCGCTTTACTACACCCTGCCTGAATTCGAAATCCAGATCGATTTCGAGCCGGTCGATTTCGTCCAGGTAAACAGCGATATCAACCAGCGAATGGTGCATTTCGCGGTGGAGCAGTTGGACGTCGGCCCCGGGAACAGCGTGCTCGATCTTTTCTGCGGCATAGGCAATTTCTCGCTGCCGCTGGCTCGAAAGGCGGGTACGGTACTCGGCATCGAAGGCGACAGTACGCTCGTTGCACGGGCGACGGCGAATGCCAGGCGAAACGGACTGGATAATGTTTCATTCCGAGTTGCCGACCTCAGCAAGATTGATGGCACTGAAAGCTGGGTGCGGCGGGGCTGGGATCGAATGCTGCTTGACCCGGCACGCAGTGGGGCTGCCGAAGTAGTAACGCGGATGCAGCTTTTTCAGCCACAGCGTATTGTTTACGTATCCTGTCACCCGGGCACACTGGCCCGTGACGCAGGTACACTTGTGCACGATCAGGGGTACCGCCTCGAGTCGGCCGGGATCATCGATATGTTCCCGCACACGGCGCATGTAGAATCGATCGCGGTATTCACCAAATCGTGACGGCAAACAGGGAGGCACGACGGATGTCACTGGGACCCGTGATGCTCGACATTGAGGGGCACTCCCTTAGCCCCGCCGACCGCGAACTGTTGCGGGAACCGGCCGTGGGCGGCGTCATCCTGTTTACGCGTAATTACGAGTCGGCTGAACAGATCGCAGATCTTGTCGCTGAAGTTCGCGCGTTACGCACTCCGCCATTGCTTGTTGCGGTTGATCACGAAGGCGGCCGTGTACAGCGGTTTCGCGAGGGCTTCACCCAGATTCCGCCAATGCGGCGTGTTGGCCAGGAGTTTGATCGCGATCCCGAGGCCGGCCTGCAGGCGGCGCGAGATGCCGGCTGGCTAATTGCGTCCGAGTTACGCGCTGCCGGTATCGACCTGTGTTTCGCTCCCTGCGTCGATCTCGACTGGGGTGTTAGTGAGATCATCGGCAATCGTGCATTCCACCGTAAGCCCGAAATAGTGGCGGATCTCGCCACAGCGTTTGCGCGCGGGCTTCGCAGCGCGGGAATGGCAGCCGTCGCAAAGCACTTTCCGGGTCACGGGGCCGTACTCGCCGATTCGCATCTGAAGCTGCCGGTCGACCGCAGGGACTATGGCCTGATCCTTGACGATATGCGTCCTTACGACCGACTGATTGGCAACGGGGCGATTGCCGGTGTAATGCTCGCCCACATCGTTTACGAGCAGATCGATGCGCTGCCAGCCGGATTTTCGGAGTATTGGATCCAGCGCGAGCTTCGCTCGAGGCTCGGCTTCGGTGGTGCTGTGTTCTGCGACGACCTGAGCATGAAGGCTACTCGCGACTATGGCTCGATGGCCGAGCGCGGACGGTGCGCACTCGAAGCCGGCTGCGACATGATTCTCGTCTGCAATGATCGTGATGCGGCACACGAGGCAGTTGATGCACTCAATGACTATTCCAATCCGTTGTCGCTTGTACGGCTTGCGCGCTTACATGGCACCGGGCATCCGTTGCGTGAGACCTTGCTGGCCAGTGATGAGTGGCAGGCGATAAATAAGCGATTCGCTCATTGGAGCGATCGTCCCGAATTTCACCTGGACGCATAGGAGCCTGTTCATGGCCGCGACGTACGCACTCATCACTGGCAGCGGTTGGGAAGATCTTGCCGAAGGCGATCCCGGCTCGGAAGTTGAAACCGCGTACGGTATGCCGTCTGCTCCTGTCCACCGGCTTCATTTCGGTGATCATCACGTCCTGTCCGTTGCGCGACACGGCGAGGGACATGCGTTACCGCCACACATCATTAACTACCGTGCCAATGTTGTCGCGCTGAAAATTCTCGGGGCAACCGCAATTATCGCCCTCAATACGGTTGGTGTAATTTCCTCGGTCAGACGGCCGGGCCAGATAGCCGTCCCGGACCAGCTCCTGGATTACACCTGGGGACGGGCACAGACGATTTTTGATGGCAGGCGCGGCATTGTGAATCACGTCGATTTCACGCAGCCATTCACGGCCGAGGTAAGGCAGGGCATTCTCAGCGCGGCCGCGACTGCAGGCGTGGATTGCTATGACGGTGGAGTGTATGCGACGACGCAAGGGCCGCGCCTCGAGACCGCGGCTGAAATCGACCGCCTCGAACGCGACGGTGCGGATTATGTCGGCATGACCGCAATGCCCGAGGCTGCGATAGCGCGAGAAGTGGGCCTTGACTATGCCTGCATTGCTTTGGTCGTGAACCAGGCCGCTGGCCGGGGCGACGTGCCGATTCATGATGATCTTGCGGCCAGCACGTCGGGTGCACGAGATGCGACAATGTCGACTCTGCAGGCATTTTTCAGACAGGTATGATGGTCGGCTAATGAAACCCGTGAAACGCAAGATTCTCGAACAGGTGCTGTCCGGTAGTTCTGAACCGACTGTGATCGTGCGCACTGACCAGCCGAATTGGCCCGTAGTATTCGCGAACCCCGCGTTTTCAGGGATCGGCGGCGAAGATGTACCGGGCAAACCGTTTGCCGATGTCATTGAGGCGCTGGCTGGGCGTGAGCTTGCGCTTGAAGTGAGCGAATCCGTGCGCTCGCAGCAGGAAACGAGCTTTCCGGTAGAGTCCGGCAGCCGTGAGTACCTGCTTGTTCTCAAGCCGATTGGGATCGGCGATGAAAATGACGCGCGTCACTATGTGGCGTACTGGCGCAGTGGTGCGAGTTCCGCAACCGGGAAAGGCGCCGAAATGCACCACGCCTTGCTCAAGGCAAAACGCCGCATTCGTGATCTGTCGCGGGATGATCCCGTCACCGGGCTTCTGAACGGCAGGGCATTCCGCGAGGTATTCGAGCACGATTGGGCGGTCGCTACCCGCGAGAAAAGCCGGCTGGCGCTTGTCACGTTTACGCTGGACGATTTCGATGCCTACGTTGAGGTATTCGGGCGCCATGCGGCAGATTCGTGTTTGCGCCGTGTTGGGCGCGCGATCCGGCGCTGCCTGCGGCGCGCCAGTGACGTGGTCGCGCGTACCGATGGTGCGATTTTTGTCGCCCTGTCGCACGCATCAGAGGAAGATGGGGTACGCGAGTTTGCCGCCCGAATTTCGACCGCCGTGCGCGAGCTGGGTCTACATCATCCTCGTTCGAGTTCGTCGAAATTCGTGACTGTTACGTTTGATGTTTCGGTAGCCGATGCGGCCAGCGAGCAAATGAGCGGTGGCGAATACCTGGATGGCTTACTCGGGACCGTAACCAAGTAATTCCGAATCTGCGGGATCTTCCTCCACGTCTTCATCCTCTTCGACGCGCGTTACTTTCGCCAGGACGCCGAATTTCGGATGGTCGTAATACCGCAGTTCGCCGTTCTTGAGAATGCGATTTTCATTGATCACGTAACGAATCGGGCCGCGCGGCTGCTGGACGATCGGGAGATCCGGCGGTGATGCATCGAGCGCATCGAGTTGGAGATCGACGACGAGATGCAGGAAGCGGCTGAGGTAGAGTTTAAGATTGCCGCGTAGCTCGGGAGGGGGAGTGGCGAAGCGGTGCAGTGACAGCGGTTCTGTTTCTTCCTCAGGCCAGGTTGCCTGGGTCCAGCCGAAATGCATGATGGGCTCGTAGGCGTCAAGGCGCTGGAGCCGCCCCAAAGCCTCGGTCAGCTGGTAATCCTCTTCCGCGAGAAGCGCGAACTCGATGTCGGGCAGACGGTTGAGCTCGTCCAATGACCTGAGAGGCCGTAACTCCAGGAGTTCCAGTTCGTCCTCGAAAGGCGTTTCGTCGATCCTGATCCTGTCCCCGAGAAATACTTCACTTCCGGCGGATAGATCCTCCGCATACTTGAACACGATAATCTCCACCGTGTAACGGCGAATTTCCTGTTCCTCGATATCGTCCACAGGCTCCTGCGCCACGGCTGGCAGAATCAGCAAAAGGGACAGCAGGCAGTGAGTCAGTTTCTTCATCGATTCAGGCACTCTTACTATTCTTTGACCGCCAGGCGGTCCAACAGGTTTTCGATTGTAACGAATCGCTTCTCGAGATCAGCCAGGTCATCCTTGATCTGCAGCCTGTGAGAGCCCTGCAAACGGAATCGCCGACTGTCATTCTGCACCAATTGTACAAGCGCGATCGGGTCAATGCGGCTGTTTGATCCAAATACCAGGTAACCGCCACCGTCGGCCGCGTCGATTTTCTCGATGCCGAGTCGGGTTGCCGATTTCTTGATTGCCGCAATTCGCAAGAGGTTCTTTGCGCTGTCCGGCAAAAGGCCGAAGCGATCGATGAGTTCGACCTGGAGTTCTCGCAGCTGTTCTGCCGTTTCGGCCGCCGATATGCGCTTGTAAAGAATCAGTCGCAAATGGACATCCGGCACATAGTCGTCGGGCAGCAGGGCGGGGATATGGAGGTTGATGTCTACGCCTGCGTGCAACGGTGCCTCAAGATCGGGTTCGTCGCCTGCGCGCAGCGACTCGACGGCTCGGCCGAGAAGCTCCGTGTACAGAGAGAAGCCGATTTCCTGAATCTGGCCACTTTGTGTGTCACCGAGCAGCTCACCCGCGCCACGGATCTCGAGATCATGAGTGGCCAGCGTGAAGCCGGAACCCAGATCTTCGAGCGAATCGATGGCCTCCAGCCGCTTTATGGCATCGGCCGTCATCACCGCTTTCGGCGGCGCCAGCAGGTAGGCATAGGCACGGTGATGGGAGCGACCAACTCGTCCGCGCAGCTGGTGCAGCTGTGCGAGGCCAAAGCGATCAGCACGGTTGATGATGATTGTATTGGCCGTTGGCACATCGATGCCGCTTTCCACGATCGTCGTGCACAGGAGCACATTGAATCGCCGGTGGTAGAAATCGAGCATGACTTGCTCGAGTTCGCGTTCCGGCATCTGGCCATGACCGATACGAATCTTTGCCTCGGGAACGAGTTTTTCGAGCTGCTGTTCGATGCGGCCGATTTCCTCAACGCGGTTATGAATGAAATAAACCTGGCCGCCGCGTTTGATCTCGCGCAAGCAAGCCTCGCGGATGACGACGTCGTTCCATTCGGAGACGAACGTCTTGACGGCGAGCCTTTCTGCCGGTGGCGTCGTAATCAGCGACATTTCGCGCAGACCGCCGAGCGTCATGTTGAGCGTGCGAGGAATCGGCGTTGCTGTCAGCGTCAGCACATCGACCTGGCTGCGAAGCGACTTAATCGCTTCCTTGTGACGCACACCGAACCGATGTTCCTCATCGATGATCACGAGACCGACATCGTGGAAGTCCTTCGTATGCTGCAACAGGCGATGCGTACCGATGACGACATCGACAGTACCCGAGCGCAGACCGGCCACGATATCCTTGACTTCCTTCGCCGACTGAAAACGCGACAAGACTTCGACCCGGACCGGCCAGTCGGCGAAACGATCGCGAAAATTCTGGCCATGCTGCTGTGCGAGCAGCGTTGTGGGAACGAGTACGGCAACCTGCTTGCCACCGTGTACCGCGGCAAATGTCGCGCGCAGGGCGACCTCTGTCTTGCCAAAGCCGACGTCACCACAGACCAGCCGATCCATGGGCTGGTCAGTTGCCAGGTCGGCAAGCACATCGTCGATTGTGTGTGCCTGATCTTCAGTCAGTTCGAACGGAAAGCCCGTCTCGAAGCTGCGGTAATCTTCCTCGGGCCAGTGGAACCGATGGCCGGGGCGTGCGGCGCGTCGCGCGTAGACATCCAGTAGTTCCGCCGCGACATCGCGAATCTTCTTGATAGCGCGTTGTTTGGCCTTGCTCCACTGGTCGCTGCCCAGTCGGTGCAGCGGGGCGTTATCGGGCGATGCGCCCGTGTATCGCGAAATCAGGTCGAGCGCGTGAACGGGCACATATAACTTGTCGCCATCTGCGTATTCGAGATGCAGAAACTCCGCCTCGATGCCACCGGCTTCGAGGGTTATCAGGCCCAGGTAGCGGCCGACTCCGTATTCCTCATGGACAACAGGTGAGCCCGGCTCGAGATCATTGAGTTGTCGAATGATCGTCTCGGGGTCGCGATCACTTTTGCGGCGCCGTTTGCGCGTCGTGGTTCGCTCTCCGAACAACTGTTGTTCGCTGATGATTGCAATATGCGCACCCGGCAACAGAACGCCGTTGTCGACAGGTGCGATCGCGACGCCGACACGATGTGAACCATCCTCGAACTCCTGCCATGTGTCGATGCGCGACAGATCCAGGCCACGCCCGGTAAGCATGTCGAACAGCTGTTCGCGCCGCCCCGGCGAGTCCGTCGAAAACAGCACGCGGCCGCCAAACTCCTTGAGGAAAGCGATAAGTGCGGCGGCAGCGTCCTCGTAGCGCGCCTCGATTTTCATGGCCGGAGGCAGTCGGGTATCGAGGTTCAGTTTGCCGGGTGCTGCC
>Ga0102956_1000768_pt1 | contig 11151 bp, 10 predicted proteins | sample SalPonF2_A_D2_MG_FD_84515 | JGI IMG/M metagenome (GOLD analysis project Ga0102956, IMG submission 84515) | Salt pond soil microbial communities from South San Francisco under conditions of wetland restoration - Salt Pond MetaG SF2_A_D2_MG ...
CATCATTATGATAGCCGGTTATAGTAAATAAGATTCCTAAAAAATAAACTAATAACGTATGCACAATCCCTCTTTGACTTTAAACGGTTCGTTTCTGTATTTCACTGCAATATCCATAATTGTTTTTTTTCAGCTTTTAAATCCTTTAGAATTTAAAATATGTGAAGCAATTTGATTATTGGCATAAGAGTATCACCATGCCAAAGGTGTTTATTCTAACTTCTGAATTATGTCCGGTACCTATTACACAAATCTGATAAATTTGGCAGGCTGTTATTGATCATTTATCATATCATGATTGATTCCCACGACCTCGTACCAGACTTCACCTTTATCATCCACAACCGCTTTGTAGTACACTCCATTGAGCTCGTAATATGTTTTGCTTTCTATAACAATCTTATAATAACCAGCGGGAAGTTCTTCAACACGGGCTCCCAATGGTGGTACTACCGACTCATAATAATTGGCTTTTTGAACGTAGAAATTTCCATAATCATAATAATAAAGATGTGTTCCGATGATCACTCTGTAATGATGGAGCGGAAGTGTACGTATCCTGATACCGATAGGTGCGTTTACAATAATAAAAAAGCGATTATAAGGCCGATAAAATATACCAGAATGATAATGATAGATGGTTTTCTTATAAGGGATTCTATAAGAACTACGCGGGACATGCGTAACCCTGTTTCCGATGCGAGGCATATTTTTATACCGTGATGGCCGTTCACGGCGTTTTTGCGCATCCACAGTCATGCTTGAAGCAATAACAAAACAAAAAATGAGCAGGATTGATGTAATAGATTGTCTCGTTTTCATAATGGTACTCTCTGTGATTGGATAGATGTGTCAAAGATTGTAGAATATGTTTGTGGCTGTTAATTATCCGATTAACTCAGTAACTTTCTTGTAATTTACTATTTTTTATCCTATTAGAATGAATTTTATGACGGATTATAACCGGGTTTATAACGACCCTGTGCATAAGGGGCTAAGATACGAGCAACGATTGTCAACTTAATTAAACCCTTACGCACAAGATAGGTGTCGGATTCATGCCCGAAAGCGTTAGGGTTAGTCCCATTAATGTGCTTGTTGCTGGGGCGCGTAACGGTCTCGTATATAAGAAGTAGCGAATTTCTACATCTAAGTTTCAGCTATAATGCAATATTTATTTTAGGCACTTCATTAATTATTTAAGCTCTAACTCGCTATTACATTAATACAATGTTATGGGCTGGCGTTGTTTATTTTCCATCATTTTTCATATCAATTTGCAATATCGTATCTGTCTGCCGTGTGTTGGTTTTGGGTCTCTTTTGCAATTTTTACTTTAGCGTTAGCCCTTAGGAATTGCAAATGCGCCACCAAGTGCGCGGATATAAGTATTATCGACTTATACCTTGTTCAGTTCATCCATTAATGCTTTCCTTTTAGGATATTCAGTCCTTAAATAGGAAATAATTTCATTTGCTTTATCTCTTGCACCCAGTTTTATAATCTTTCTAATATACCTGCACGCATTTTGGTAATGTTTTCGCCCCACGCTGTTTTTTAAATATCCTGTAATGCCATCGGCATATAATTCCACTATCTCATTTGGATATTTCTTAGAAAGATATTTTTCGTAATGGTCAATGGTGTATAAATTGGGAGATTTTTTAACCAATTCTAAAAGTCTGTCCCACCATTCTTCTTTAATAAAAATATCTGCTATCAAACCAGTATCGAGCCAACGTTTTTTTGCAGTAATATCTTGTATAACATCTTCTAAAAACGCAACCCATTTTTCGGGTTTCACATGTTGCTTTAATATTTCATAATAATCCTGTTCATGCCTGAAATTGTTGATAAATAAAAAACGGGCATATTCGATTATTTTATCAGTATTGTTCTGGGCTTGTGCAATTTTAAGTAGCCAATCATACCATTCTATTACTAACCCAGGCTTGTCTTTTTTATCATAATTTATCCCATCTTTTGCTATCGAAATAGCTTTCTCGTAATTCTTCTTCTCCAGTGATTTTTTTATGGCTTCCCGCCTTAAATTCGAATTGGTAATATTTTGTTCAAGATATTTTTCAGCAGCATTTTCCCCTTTGGTTTTTAATAAAATTTCGTACTTAATACTTTGGGCTTCTTCTCTCTCGTAGTCCGACCTTTGGGCCTTTTCAATTTGGTCAAAAATACGTTCCGTTTCGTCTTCTGTTTTTAAAAGAAGGGAAGCAAGCCGTAAAACACCAATATGCCAATCCCAATCCGAGTATATTTGTTTATCAAAAGCTGTGAAACAATATTCAATGATTAACTTCCTGATTTCTTCTGTAGTTTGTTCTAGTGCAATAGTATGCAACATTTCATAAGCAGCATCTACACAATCGCCAATATTTCCATAACTGTCATCTGCATATTGAAGAGCTTTGGCCATCTGTTCCATTACGGCTGTGCAGATATAAAAGGCACTTTTGAAATTTTGATTCTCAATTTGTTTTTGGGCCGATTCTAAAAGGTTGTAAACCGTATTACTTACAAGCCTTGAAGCCGACCAGTCTATAAAACCATGCTTGTCGGAAGCCATTTTAAGGATTGATTTTACCTGCTTTGTATAAAGCTCCTTTGATTCGTCGGAATTATGCTGTGCAAACGAGGATAAAAATAAATTCCTGAACGGGATATTTTGTGTAGTATTTTCCTTTATAAATTGTTTGAGTTCTTCGTGGGTGGCTTTTTCGAGCAATTCGTCAACCTGTTGGGCTATGGTTTTTCGTTTTGCAGCTTTAGGTGTTCGACCAGCCTTTGTTTTTTTAGTCTTCTTATTCAATTCCAGTTCATCCTGTTGCAGGTAAAAAATCACGGCAGCCACATGTTTGCACACAGGTCCAAAATCGTAGGGGCAATCGCAAATATATTCGGTTATTACCCCATTTTTAAGGGTCAGTTGCACCGTATAATCTTGAGAGCCCTCAACAATAGCTTCATAGATGCCCAGGCTTATTTCAATAGGTTCATGCACATGCCCGTTTTTAAAATATTGCAGGCCGCGTTTCAGGATAGTTTCGTCAATGTACAGCTCAAACTGGTTTAGTGGAATTTGCATTTAGTTAAACTATTATTAAATCACAAATGTATCAAATTTCGGTGGCGTGTAGGCAAGAAAAAAACTCTTTTGCAAGATGGAGCATTGGAGCATCAGCTTGTGTGTCAGGGCTTGCAAATGTGCTTCTTTGTGCGTTGGCATTTCATATTAACGTTTTACTTTTTCTGTCTTCCTCAATACAGTGTGTTGGTAGTTTCGCTCTATGGCGCACACAGTAACGAGTAAGCCCATATGCAAAACAGGGTAGACATTAAATATTGTTAAACACTTTTGCATTTTCAATACTATCAATTTCTACTTTCAAAGTATCAATTGCTGGCAGATTAATAATATTAACGTGAGTTCGAGATAAAATAATTAAAATAGCATCAATTCTCGGGTATACACATATGATTTTTTTAGGCTGGGTTATTACTCGGTAAAATTGTAGGCAATTAGCAGGATCGCCATTTGTTTTTGTGAAGGTTTCTATCTCGGTCCCATAAATTTATTCCCATTAAAATGGATCATGTGATCCGGGAATATGACTACCCAAACTTCTGTTTCCCAGGCAATGTCAGAAGTATGGCGTTTGAACTCCTTGAAGTCCGGGAAAGCTGTCACGTATATTTTACCTGCTTTACAGTTTTTCAACATCTTTTCCATTTCCACTATCCGTTTCGGAGAAACAGGACCATGTGAAGTAACCGCTTCAATCAGGAACAGCCATTTTTTCTTATTGTCGTACAGAACAACATCTGGTAACTTGCTGTGCTCATCAATAGGAATTCCCAGTTTTCCCATACCCTTTTTGTCCATGTATAGATCTTTCTTGGCGGTATCTCCAACATACAGTAAATCACTTCCGGGAGCAAAGCGTGGAGAAAATTCTTCAATAATGGCAATCTGAACTTCATTGTGCTTGCCCGGAGAAAAAGTAAGTTCTGTGCCGTCTTTCAACTTCAATGGAATTTTGCGTAATTCTCTTTTCTTGTGATATTTGTCTCTTAACAATCCCACATTTTCTTTGAAGTACTTGATCTCTTTATTCCAGTTTCTTGAGTTGAAAGTTTTGATGACCTTCAATGCTTCCGGTGAAATGCGATAATGATTGTCCTTGCTGTTAGTTGGTAATTCAGGGTTTTCCGGATTGTGGTTTACAATTCCAGCCTGAACAAATTGATGAAGCGTTTGTCTGCGAAATGTTTCCCGTGAATTTTCTGCATATGGTTTGTTGTAAAACTGCGCAATAAAACGCATCACGCCCTCATATTTAGCGTTTTCTTTATTGCCAACAACAGACATACTTACAGCTTTGGCCTTGCTCCATTTGTCCTTTTCTCTCAGGTTACATAAGGCAAGCAACGTCAATGCGGAACGGTCATTTTGCTGCCTTTTTGGAAGTCCCAACGCTTCCAATATCTGTTTTGCTTCTTCAATTTTACTCATGTAATGTATGTCGGTTCAAAATATTCGTTTACAATTCGGTTTATATTTTCCACAGAAAAATCGTTGGCCAGGATAATTGTGTCGCCAATTTCCAGAATGGTATCCAGTGGAGGTAGTGACATCTCCCTTAACTCTGTGGCACTCACATTAACATTGCCGTTAAAAATCCTGAAATACGCGTCGAATAAGTTGCTGTTAAGTAATGCACAAAGCCCAATAAGTTCATTTCGTTCAAGGTGTCCATTTGGACGATAGATGTAATTCACCTTGTTTTCAACTCCGATATAATCCGATTTCATGAAATTGCAGAAGTATGGAGCAGCAATCAACCTATTTTTATCATCTTTGCTGCTGAAACGTCTCAAAAGGATATAGTTTTTGTTGGGAATGAGGAGCGGCATGGCCTTTTCCTCAATGTTTATGTATTGCTCTTTTTTCGGCTTAACTATTGGCCATTCCAATATCATCTGTTTCACATTATGCAGCCAGAAAAGTGGGGCTAATTGCACCGTTCCGTTCTCAAAATTCTCCCTTAGGTAATTCCTTGCCCGGAAAGCTACTACAGGACCAGTTGAAATCTTGATATTGTATTTAGCCAAATTACCTGTCCAGTTTTTGAAAATTTCCAACACAGCTTCATCATAGTCGGTTGTTGGCAGATAGAGAATTTTCTCATTGGAATTCAGATCTATGATGTCTTTTTTCGGGAATATCTTTATCAACGGGCTTCTTAAGTCTTTCAATCCACTTGATGAAGAAATGGTTACCTGTGGTTCGGGCTTGGATCTTTTGGTTCCTTTAATAATAACCGTTTCCTGCAATACTTTATCTCTGCTAAAAGTGTCTTTTCGGGAAACAAAAAGATGCACCTTATCCAAATCAATGATTTTGAAGAAATATTCCCGGAAGATTTTGAAATATCCGCCTGCCGCATAGCTGCGTGGCGTAATGAAAATTAACTCGCCATTTTCTTTGAGCAGTTTTGCCGATAAAGCCATGAAAATGGCATAAATATTCGGGTGACCATTCACTATGACTTTTGCAACTTTTGCTCTTTTGTCATCAATAGGTAGTTTGAAATAAGGAGGGTTTGAAATGACAATATCAAACTGCTCAACCGGTTTGGAAAACAAATCGTCTGTTTCTTTGAAACAATCGGAATTATGAAGGATGAAGTCATGCGTATAAAGTTTCGTTTTGAGATTGATTCCCTGTTGGTTTCCCCATTTTTCTAAATAGGCGAGAGAACGTTTTGAAACAGGAATGAGTTCTGCATCCGTTTCATAAGCCACCAATTCAATGGTTTTTAGTTTTTTATTCGAATTGACGAGGTGTTCAATCAAAGTACATGATAAAACCGCGGAACCACATCCTGGGTCAAGAATTCGGGCAGAATTTCCTGCAAAATCAGAGAAGGAAGCCATTAAGGATGCGATTTCAACCGGAGTAAAAAACTGTCCGTTTTCCTTTTTGTGTTGCTGACTAACCAAAGAAGCGTAAGCAACGCCTAACCGGTCAGCAAAATGATTTGGTAACTCTTGTTCTATGGGTCGTATGGATTTTCTACTTTCCATTTTGGCTTTTGATCAGGTATTTAATTTTCTTTTCCGCCACTTTTAATGCATCTGTAGCTAAATCTTCATCTTTCAGATCGTACAGCACCCGGTCGCTCAAGTAATTAATGAGTAACTCTTTCTCGTCCACTTTGAAAATTCTGGCAATTTGAATGATCTGTTCCTTGGAAGCTTTCCGTTCACCTCTTTCTATCTTGCTTAAGATAGATTGGTCAATGTCCAGTTCAGCCGCAACTTTACGTAAAGGCAACCCCTGGTCCTCTCGCAGCTTTCTTATTTGTTCTCCTATTGACAGCATTTGTTTGGATTCAATTTGTTTGGACATATTTTGTCCAAAAATACAAATTTACATTCCCTTTTCATAGATAAATCTCAGGAACGTTATCAACACGAAAGTGCGGGTGGGAAAAGTTACTTGCAAATGTGTTTGCTGTACGCTGGTAGAAAATCAAATATAATCTTTTGAGCGTTGGTCTTTTTTGGAGCTATTGTGAATAACGTTCCGTGTATGGTGTCGTAGCATCCCGCAGGGTGCTATGCACTATTCACATTGTTAGTAGTTTGCCTTTTATGTTTTATTTCTTGTCGCATTGTGAATGTTTAAATCATCATCTATTTTCAAAAATGCTAAGAATATTAATTTTAAATATGTAAAATAAGCATACTCGTGTGTTTGAATTTCTTCAGGGTTTGCTTGAGTCCCATGCAAGTAACTATTCCTTAAATCCAAACCATTAGTAAACTCACTCTTGTTCAAGAAGTAATTAAAATATGCTTGTTCAGGTTTTGAAAATAACGAAATCTCAAAATCAACAATGTTTTCATCATTCATTCGCTGAACTTCTTGTTGAAAATCAGATGAATAATGATAGAATGAACCTACCTCATTATCGTACAAATCTTTTAAGATTAAAACTCTTTCAAGATTTGTGATGTTGATAAAATCATCAGTATCTATGGAGATAAACCCTTTTTCTATAAGATAATTCAATCGTGGTTTTTGATGCTCTTCATAATTAGTAAACTTTACTTTTTCATTTGCTAATAAATTGAAGAATGTATGATACTTTTCTTCTTTGAATGGTTCAACATATTCTAGAAGAGTTTGGTCAGAGAAGAATAAATTAGAACATCCTACTATCTCTTCATTATCTTCATTAAAATAGATGTATTTATTATGATTTAGACTTGGGATATCCTTTATCGCTGATGGAGAAGATGATATTTGTAAAAGTTCAAAATCAATACTTCCATCTTCAACAAATAGTTTAAATTGCTTTAATGCAGATTCAAATTCAGGTGCTAAAAGTCTAACTTTTTCAAAGTATGAAGTTGCTGTAGGAATCGAAAACCTTGCATTTTTGGCAAACGAAAATTTTTCTTGAAATGCAATTGTAAAAACAAAGTGCAGAATATCTTCCAATGAAGTACCTAATTCACTCAGTACTTTATTGTATCCTATTATTTGACTTTGAGATGTCATTTCAGATAATGAAAAGCTCGTTCCACCTCTATATTCGTTCTGGGATTGAACACCCATAATCCTTTCAAATAAACCGAGTTGACTTCTTTTGCTTACAAGATTTACTCTGTTTTGATTGTCGAGATATTCGAATAAATACTTGAAATTCTGAAATAACAAATATGGGTTGTTGTTTTGTTTGATGAAGTCTAAACTGTACGAATAATGAGCCAAGAGATTTTCGTCAACAAAACCATCTTTAATTTTTGTCGGATTTTCTGGAAAACTAATTGAAACTCCATATTTCATTCCATCTTTTTCTGAGAAAAATTTCTCCGTTTCACTTTTGTGTAAACGCTTAGCTTTAAGACGTGTTTTATCAGAAATTTTAAAGTCATTTCTGTTCCTTATGTTTTGAATTAATCCGACATAATTCAAATTCACATCATTCGATTCTAAATAACTTGAGATTATGGCTTCCTTGTCATCAATTGTCAGGCTTTTGGGAATGAATCTCTTATTCTTTGCAAATTCTTCTTTCACTTCGTAAACAGAAAGTAATATTTCTGCAGACTGAGAATATGTCAATAAAAAATCTTTTACTTCATTATTGTAGTATTCAACGATATTCTTATGATTTAGAATTGTATAAATTAGGTGAGGTTCATGGAATAAAATGTTTTTAAAATTGTCTTTTGATATTCGCTTAAATACACTTTGATTGCTAACTAATTCCTAAAATGAATTAATATAGTCATGAAGGGTGTTATCATATATGTCAACAGCATTGCTGTCATTAATATTTGACATAAATCTCCCGACAATTTTTCTATATTCTATGACTTTCTGTTTAAAGCTTAGAATGTCTTCATTAGACCAAACTTTTAAAAATAACTCATTGTCAATGTATTTTTTTATGTTATAAAGCTCTAGAATGTCATTGATGTCAGTGTAACTAGTTTTGGTTTTGGCTCTTAAAATATGCTCACCCTTTTGAAGTTGATGTCCGCCCGCCATATCTTCTTTTGAGTAAAAAACGACTCTATTTGTATCAGATTTGCGCATAAATTTTATAGTTGTGTTTTGGGGTGACTGCTAAAGGTAAATTGTATGAGTAGTGGCAGATTGCGTGGTACTTTCCTGTCAAACCGTTAATCAGTTTTAGTGGCCTAAAAACCTTGATATTTAACACATTACCTGCCATTACTTATACAAAATGTTAGGTAATCGTACTTTTTTCTCTATTCTACATTTAGTCCTTTCAAATGTAATTCATCCTTTGATTTAATATGTTCCATTAATTCTTTTATAGCATCTTCTATTTGTAATATTTTGTCGTCGTGTTGTTGTACTTTTTCAAATTGATTTTGGTGTGAAAACCAGTGTAGTAATTTAGTATTGTAAAATGGTTTATCATCCTGATTAAAAACTTTTTTTACTCAATTATCAACTTATGTATCACTTGGATATTTCATTAAAGTGGATAATTCAAGAAACCTACGAACTGCATTTGGTAGAATTAATAAATTAGGATAATCTTCTTTATCTTCTAATTCATCCAATTCTTTAATGGTGTGAAATAGTCCAATATATTCAGATTTGTATGAACTAAATGATTTTGGTAATTTTTTAATTATTGCACTATTATCGTCATTTCGTTTAATGAAAAATAATGGACGTTTAGCCTCATTGGTAGATTTATCTATTCTACCCAAAAGTCTAACCTGAAAAATATGATTACTATCCAAACTAGAAATTGGGTCGTCAATAAAAACTATTGTATTTGGCAATTTTGGAGGATTATCATTTCCTAATGATTTTAGTTCAGTTAAAAAATAAGCAAAAGCAATTGCGGACTTTTCACCCTCACTCAAATTACTTGCAGGATATCCGCTTCTTTCAAATGTAAATTTATCGTTTCGTATTTCAATTCTGATATCTTTACGATGTAGTAGGATTTCTAAAGTGCCATTTTGTTCTTCTTGTCCCTTTACTGTAATTCTATTCTGCCTTTTTAAGGGTAGGGAACTTTCGAATTTGAGAATAAAAGATATTGACTCCGAACGAATGCAAATCCGCACACATCAGGTAAATATTTTGCGCGATCGTTCCGGCAGTTACATTTGCCCATTTAAGTTTGGCCTCCCGGTTTGACATCAATCCCGGAACACGGTTCAGATCAGCCGTAATGATAATAACATGAGAAGATTGTGCCACATGATGTTGTACGGATAATTTATTTTTAGACATTTCCTTATTTCTCAACGCCAGCCTGTTATTAATGGCATCATAAAAATAATTGCCTTCATAGTCCGCAACATAAATATTGTTATACTGCATCCCGTGAGTGGCCGGGGCTGTACGTTTACCGTCCGGACGGTTGACACCGCTGGCAGCCCAAAGAATAGTCGCAATGTCATCATTCGACAATTTCGTATCGTTTGGCGTGGCTATTTCGGAGGTCATTGTGCCACCCATTTCGGAGCATGTTGTGCCAGGTATTTCGGAGATCATTGTGCCAGTTTGAACGAGTGATCTTCTACTTATTTCGCTGGCCGTTGTGCCACTTTCCATAATGATGCGTAATCTTGCCAAAAAAAATGGCAGGACAAAGAATCGACATTATGGAACTACGACAACTTATTCAATTAAAACGCAAAGGCCTGAGTAATCGGAAAGTAGCCAAAGCTCTGGGAATGAGCCGCAACACGGTGAACGCCTATGTGCAAATCTTCACCGAGCGTGGGCTGGATTTCGCCGAACTCGAAAAGCTGAGTGAGGCGAAACTGGCCGAATTATTTCCCAGTCCGGACAGCCGGGACCAGGACCGTTACCAGGAGTTAGCTGGCTATTTTCCCGGGTTTGCCAATGAGTTGCAAAAGACCGGATGCACCCTGCAGGCCCTTTGGAAGAGCTATCTGGACGAGCATCCCGGGGGCTACCGCTATACCCAATTTGTTCATTACTTTAATCAGTGGAGCCACAAGAACAAAGCCAGCGGAATCCTGCGGCACAAGGCCGGGGAGAAACTCTTTATCGACTTTGCCGGGAAAACCTTAGAATATGTCGACCGGCAGACCGGGCAGATCCACCCCGCCCAGGTTTTTGTGGCCATCCTGCCGGCGAGTCAGTATACCTATGTTCAGGCGGTCGATACCCAAAAGAGGGAAGATCTGGTCTGGTGCATTACCGAATGTCTGAGGTGGCTGGGCGGGGTGCCCAAAGCCTTGGTCAGTGACAATATGAAGGCGGTGGTGGCCCGGGGCCACAAATATGCGCCGCTGATTAACAAGACCCTCAAAGACCTGGCCCTGCACTACGCCTGTGTGATCGATCCAACCCGCCCGTATCATCCCCGGGACAAAGCGTTGGTCGAAGGAGCGGTTCACTTAGTGTATCAACGCATTTATTATCCGCTTTCCGGACGGAGCTTTTTTAGTCTGGGCGAACTCAACGAGGCTATTCGGGAACTGTTGGTCCCCTACAACGACTACCGGTTTCGGAACCGGGAAGGAACCCGTCGCACCCAGTTTCTCGGGATCGAACAGGCCGCCCTGGCCCCACTACCCCAGACGCCCTATCAGATG
>Ga0102956_1000769_pt1 | contig 11145 bp, 10 predicted proteins | sample SalPonF2_A_D2_MG_FD_84515 | JGI IMG/M metagenome (GOLD analysis project Ga0102956, IMG submission 84515) | Salt pond soil microbial communities from South San Francisco under conditions of wetland restoration - Salt Pond MetaG SF2_A_D2_MG ...
CGCCTCGGCAGCTCGGCGTCCTGCCCCATGGCGAAGGCCATCATGACCAGCGTCACGGCCGAGAAGAACAGCGTCGCGACCGTCACCGCGCGGCTGCGCACCTCCTGCAGCAGGTCCTTGCGGGCGATGGCCACGACGGCGGCCACGTCGGCGCCGAAGCCTGCGCCGAAGCCTGCGCCGAAGCCCCCTCCCGTGCCCCCGCCCGTGCCGTTCGCCGGGCCGGTCATGCGTCCGGGCTCCGGTGGACGTCTGCCCACGCCGCGGGCCCCGCCGCGGGCCGCGGCGCGGGGGCCGTCGCTTTCACGGCTCGCTCCGGCGCAGGACGCCGCCGGCGAGCTCGAGCACGGCGTCGGCGAAGCGGGTGCTGCGCTCCAACTCGTGCGACGCCATCACCACCGTGCGGCCGCGGCTGCGTGCGGCGACCAGCACGTCGTCGAGCAGGGCCTTGCCGTCCTCGTCGAGGGCGGCGTAGGGCTCGTCCATCAGCCACAGCGGCGGGTCGAGGAGCAGCAGCCTCGCCAGCCCCAGTCGTTTCTTCATGCCGCTGGAATAGGTGCGCACCAGCGTGTCGGCCGCGTCCGCCAGCCCGACCATCGCCAGCGCCGCCTCGAGGTCGGCGGCCGGGAGGCCCGACAGGGTGGCGGCCAGCCGCAGGTTCTCGCGCGCCGTGAGGGCCGGGTAGTTGCCTCCCAGCACGCTCACCAGGCCGATGCGGCGGCGCACCTCGTCCCCCTGGCGCTGCAGGTCGTACCCGAACACCCAGCCGCGGCCCCGCGTGGGCCGCAGGCGGGTGGCGAGCACGCGCAGCAGCGTGGTCTTGCCCGCGCCGTTGCTGCCCTTGAGCACCGCGACCCGGCCGGCCGCCATCTCCAGGCGCAGGTCGCGCAGCACCAGCTCGCGGCCGAAGCGCTTGGCGACGCCGTCGAGGCGGAGCGCCAGGGCCGCGTCGGCGGCGCCGCGGCGAGGGTGGGACGCGGCGGTTGCGGCGGCGGCCGCGCTGCCGTTCGCCCGGTCCGCGACGCGCGGCGAGCGTGCGCCCGGCGTCGTGTCGGCGGTGCGCGCGGTCGCGGCGGCGCTCACGCTCACAGCCGCGACAGCAGCCATCGCGGCGTCACCTGCGAGAGGTAGGTGTTGAGCTGGGTGTAGGTGCCGGTGACCATCAGCAGCCCGGCGGCGAGCAACAGCACCCCGGCGCCGCGCTCGACCCAGGGCAGGTAGCTGCGGAAGCGACGGGAGAAGCGCAGGAAGGGCTCGAGCGCCATCGCGGCGGCCAGGAACGGCAGGGCCAGGCCGAGGGCGTAGACCGCGAGCAGCGCGACGCCCTGCGCCAGCGTGCCCGAGGCGCCCGCCAGCGTGAGGATGCCGCCGAGGATGGGCCCGATGCAGGGCGACCAGCCGGCGGCGAACGCCATGCCGAGCAGCAGCGCGCCCCACGGCCGGGCGGTCTCGCCGCGGTAGCGAGGGCGGGCGTCGCGGTAGAGCAGGGGGATCTTGAGCACACCCAGCATCACGAGGCCGAAGAGCGCCACCACGACGCCGGCGACGACGGTGAGCACGTCGCGGTGCTGGCGCAACACCGCGCCCAGCATGCTGGCCGATGCCCCCATGACGATGAACACCAGCGTGAAGCCGGCGATGAACAGCAGGCTCTGGCGCAGCAGCACGCGGCGGCCCCCCGCGCCCGCGGCAGCGCTCCCCGCCGTTCCGGCGGCGCCCGCGCTCCCACCCGTGCTTCCACCCACGCTTCCGCCGACGAAGGCCAGGTAGCTCGGCACCAGGGGGAACACGCAGGGCGACAGGAACGACAGCAGCCCGGCGAGGAAGGCCAGCGGCAGGCTGGGGCTCACCGGGCGCCCACCGGGCGGAGGGCCGGCGCGGTGCGCGGCGACGTCGGGAGGTGGGGCTTGCGGGCCATCACGTCAGTATGGCCCATCGGCCTGAGGGGCGTCGTTCCGTGCCCGGGGAGGCGGTTGCGCCTCGAGCGTGCGTGCCCAGCCGGCGTGCGTGCGCCCCACGTGCACAGCGCCCGGCGTCGTTCGCCGGGCGCTGCACGGGGCCTGGGAGGCCCGCCAGGGGGGGAGAGGGGGGTCGGGTTCGGGCGGCGCTCCCGCGCTGCGCGCTCAGGCCGCGGAGCCGCCGGTCAGGTGGGCGGTGACGTTGGAGCCCACCTGGTGGAACACGGCGCGGAGCTGGATGCCGTTCATGGTGAAGGTATAGACGGCCAGGTTGGGGCTCGTGGAGGCGTCCTCCGTGCCCTTGAATCCCAGCGCCTCGAGGTTCTTGACGTAGGAGGCGACGACGCCGCCCAGCGAAACGGAGTCGTGGGTGACGGTGAAGCCCGTCGTCTGCCCACCGTTGCTGGTGGTGCTGATGTCGGCGATGTTGGTGAGCGTCGGGTAGACCGTGCCGCCCAGGGCGTTGGTCGTCGAGCCGGGCACCCACAGCGTGATGCTGGGCAGCGAGCTGATCGGAGCGCCGCTGGCGAGGTTCACCTGGAGCTGGTCGCCGTTCATGCTGAAGCCGATGTAGCCGGTGGTGAGCGTGTAGTCGGTGAAGTCGAACCCGCTGGTGTTGAACACGAAGGTCGCGGGGGCAGCCGATGCGAAGGCGACGGAGAGCAGGGCGATGAGCCCGAGGGGGACGAGAAGGGCACGCTTCATGACGACTCCTTGGTGCACGCGCCGGAGCGCGTGCCGAGAGGGTTCCTGCGATGGCTTCGGCCGTGGCCGGCCGGGCCCGGGCCCTCCGCCCGGATCCAGGTGCAGTGTGCTTCGCAGGTGTGAAGGAGCGATTGCGTCGGCGTGCAAAGCGCGTGCAAATGCGGTGAGGTTTGCGTGAGGCAGGGCTGAGTTGGCCCCGAGGCGGTGCTAGCGGGGGCCGGGATCGCCCGATCTGGTGGGCGTGTCGGCCTCATCGCGTGCGGTCTCGGGGCGGTGCTCGGCCTCCGCAGCTCCGTGCGGGCCCGTGCCGTGCGGGCCCGTGCCGTCCTGGCCCGTGCCCTCCTGGCCCGTCCTGTCGGACCCCGACGCGGACGGGTCGGGCTCGTCCTGGTCGGGCTCGTCCTGGTCGGGCTCGTCCTGGTCGTGCCCGTCCTGCTCTTGCCGGTCCTGGTCCTGCCCGCCGCCGCGCTTGCGGGAGCGCAGCAACACCGTGCCGCCGAGGGCGGGACCGATGGCGTAGCGGCTGTAGTAGGTGAGCAGGCGCCAGGCGAAGATGGCGGCGCCCACCTGGCCGGTGCTCCCCTCGGCGGCGAAGAGCGAGGCCGCGGCGATCTCCAGCAGACCCGCGCCGCCCGGCGTGGGGAACAGGAAGGAGATGACCATGGGGAGCTGCACCGCGGCCAGGGTCGGCAACAGCGGGGGGTTGCCGCCGAGGCCCGCCACGATGACGTAGAAGGCCACGAACGTCGCCAGGTAGAGCCCTGCCGTCAGGAGATGGAGCAGCGCCTGCAGGCCGAGGCCGCGCCGCGAGAGCTGGCCGGTGGCGTGAGCGACGCGGTCGAGGAAGTCGAGCGCGCCGGCGCGCCAGCGCCGCAGCCAGGCGATGCGCATGACCGGCCCGACGATCGCCTTCACCCAGTGCAGCCGGAAGGCCAGCAGGTAGTTCAGCGACAGGAACACCGCGCCGAGCACCAACGCCAGCAGCACCGGGGAGGTCCTCTTGAGCAGATCGGTGGAGTGCCCCAGCACCACCAGCCCGATCGGCACCGACCAGGTCAGGAAGAAGAGGTCGAGCACCCACACGTAGACGTTCACCGACCAGGCGCGCGCCGCCGGCAGCCCGTCGCGCACCAGCGACAGCACCACCGCGGGCGCCTGGCCGCTGCCGCCCGGCGTGACGGCGGCGCTCAGCAGGCCCAGCGCGTAGGCGCGAAGAGAGCGCGCGAACCCCACCGGCTGACCCGTCAGCCTCGTGAGCAGCGTCAGTCGCAGCGCGCCGAAGAGGTAGTTCACGGCCGTCAGGGCGGCGCCCACCAGCAGCGCCCAGGCCGGCACCGCCGCGACCGAGGTGACGCTCTCGCCGAGCCACCAGAAGGTCGCCAGGATGCCGAGGGCGCCCAGGATCACCGAGAGGGCGACGGCTCGTGCGATGACAGGACCCCTTCCCGCGGAGGCCCGGGCGGCGCCCCGGCCGAGGCGGCGCAGGGCCGCGTGGCAGGGCGTTCCCCCGAGGTGCGCTCCGGCGGTCACTCTACCAGGCGGGGGCCGCCCGCGCCGTCGCCGTCGTCAGCCCTGGACGCAGTTCTTGCCCATGCGCTTGGCGCGGTACAGCATGGCGTCGGCGCGCGCCAGCAGGATGCCGCCGTCCTCCTGCGGGCGGAGGCTCGCCACGCCCAGGCTCACGGTGAGCTGGACGTCGTGGTGCAGGCCGTCCCAGCTCTCCGCCTCGACCACGCCGCGGAGCTTCTCGGCGACCTCCGCGGCGCCGGCGGCGGAGGTGTCGGGCATCACCACCGCGAACTCCTCGCCGCCGAAGCGCGCGCACAGGTCGACGTCGCGCAGGTGGGAGCGCATGAGTCGCGCCAGCTGCTTGAGCACCTCGTCGCCGACGGTGTGCGAGAAGCGGTCGTTGACCTCCTTGAAGTTGTCGATGTCGAGCATCAACAGCGACAGCGGGGTGCCGTTGCGCCGCGAGCGCGCCAGCTCGGTCTCGATCCGGGCGTCGAGGGCGCGCCGGTTGTGCAGGCCGGTGAGGCCGTCGAGGTTGCTGAGCCGTTCCAGCTCGGCCGCCTGGTGCTCGAGCCGCTGGTTGAGCTCCTGCAGCTCGCGGTAGGCGCGCGCCAGCTCGACGTTGGTGAGGCGGTCGATCTCGCGGTCCTTGCGCAGGCGCTCCACGTCGAACTGCAGCGTCAGGACCTCGGCCCGCACGTCCGAGGCCTCGCGCAGCACCTGCTCGCGGTGGCGGTGGTAGGCCTCGTAGTGGTCCAGCGCGGCGTCGGCGTCGCCGGTCTCGCGCAGGGCACGGGCGAGGCCGTGGTGGGCGCGGTAGACGTCGACCGGGGAGCCGAGCTCCTCGGCCGTGCCGAGCGCGGCGCGCAGCGCACGCAGCGCCTGCTGCGGCTGGTGGCGCACCAGCTCCGCCTCGCCGGTGCCGATGAGCGCCTGGCAGCGCGAGCGCTTCTGGGCGCCCGGCCCGAGCTCGTCGAGGCAGCGGCGGAAGGCGTCGAGGGCGTCGTCGGGCCGCCCCAGCTCCAGGTACATGTCGCCCAGGCTGAGCAGGTTGAGGCTGGTGCCGTAGGCGTCGGACGCCTCGATGCTGCGCCGGAAGAAGTGCTCGGCGGCGGCGTAGTCGCGCTTGCGTTGCATGGCCATGCCGATGGCCCGTAGGGCGGTCGAGCGCTCGCGCTGGCGCTCCGGGGCGTCGCCCATGACCTCCAGCGCGCGCTCGGAGTACTCGATGGCGCGGTCGAGGTGACCGAGGTTGAGGTAGGTCTCTGCGACGCCGTTCAGGGGGCTGGCGGTGAGCTCCAGGGCGATCGGCTCGAGCACCGCCAGGGCGTGGGTGTGATGCTCGAGCGCCTGCTGGTAGAGCCCGACCTTGTCGTACCCCCAGCCCAGCCCGTGGCGGGCCAGCGCCTCGCCGATGGTGTCGCCCAGCACGTGCCGCAGGTACGCCTCGAGGTTGGCGTAGAGCAGCGAGGCCGGGAAGTCGCCGAGGCGGAAGTTCGAGATCGCCAGGGCGGTCACGGCCCGCGCCAGCGCCTCGCGCGCGCGGCGGGGCAGCGCCTGCAGCGCCTCGTCCCAGTGCCGGGCGTCGTGGCCGGCGTCGATGTGCGCGCCCTGCAGCGCCTCCAGGGCGTAGGTGCGGGCGAGGTCGTACTCGGTGTCGCGGAAGCAGGCGTGCGCCAGCATGGCCCGCGTCGTGAGGCGGGCGTTGCGGTGGTGCAGGAACTCCGCCAGGTCCGCCGCCTGCTCCGCGAGGGCGCGGAAGCGGTGGCCGTCGTCGTCGACCGCCGCCCACGCGGCCGCCAGCGTCGCCTCCAGGCGGCGCTCGTCGTCCGGAATCGCGAGCAACGTCTCCAGGTCGGTTGGCGGCACGGTGTCGCCCATCGACAGCTCGCTCCCCTCCCCGCGGCCTGCCGGCGCCGCGTCAGGCTTCCATTATGCAAGAGCCGGCGGGAGCGGACCGTGCGCCTCGGCGGGCGGGGCGGACGCGGCGGGGGAGCGCCGCACCACCGGGCGTCAGCGCTGCAGCAGCGTGAAGGCGATGTCCGGGCCGTGCTCGAGCCCGTAGGCGAGGTGCACCCACAGGCGCGCGAGGTGCTCGAGCTGCTCGGCCGCGCCCAGCCCTCCGCAATCGACCACGTCGAAGCCCAGGTCGCGCGCCAGGCCGGCGGCGCGCCCCTTGGCGCCCGGGTCGTCGCCGGCCAGGAACAGGCTGGCCGCCTGCCCCGCGAAGTGCGGGTCGGCCATGCCGGAGGTGCCGATGCAGTTGAAGGCCTTCACCACGTGGGTGCCGGGCAGCGCGCGGGCCAGCAGCTCCGCGCTCGAGGCCGCGCCCTGCGGGCGCTCCTGAATGGCGTTGGTGGCGTCGAGCAGCACCTTGCCGCTCAGGTCGCCGAGCCCCACGAGGTAGTCGCGCGCCACCCGCCAGGGCGTGGCGAGCAGCAGCGTGTCGGCCTGCGCCGCGGCCTGGGCGGGCAGCAGCGCGCGGGCGGCGTGCGCGCTGCCGGGGCCGGCGCTGCGGTCGGTGAGCTCCACCAGCTCGCGGACGCTCGCCGAGTCGGGGGTGCGGCTGCCGTAGACGATGGTGTGGCCGGCGCGGGCCCAGGCGGGGCCCAGCGTGGAGCCGACGTTGCCGGTGCCGAGGATGGCGATGTCCATGGCTTCCTCCTCTTGGGTCGTGGTTCGGGGGGCGGGGGCCGCCGCAAGGGCGGGGGTCCCGGAACCGTGCTGCGTTTCGGCCCGAGGATACGTCCGGGAGGCGGTGGGCCGCGGTCGTGCAGGGTGCGGGTGGACGTCCTGTCGCGCGCGAGCACGGGAGCGGCCGGCGGCGGACCTACCCTGGAGCCATGTCCGTCGTCACCGTGTGGCCCGACGATTTTGTGTGGCGCGGCCCGGTCCCGGCGCCGGAGGCGTGGGGCAAGCCCGGGCTGGTCATGCTCTTCAACCTCGAGTGCCCCGGCTGCATCGCGCGCGGGGTGCCGTTCCTCAAGCGCCTGGCGGCCGAGCACGGCGAGCGGCTGCAGCTGGTGATGGTGCACACCGCGTACGGGCACCGCGCCTACCCTCGCGAAGAGGTGGTGCCCACCCTGACGCACTTCGCCGAGAGCTTCGCGCGGCTGGAGATCCCCGTGGCGCTCGACTTGGGCGGCAGCCTGGCCGAGGCGTGGGGCGCCGAGGGCACCCCGCACTGGCTGGCGTTCGACCGCCACGGCGAGCAGGTGCGCAGCATCTACGGCTCGCAGGAGAACGCCCAGACGCGGCTCGCTTACCTGCTCGAGGAGTTGCTGGCCGAGGGTGGCGGCGTTCCCGGGTAGGCAGGGGCCGGCGTCGGGCGGAGCGCGGGGCCCGAGGGGGGTGTGCCGATCCCCTAGGGGCAAGTGTGCTGCCATGGACGTTCACGGCCGCGGGCCAGCCCATGATATGCGCGTCAGGGACGCGAAACGCGATGATGAGCGGGTAGGCAGGTGCCGGGTGTCTTCGTGTCCAGATGCGCGCGCCCGGAGGGAGGGGGCCGTCGCCGAGCGTGCCTCGGCAGCGATCCCTTGCGTATCGCAGCCTCGGCAGGTGCCCGGCCGGCCGGTGCCCAGCCGGCCGAGAATGCCCGTCTGGGTCGGGCCTCGGGACCCCCCGCGGCGTCCGGCGGCGAGATCGGCATGGCGGCTGCGCCGCGCAATGCACGTAGGGGACCGTGAACACCCCCCGAACCCTGCGCCCGCTCAGCGCCGGCCGCGCCACCACGACAGCAGGAACACGCCCGCGCCGATGAGCACCGCCGGCAGCAGCCAGTGCGGGCCGTTGCCCGAGGGCTCGTTCACCAGTACCGTCAGGAGGATCCAGAGCAGGGCCGGCGCAAGGGCCCAGCGCTGGCCGCCCTGCCCCCTGGGCAGCAGGTAGAGGATGGTGAAGGTGGCCGCGAAGCCCAGGAACAGCAGCGGCGCCGGGTTCCAGCCGGGGAAGAGCGCCTCCGAGCCCGCAACCAGCGCCAGCGAGCCCAGCACCCCGGCGGGCAGCAGCGCCCACCAGCGGCGGCGGCTGGCGACGTAGACCAGCCCGAAAGCCAGCGCCGGGTAGCCCAGCGCGGCGACGCCCGCGAAGCGGCCGGCGCTGGGGATGGCGAACGCCCCGATCACCGCGAACAGCGCCACGCGCGCGCCCAGCGGCAGGCGCCCGCGCGTGGCCCACCAGGCGGCGCCGCCGATGGCGAACAGCAGCACCAGCCGGAGCACCCCGGGCAGCGCTCCCAGCGCCGGGTTGCGCACCACCACCGCCAGCACCCCCGCCGCGATGAGCACCACGCCGACGGTCGCCGAGGAGCTACGCCGTGCCACGGCCGGGTCCTCCCGTCTTGCCGGTGGTCGGGTCGGGGGCCGGGTCGTCGCCGGTCGGATTCCCGGTAGCGTTCCTGGTGGTGTTGGCGCGGGTGTTGGCGCCGGCGTTGGCGCCGGCGTTGGCGCGGGCGCTGCCGGTCGGGGTGTCGCAGGGCGCGTCGACCGTGATGGTGGTGCCCTCCCCCTCGCGACTGGTCAACGTCAGGGTGGCGAGGATCTGACGGGCGCGCTCCTGCATGGAGCGCAGCCCCAGGTGGTCGGCGCCGCTGGGCTCCGCGCCCGCCTCGACCCCCGGCCCGGTGCCGTGGGGGTCGAAGCCGACGCCGTCGTCGGCGACGGTGAGGCGCACGTGGCCGTCGCCGCCGGCCAGCGTGACCCGCACGTGGGTCGCGCGGGCGTGCTTGACGACGTTGTGGAGCGCCTCCTGGGCGATGCGGTAGAGCGCCTGCTTGGTGGCGAAGGGAGCCTCGGGCTCGTCGGGCGCGTCGAGGGAGGTGTCGATGCCGTGGCGCGTTTCCAGCACGTCGAGCTGCTTGCGCAGCACGCCGATGAGACCCTCGTTCTCGAGCGACTCGGGGCGCAGCACGAAGATCAGCGCCCGCATCTCCTTGATGCCGGCCTGGGCGAGGTTCTCGACGTAGTCGAGCGCCTGCCGGGCGTCGTCGGGGGAGGCGTCGAGCTTGCGCTGGGCGGTGTGCGTGCCCAGCAGGATGGCGTAGAGCGCCTGGCTGACGGAGTCGTGCAGCTCGCGCGCGAGGTGCTGGCGCTCCTCCAGCGCGGCGCGTTCCTGCACGCGCTGGTAGAGGCGGGCGTTCTCCAGCGCCACCCCGATCTGATTGGCGAAGGCGACGGTGAGCTGGCGGCGCGCGGTGCTGTCGGGGGTGGTGCTGTCGGGGGGGGTGCTGTCGGGTGCGGCGGCGCCGGGGGGTTGCGTGCTGTCGGGGGCGGGGGCGCCGGCAGCGGCGGCTCCGTGGTCTGTGGGCTGGGTGCCGGTGGGCGCGGGGCCGCGGCTCACCAGCAACACGCCCACCGCGACGTCGCGCACCACCAGCGGCACGGCCAGCAGCGGGGCGCCCGGCGCGCGCCCCTCCAGCGGCTGGCGGCCGGCCAGAGCTTGCGCCAGCAGGGCCTCGTCGGCGTCGGGCTCGGCGCCTCGGCCGGCGACGCGGCGTACGTCGCCGGCCGGCGCCGGCTCGTAGACGGTGGCGCCGGCGTAGCCCACGGCGGCCTCGAGGCGCTCGAGGATCTGGGCGAGCAGCGGCCCGAGCTCGAGGGTGAGGGCCGTGCTGTTGGAGAGCTCGAGCAGCGCGCTGAGGTCGGCGGTGCGCTCGCGCACGCGGCGCTCCAACAGCTCGAGCGCCTCGGCCAGCTCGGTGGACATGTGGTTGAAGGCCTCGGCCAGCAGCCCCAGCTCGCTCTTCGAGGTGACGGGCAGCGTCACGCCCCGCTCCCCGGCGGCGAGCTCGCGGGTGGCGCGCATCAGCTCGGCGATGGGCTCGGTGAGCAGGCGGCGGCTGAACAGGGTGGCGCCCACCAGCGTGAACAGGAAGATGGCGAAGAGGTTGATCAGCGTGGAGCGCACGATGGCGCGCAGGTCGAGCGGCTGGGGGGCGGTGCCGGCTTCGGGCGCGGTGGAGGGGGCCGTGCCGGTCGTTGCGCCGGTCGTTGCGCCGGTCGCCGTACCCGTCGGGGCGGTGGTCCGAGCGCCCGACGCCGGCTGGCTGAGCTGCACCACGCCGACGCGCGCCTGCTCGAAGGCGCGGGTGAGCTGGATGGCGGTGGCGCCCGCCAGGACCCCCACCACCACCAGGATCAGCAGCGCCAGGCGAGTCTGCAGGCGGTGGATCAGGGGGACGCGCTCGGGGTCGCTCATGGGACCGCTACTCGAGCCCGGCCAGGCCCTCCTTGAGGGCGAAGAGGGCGGCCTGGGTGCGGCTCTGCAGGTCGAGCTTGGAGAGCACGCTGGAGACGTGGGTCTTCACGGTGACCTCGGAGACCCCCAGGCGCCCTGCGATGTCGCGGTTGGTGAGGCCCTTGGCGACCAGGCGCAGGGTCTCGGTCTCGCGGGGCGTGAGCACCTCGCGCATCTCGGGGGTGCGCACCTCGCGCACCAGGCGCTTCTGCACCTTGGGGTCGAAGCGCACCTCGCCGCGCGAGGCGGCGCGGACGGCCTCGAAGAGCGCCTCCGGGCCGGTCTCCTTGAGCAGGTAGGCGGCGGCGCCGGCCTCGACGGCGTCGATGACGAGGCGGTCCTCCAGCACGCTGGTGAGGGCGACGACCTCGACCTCGGGGTGCTCCGTCTTGATGGCGCGGGTGGCGTCGACGCCGTTCATGACGGGCATGAGGAGGTCCATCAGGACGACCTGGGGGGCCAGCGCGGCCACGCGCTCGAGCGCCTCGCGGCCATTGGCGGCCTCGCCCACGACCTCCAGGTCGGGCTCGAGCGAGAGCACCATGCGGAGCCCCTGGCGCACGACGGTGTGGTCGTCGACCAGCAGCACCCGGATGGGCGCGGGGTCGGGAGCGCTGGGGTCGGGGGTGCTGGGGTCGGGGGTGCTGGCGTCGGGGGTGTCGGTCACCGGTGATCTCCCTGGGGTGCGGCCAGCTTACCGCCGGGCTGCCCGCACGGCCTCCGCCTTTCGTAGGAGCGC
>Ga0102956_1000770_pt1 | contig 11139 bp, 16 predicted proteins | sample SalPonF2_A_D2_MG_FD_84515 | JGI IMG/M metagenome (GOLD analysis project Ga0102956, IMG submission 84515) | Salt pond soil microbial communities from South San Francisco under conditions of wetland restoration - Salt Pond MetaG SF2_A_D2_MG ...
AAAGCAGTTTTTCTGAACTGCACACTCAAGCCCAATCCGCAATTATCACATACGGAAACGCTGCTTAATGTATCCAAATCGATACTTGAGAAAAATAATGTCGTTACCGAATTACTTCGCCCGTTAGATTATGATATACCTCCCGGCGTTTATCCGGACATGACGGAACACGGCTTCGAAAAAGACGACTGGCCGGAGATCCAGCAAAAAGTAATGGATGCCGACATTCTGATTCTCGGTTCTCCAATTTGGCTGGGCGAAAAATCCTCGGTTTGCAGCAAAGTGATTGAACGGCTTTACGGGTATTCCGGAATTTTGAATGAAGAGGGACAGTATGCCTATTACGGACGCGTTGGTGGTTGTATTATCACCGGTAACGAAGACGGTATCAAACACTGCTCGATGGGTATTCTTTACAGTCTCCAGCATCTGGGATACGTCATACCTCCACAAGCTGATGCGGGCTGGATTGGTGAGGCAGGTCCGGGTGCCAGCTATGGGGATGAAAGTGAAAATGGTCCCGTTGGTTTCGATAACGAGTTTACCCAGAGAAACACCACCTTCATGACCTGGAATCTGATGCATCTGGCACGAATACTTAAAGATGCCGGCGGCATCCCGGCTCATGGAAACCAGCGCTCGCAGTGGGAAGCCGGCTGCCGGTTCGATTATGCGAACCCGGAATATCGTTGAGGATATGGAAAATCAAACGACGCTCGGCCAGTCAACTATGCTCGATGAAGTGCATGAAGGATTGAGCCATAGCTCTAAGTATCTGCCCAGCAAATATTTTTATGACGAAGTGGGTTCCCGTCTTTTTGAGGAAATCACCCGGCAAAAAGAATATTATCCCACCCGAACGGAAATGACAATAATGCTGGAGAATATTCCAGAGATAATAGCAAGTATAAGAATCGATTCGGTGCTCGTGGAATTGGGAAGCGGGAGTAGCAGAAAATCACGTTTATTACTTAATCATCTGCCACATATTGCGGCATACGTGCCTGTTGAAATATCTGAACGTTATCTCGCGAACGTCGTTCGTGAACTGGAGTGTGAGTATCCCGATTTACTCATCAAGCCTGTATGTGCTGATTATACCAGACCTTTTCAGATTCCGTCTATAGAAAAGAAATATACTTATTATGTACTTTTTTACCCTGGTTCAACTATCGGTAACTTCCACCCAAAAGAGGCCCAACAATTTCTCAGTACTGTATCGCAGATATTGAATCTTGGCGGTGGAATGCTCATTGGAGTTGACCTTAAGAAGGACAAGGATGTGCTTGAAGCGGCATATAATGATAAAAATGGTGTGACGGCTGCTTTCAATAAGAATATCCTGCGACATATCAACCGAGAATTGGCCGCCAATTTCAACCTTGACAACTTTCGGCATAAGGCATTTTATAATCACGCGGAAGGTCGCATCGAAATGCATTTGGTTTCTGAGATAAAACAGGATGTAATGATCGGACAAGAACAATTCCATTTTGAGAAAAGGGAATCAATACATACCGAGAATTCCTACAAGTATTCCCTCAGCGACTTTGAAACACTAGTAAGCGACTGGTTTTCGGTAAAAAAGGTCTGGACCGACAAGAACGATTACTTTTCTTTGCAATTTTTGGAACGGAAATAGCATTCAAATGCTTGAAATAAAACCCATATCGAAGACATATGATGGTTCACCCGTTATTAGTGGCTGTTCTTATCGTGTGGAAACCGGGCCGTATAGGAGTGTGCTCGGACGTTCGGGATGCAGCAAAACCACGCGGAACTCCTCTGATAAATTCCAGGCTTCATGGGTGAATGTGTCGTCAAATATCAGACTTTCCCCTTCCTCCCAGTGCCTGATCTCTCCATCGACTTTAATACCGCATTGGTTAAATGGTTTTGGAACTTTGATACCCAGATGATATCGAATAAATCCTTTATACAATCCCCGATGCTCGGGTATGTATTTACCGGGAGCAAGTATTGAAAAAAAGGCTGTTTTCATGCCCGGTATATTTTCAATAAGTCTGGTAGTTTCGGGACAACGAGCACAATTTTTTTTCCTTATAGCCGAATCCGTAAAGAAAATAGGTTTTCCATTTATCATCCTGCGTAAGTGCGTTCTGATCGCTGGATATTTCCTGAAAATTAGGTATTTGGTCTAAGTATGAGAGAATATCTTCTAATTCTTCTTTTATGATTTTGTGATTCAATTCTAAGTGTTTCGTCCAATCAAACAGATTCGAATCAAAAAACGGGGTATTAGGTACCTTAGAACTGTTAGCGATTAGCTTCTCAAGGGTCCATAATACTTTTCCACCCAGATCTTTCATTACTTTTCTCTTTTCTTTTGGAAATTCACAATACTTTCAATTTTGGGTTAATCGTACTCATCAGCATTCGAGAAAATGGTTTAAGTCCGTATTTTAATACTTTCTCATCCCTAACGCCGATGAATACAAGAATTTAAGGCACTAAGACATTTGTCCATATTTTGAAGATGCTCTGAACTGAAAAATTATTACCTCTGTATAACGTGTTATTTAGCAAAACATCTCATACCAACAGTATTTTATCCGACGTATATTTTTTTCAGAATGCTTATTAGAAAAATGAACTACGTCTAAAAGAGCTTCATAAAATTCCTTATAATTATTATGATTCTCGGCGCAGTTATAGCCACTATCAGAATTAAAAAACCCCATCACGTATCATATGACGGGGTTTATAGGGGCTTACGGGGGGTTTATATAAGATATGACACAACTGTCAGCCCTATGCATTCATCCCTCTCATGCGGTATTTTTGTATACATCAATTTCGAAAGGGATTAGTGTCTCACTCACTGTTTTTGTTTAAAACCCTTGAAACTAACCTTGTTATAGGCATCTGTGCCTATATAAGCGAGCAATTTTGAATACACTTTGCCTGGCATGTAACCGGGTTGAGCCCCGATTACGGAGCCATCTTTATTAATAAATATGAACGTCGGGGTACCGGAGACTCCCATTTTACGACTGAATTGTTCCTGATTCATCTTTTTCCCGTTAAATATCACCTTGGCATTCGATTCAATGTCCACTTTTACCGGGTAGAAATAGCGGTTCATAGCTTTTTGAACATCTGCCTGTGGAAAAACTTCGCTTTTCATGCGCTTGCAGTACTCACACCAGCTCGCCTCAGCCATCACCAGTACTTTCTTATTATTCTTTTGGGCCAGTTTTTGGGCTCTATTCAGATTATACCAGGTTATACCTGATTTTGAATGATGCGCATCTGTCGACTGACTCCATGCCGCTCCGACTCCAAACATGAAAAACAAAACAAGTGATAAAATTATTTTACCTGGCTTCTGCATAAGATCTCCCGTTGTGGGTTAAAAGTTCTGTCCGCCCCAGTCTATCAGAAAACTGGTTCTCATCATTGCGTTTCTATATTTATTAATTCTGATGAGGTATGGCACGGAAATCTTACCGGTTATATAATCTTAATGAACTTTATTTTGATACGGTAGAATCCTCAGACTTATAAGCCATTATTAAAATGCAGATTCTCAAACGGATTATCACATCAGTAAATCCCAAAAGGTAAGATAATTGAGGCAGACGCTGTCTTTCAATTGATGATTACTCATTACCATATGAAAAATACCACAACATCGACTATGTTTGCAAGGATTGCATCAGATCTGGCTAATCCTTTGGTAATACCTCTATTTGTTTTAGGAATTATGGGCTATGAAACAAAACTTACCGTTAGTAACATGGTCGTGTTGCTTGGAATATCCGCAATATTCTATCTGTTGATTCCTGGCGCAATAGCACTTTTTATATCAACCCAAATGCAGGAAACCAGTTTAGACTTTCCCAGGCGCTCATCAAGAACGGGATTCTATGCAACTACTATTTTGAGCGCAATGGTGGGTAGTTACTTAATCGTTGAATTTTATAAGATTTCAATTATTCAACTCACAGTAGTTACTTTTTTCATCAATCTTATCTTTACATTTCTCATTAATTTCAGATGGAAAATCAGTGTCCACAGTGCTGCTCTAACCACAGGTGGAACTTGCTTACTGCTTTTTGGCGTTATTTACCCCGATTCTGCAATTTTTGTTTTTATAGGCCTGATTCTGCTTTTCATCATTTTACCCGTCGTTTTCTGGTCACGTTTCCGGCTTAATGTACATTCACCCTCGGAATTGTTAGCCGGAATATTCACCGGGTTAATTTTGACGGGTTCTGTGTTCCTGTTTTGGCATTCATTATAATGTAGTCGTGATAGACAAAACTCAAAAACAGCAATAAAATCTTGGCTATTTTTTACAAAAATGACGTAAGAAAATGCCTGTTTACCTCGTCATACTAATAAATGACATTATTGAACCCGATACTGGAAAAGCGTGCAAAGCCGGTAACAGGGATTTTAATCAGGATAAATAGCCTTTTTTTAACCATCCCTTGGCATCAGGTATCTTGTTTTCAGTAATCGGGAAAGTAAGGGAATGAACGGCTTTGCCTGTTTTTTCGGTACATAAAAACTTATTTGTTATGGAAACGATTGAAAAACAAAAAAGCTGGTTTGAAGCAAGAGCCCCTGAAATGGCAGAACGGTGGCACGAATTTCACGACTCGGTCTACCAATCGGGGGAATTAGACAATAAGAGCAAAGAACTCATCGCCGTTGCGGCATCAACGGTGGGGCGTTGCCCGCACTGTACCAGGGGACACATCCAAAAAGCAAAAAAACTGGGGGCCTCTAAGGAAGAAATCACCGAAGCCCTCATGATCACCTCCCTGATATCCAGCGGTACCGAACTTCATTGGATGCTCGAAGATTATGAGGATTTGCTTGGCGCCAATGGCGGCGCGAAGCGATGGTTTGAAACTAATGCCGAAGAGATGGGCACACAGTGGAAGACATTCCATGATGCCCTTTATGAAGACAGCGCCCTCGACCGGAAAACAAAAGAACTGGTGGCCATTGCCGTAGCCGAATTGCGTCGCTGCCGGCATTGCACCACAGGACATATCAAAGCCGCTAAAAAGTTCGGTGCTACTGAAAATGAAATCGCTGAGGCAATCATGGTGGCCGCGCTTATTGCCAGCGGTACCCAACTGGCCTGGATGAAAGAAGATTATGAGCGGTTACTCGGAATAGCAACTTCAAACTGATAACCCGGATCCTCAATACTCGTAATATTTTAAGGAATGGTTGAATAGTCTATAAATGTTCTTACATTCATTTAACCTGTTCCGCCGTGACATTTTGAATGTACTTCATGGATACCAGTCATTAATCATTTCACAAGTCTAATTCTGGGTAACAGCTATGAGAAATCGAAAACCAGCAGTCCTTTTTTTTGACGTCAATGAAACGCTCCTCGACTTAAAAGAGGTGCGCCAGTCAGTGGCCAGAGCTTTAAATGGTGTAGATGAAGTCGTTTCGCTCTGGTTCGAAACTCTGTTACACTACTCACTTGTCGCCACCGAAACGGATGAATTTCACGATTTCGGTGAGATTGCTGCGGCTTCCCTGGTGATGCTTGCGAATACCCGGAATATAGATCTTAATATGGAGAAGGCCCGCAATGTTCTAAAGCCAATATTATCAGCTCAACCCTATCCTGAAGTATCGAATGCATTGAAATTATTTCGCGATGTTGGGTTTAAGCTGGTTGCCATTACCAATTCATCACGTAAGAGTATGGAAGCACAGTTAGAAAATGCGGGTATTGCAAATTTTTTTGACAAGAAATTAAGTGTCGAAGATATTGGTTTATACAAACCCCACCGGCATGTTTACCGGTGGGGCGCACGACAAATGGCAACAGCCCCCGAAAACTGCTTATTTATTGCCGCTCATGGATGGGATGTGGCAGGAGCCATATCTGCGGGGATGCAAACAGCATTTATCTCCAGACCTGGACAACAGCTATACCCACTTGCCTCTTCACCAACTTATCTGGTATCCGACCTGAAACTTCTTGCTGAATCTTTACTCTCTTATTCTTCATGAAATAGTTGTAGAGTAGCCAGGGGGAATTTCATCCCAAGGCCCTCACACAACCTTACGTGAGATTATTAACTTACCACTTCAGCCAAATATTCCAATTCGGTCGCACTCTCAATACTCCATTCGCCATTCAGCATTCGGTGAACGTAACAATTATCGGCCTGTATAAGCAACTCCGCTTTTTGATCTTCATTTAAATTACCGTCAATGGAAATAGCCACTTTAACGGATGTTGATAACTTTCCGTTATCAGACCTTCCCACCTGTTGACTCAGTTGCGCATTGACTTCGCCAATAGAAATACCTTTTTTTCGAGCTACATAACGGACAGTTGCCACCTTGCACATTGCCAGTCCGGCCAATACCAGTTCCGTTGGCGATAATCCCAGATCGGTTCCTTTGCTACTCTCAGGTTCATCTCCAATAATGGTGTGTTTTCCATTTGTTATGATGGATTGATAACCTTCAGGGAGATTTTTAATATTTAATTTAGTTGCCATAATTTGAAAGATTTTTCGATATTAATTAATTACTGGGCTGCTAAAGATATTTCGGTAACCAACCACTAATTACTCTACCCACGAATAGAGCATCTTCATCGTTCGAAAGTAAATGATCAGCTTTGTCAAGAGAAACATAACTTTTCGGATGCTTGGCCATTTTAAACAAATGAGACGCATTTTCTATACCAACTATCTGATCAATTGGTGAATGAAATAAAAGCAGAGGTCTGTTAAGACTGGTAATGTTGTTATCCATTCTTGCATGATGCAAGTCATCAAGAAATTGCTTTTTAATGGTGAACATTCTACCTGCCAAACTTACCCGTGCTTTACCTTCAGTTTCAATATCTTTTATGCTGTCTACAAGAAGATTTGTAACATGTTCAGGATCACATGGAGCACCTATGGTTACAACTGCTTTTACACTGGGTAATTCCCTGGCTGTTTGTAAAACCGCTGCACCACCAAGTGAATGACCTATCAACAGGCCCGGAGCACTCCAACGTGATTCCATGTAATCAGCTGCCGCTACCAAATCTTCGATGTTGGAGGTGAAATTTGTGTTAGAAAAGTCACCGTCACTTTCTCCCAGACCAGTAAAGTCGAACCTCATTACACCATAGCCGGATCTGGTTAATTCTTCATTAATCCTGCTAATAGCTCTGAGATTCTTGTTACATGTAAAACAGTGCGCAAATAATGCGAATGCATGTGGTTCGGAGTCAGACGGCAAATCGATGCGTGCCGTTACTCTGTAACTCTGTCCACCGATAAAGGAAACCTTTTCGGACTTCATGGAATCAAAATGTAATGACCTGATACCCATTGCGTATCAATCGCAAAAGGCTCGGATGTTCGTCGTATTCGGAGAGTAAGGGTACGTCACCCAGTTTCTCAATCTTATGTCTCACCCCGAAAGCTCCTGCGCAAAAGTGGCATACGCCCTCGATCTTATCCTTTACCGCTTCATAAAGGGGATGCATCTTATGTTCCGGATCTGCCAGTTCAGGCACCCATTTTGTCCCGGCCCCGTCGAATACGATTTTCACATCTTCTCCTTCTTCTTTCATTTCCTTGGCTACTTCAAGCGCATTCGCTATTCTGCCAAGTGCTTCATGAGTATCTGTATCTGCAAGAATTACAAGTGCTGCTTTGGGCATGGTGATCTCCTTTTTTATTTACATTGTTAATTATGATGTAAAGATAGAAGTGACAGGCCGTTCTCTGTTAGGTCGTTTTTCCCTGATGATTGTCAATTCTTCCCGGATTCAAATTTATGTCGCCCATTCGATAGGCTGTAGGAGAACACCCTTCCTTCAATTTGAAAAAACGGCTGAATGACTGGATATCATCGAAGCCTAATTTATAGGCTATTTCCTTAACGGGAAATCGGGTATATCGTAATAATCTTCTCCCTTCCAGCAAGATCCGTTGCTGAATAATCTGCAGTGGAGTTTTGTCATGAAATCTGGAAAATAAATTGGACAGTGTCTTTGGTGACTTGTGGAGCAACCCTGCATATTCAGCAACACTGTGTTTCTCTCTGAAGTGTGTTTCTACCAAAAAATTAAACTCACGTATGATGTCCAGGTTTAAATGATCTAACCAAATGTAATCGTTTTGTTCTTTTGCCAGCCGGGTGCATAAAATAATAAACCGTTTAAGCATCATCTGAAGCATCTGAAATTGCAGCTCATCACTCGATTCCATTTCAATCGAAAACATTTTCCAGAGAACTTCAAACTTTTCCAGTCGCTCAACCGGTATTTCTACTACAGGAACCTGAGACGCTCCGAAAAACAGGATGCCCTTGCATCCCACTTCCGCATCATGATCAATAATACAGTAAAAGGAGCGGTTAAAACGTACTAATCTTGCCGTTCCGGTTTCTTCTACTTCTACCTTGTGAAATTCGGTGAGAAATACAAGCTGATTTTTGCCGATACTATACTCCACCCCATCAATAATCAACCGGGTATTTCCGCTTAATCCCCAAATAATAGTCAATCCATCTTTTATGATTTCGGTAAATTTACTTTCATTACTTTCTTCGATCGTACAAAGTTCCAGATATTCGTTCGTGGTACCTAAAAATTTCATTCTGCTTCCGTCCCCTGATTACTTCGGATTAACATTGTGCCTCCAAATCCCTTAACAGGGTGCCCTGCCATTTAATTTTTTTAGACGTAATGAAACTCAACTGAGTATTCAAAATGTATGTAATGGGAATATCCCGTTTTTTATTGAACATCTGAATTTTGCAATTCAGGACCGCATAGTTTCCACCATTTTTAGAAAATTGCTCAGCAAGTGAGGTAATCATACGTTCTCTTTTTTCGGGATTTACAAGATACCTTGCCGGCAAGACCTCCATTTTGCACATCTCCACCGCTGTTAATCCGAAATGATATTGAACACTTTCGCTGACAATTTCGGGTCGGGCTGCTGAAAGGCTGTCGGAATTAACCTTATCGAGATACGTCAGAAATAAAAAAGGCTCCGCGTCACGTACAAAATTATACTCGGCGGTACGCTGATTAATCCGTTTCGCCATTCTGGTAATGAAAAAAGGCGGGATAAAAGGAACCAGATATTTGAGTCCGGAGATGGCAGGCAAATGCAGGCTTAGGGTATCTATTCCATACAATAACAAAAGGATGCTCCCACCAACGCTTAGTGTGGCCATAAGAGGCCTTGAAACCACGTATTCAGCCGTTCTTGTTATGTTGTTTAATTTCATGTTGTGGATTGTGAAAACAAAGTTGGCACGTCACAATATTATAATTGAACTTTCTTTGGATAATTTTAAACTGGAAAAAGTTACATCCTTTTTCCGGTTACCTTAAGTGCCTCGAATAATGCTTCATACTCTTCCCGGCATGCCGGGCAGTGATCCAGGTGATATTTCACCAAAGGCAAGGCTTCCTCCGCTGATTTACCGGTTAATTTTAATTCCACGAACCGGTCCAGTTCACGGAAACATTCATCACAAGCTATTTCATCAGCACGTGTATCGGCAATAGCCCGGATTATTCGTTTGAGTATGGTTCTGTTAAGTTTCATGATATTACGTATACGAGTTGGACGTGATAATACTTTACTTTCTTACGTTTTATCCAAAAAATCGGTAAGTTCAATCCCATTTTTTTCGAATTCATGTTTGATTTTCATCCGTGCATCATGGATAAGTTTGTACATATTGTTGCGATTGGTGCCCATTAATTTTGCTACTTGATCAGCCGGCAGGCCTTGCACCATCACAGATGTAATAGCCAAACGTTGTTTTTCAGTTAACGATTCTTCCATTATTCGTTGAAGTTCCTGCATCATTAACCGGAGCCCTGTCTCATAATCTGGTGCGGGGTCTTCAGATGAATACACTTCAATTATCGGCACAGAGCCATCTCTGCCGTTCAAATTGTTCAACGATATATCTTTCCAATGTTTACGACGCAAATCGGTGAGAGCTTCGTGTATGGCTATCTTCATTGCCCACGATGTGAAGCGGGCCTCGTAGCGATAGGACTCTAAATTATCCAAAATCTTTAATAACGCTTCCTGGACATAATCTTCTGCGATTTGCTCCCGATCACGCTTGATACGACTAGCAAGAGCATTGATCAATCCCCTTCGAAGGATTTCACGCAATTCGTGAATGGCCTTTTCATCGGGCGGTCTTCGCAACAACTTGACCCACTCTTCATCTGAGTAATGAGTTCTTTTTATTTTCTTAAACCAGCTTAACATGAAAATTGGTGATTAAAAATGCACTTAACTAATCCCCCCTATTATAGAGCATTTCTTTTATAAAAAAGGTGAAGGTTATGATTTCCAGACGATAATCATAATAATCTACTTGATATTCAGAGATATTGCCAATAGTAACCCGGATTATTTACCAAGAAATTTAGCCGCGTTCCGCAAGTCTTCGGGAAAATTTTGCAGTTCTTTTTAACGTCCTCAAAATCTAGGAATGAATTGTTTTTAATAAGCTATTAGAGTTACAATAGGATATGTATTGTTTCGCGTTAGTTACGTGAATAATCCGGGTTAACCTACCATATATGGTATATCTGAACTATGGCTCGGATATGCATAGATCATTTTTTTGAAATCAGTGGTTGTTAGCCCGTGATTGATCGCCATGGCAAAGAGATTGATGATCTCTTCTGATTTTGTACCTAACAGATGGGCACCGAGAATCTTCCCGGTCTCTTTCTCCATGATCGTTTTATAAGCGGCATGGGATTCATTTATCCTTTTATAAGAATACCACGATTCAATATTTCCGAAGGAAACCTTAACGTCTCTCCCTTTTTCTTCGGCTTCCTTTTGTGTCAGGCCCACGGAGGCCATCGGGGGAATAGTAAAAACGACGGTTGGTTGAGCCGGATATTCAGCTTTTCTATGATTACCGTCGAGTAGATTTGAAGCTACTATGTTTGATTCATAACCGGCAACCGGTGTCAATGGTTTGCCATTGGTGAACGCCACATCCCCGGCGGCATAAATTTGCGGGTTGCTGACACTCTGCAGATAATCATTTACGCTTATTCCTCTTTTTTCATAATGAGTACCTGCTTTTTCGAGCTTGAGGTTATCAATATTGGGAATACGTCCGGCC
>Ga0102956_1000771_pt1 | contig 11138 bp, 8 predicted proteins | sample SalPonF2_A_D2_MG_FD_84515 | JGI IMG/M metagenome (GOLD analysis project Ga0102956, IMG submission 84515) | Salt pond soil microbial communities from South San Francisco under conditions of wetland restoration - Salt Pond MetaG SF2_A_D2_MG ...
CACTAAGCAACTGGCCGCCCATCCCCTCAGGCTGGGTCTTTCCATGCAGGTGAACGTGGACATCCACAACACCAGCGGCCCGGTGCTGGGCGAGGCGAAAGCGGGCCAGACGCATTACAGTACCGACGTGTACCGCCACGACCAGCGCGGCCTGCAGCAGCTGGTGAACCGCATCATCCGCGCCAACGCCGGCGACACTGCCGGCACGCAGGGAGCGGATACCCACGGTGGCCGCTGACCCGGCCCACCCATCCCCCCCGCCCCTGGACACCCCCCGCAGGGCCCTGGTGACCGTCGCACTGGCCCTGGCGGTGTTCATGAACGTGTTGGACGTCTCCATCGCCAACGTCTCCATCCCCACCATCGCCGGGTTCCTGGGGGTCAGCGCCGACCAGGGCACGTGGGTCATCACGTCCTTCGCGGTCGCCAACGCGGTGGCGGTTCCCATTTCGGGTTGGTTGGCCCGACGGGTGGGCGAGGTGCGGCTGTTCGTGTCCTGCACGCTGCTGTTCACCCTGTTCTCGTGGATGTGCGGCATGTCCCCCACCTTCGCCACCCTGCTCGTCGCCCGCGCCCTGCAGGGGGCGGTGGCCGGCCCCATGATCCCCCTCTCCCAGAGCCTGCTGCTGTCCAACTACCCGCGGGAGCAGCATGGCTTTGCCAACGGCATCTGGGGCATGACGGCGGTGGTAGGACCGGTGGCCGGACCCATCCTGGGCGGCTGGATCACCGACAACATCAATTGGTCGTGGATCTTCTACATCAACGTGCCGGTGGGGCTGCTGGCGGCCTGGGTCACCTGGTTGTTGTTGAAGGAGCGCGAAACCCAGACCCGTCGCCAGCCCATCGACGTCATCGGTCTCGCCCTGCTGGTGGTCGGGGTGGGCTGTCTGCAGATCATGCTGGACACCGGCAACGACCACGGCTGGTTCGGCTCCGAGCGCATCGTCGTACTGACCGCCATCGCCGTGGTGGCCCTCAGCTTCTTCGTGGCCTGGGAGCTGACCGACGAGCATCCCATCGTCGACCTCACCCTGTTCAAGCGACGCAATTTCACCATCGCGACCATTTCGATGACCCTGGGCTACATGACGTTCTTTACTGGCATCGTCATCCTGCCACTGTGGCTGCAGACCCAGGAGGGCTACACCGCCACCTGGGCCGGCCTTGCCACTTCCTCCCTGGGCCTGCTGGGCATCGTGTTCTCACCCATCGTCGGACGGCTGGCGGACCGCATCGATGTGCGCATTCTGGTCACCATCGGCTTTCTCATCTTTGCCGCCGTCTCCTTCAGCAACAGTGTGACCAACAGCAGCATCACCTTTCAGCAGCTGTTTCTGCCACGCCTCCCCTGGGGGATCGGCACCGCCTGCTTCTTTATTCCGCTGATCACCCTGTCCCTGAGCGGTCTGCCGTCCAATCAGATCGCCAGCGCTTCGGGGCTGTTCAACTTTCTGCGCCTGCTGGCGCTGGGTTTCGGCACCTCCATCAGCGTCACGCTCTGGGACCGGCGGGCCACCTTCCATGACCACAACCTCACTGCCGGCGTCACCGCCTTCTCGCCCAACACTCAGCACTGGCTCAGCCAGGCCCACGCCTTGGGTATGGACCCGCTGCAGACCATGGCCGTGCTGGACCGCTCCATCAGCCGCCAGGCGTTCACCCTGGCCACCAACGACGTATTCTGGATTTCCGGCTGGATGTTCCTGACGCTCATTCTGGTGGTGTGGATCGCCCGGCGCCCGCAACCCGGAAACCGATAACGCCCCGTCTACCCGGTCCGCCGGTGCACGTCACCGCAGGGAGTCGACCCGAGCCACCCGATCCCCCCTGGGTGAAACCCCTACCTCGAGCCGACGAAGCAAGCCCAACGGACCGGGCCTGCGCCGCGGAGCATGGAAAACGCCGTCGGGAGGCGCCGCAATGCGCCCGCTTGACGTGGAACGGCGGCATTGTCGCCTCCCCTGAGGCGGGGGACATGCTCCAGCATGCCGATGCCACCTGCTTTGGGAACCTTACTCCCGATTTGACAGTCAACCTGCACGGAACTCTCGCATCGCCTTCATCGGCATCCCCGCGGTTGGCATGGCGGCCGCCGTTGCCGTGTTCACGGTTGCTTTATTCCGGGGCAGTGATGATGGGCGCCGGAACCGTTTGCGCCCGTGGACAGTCTCAGTGTTACAAGCCTATCTCCTGCCTGATTCGAACCAGCAACGTGTATCCTCTACCGAAACGTCGTCTCACTGCGGGCAAAAGGGCCGCTGCCATTGGTATCGTTGCCGCCGTGAGTGTATTTGTCGCGACGGGGCTCGCCATCTGGCATTGGTACCTCCAGCGGCCCACCTCAAGACCTTTCCTGCCGTCGCAGGCCGCCCTGCGTATGGGCCAACCGTCGTCAATGGCCATACGGGATTACCCCCGTATCGGGCATCGCTACGTGCTGGCGGCGGATTTCATAATTTGCCGTCAACAGCAGGGTGTCGTTGATTTCGATACCGCGCTCAGCCGCAGAAACCGGACGCGCGAGAAAAACGCAATGGCCCGCTACGACTGTGCGGCGACCCAGCGGGCGGACGCCGGATTGCCGGTGCGGTTTCTTGCCCAGTCGGGCATCATGCGCCCGCTGGCCAAAGTGCGTCTGTCGAACGGAAACACCGCCTGGGTCGAGCTGGCCGCGTTGAAGAGCCGGCACTGAATGCATCGGCGGCCGACCCGCACCGTGCAGCCTGTCGGCAGCCGGGAAACTGTGCACGGGTCGATCCAGCGGAAGATCACACGTTGCAAGGAGGCATGGAAGCGCTGCCGCAGGCGGTGAATCCAGCCTTCGGAGCACCCTTTCAACGCCGTGAGGGCCGCTTCAGCGGCCTGTGCAGAGCTCTTCAGGCCGATTCGACCAGCCTCGGATGCAAAGACCGCTCCGGCAGTGCCCGATTCGACGGTACGGCCTCCGCCAGAGCTCTGGCCTCGTCGACATACCCACGGAAGGTCCGCCGGTAGTCGTCCAGAAACGCGCGCAGCGCCTGATAATCGGAAACATCCACGCACTGGGACATTTTGAACGGTCGCTTCACCACCGCCGCCAGGGTCTGCGACCGCAAACGCCGGTCAAAGTTGGCCAGGGCCACCGGTACGATCAGCGGTTCAGGGTCCAGAGCGCCGGCAAGCCGGAAGGCGCCGGAACGAAACGGGGACGGCGAATCCTCCGCCCGCTGGCTCGCCCCTTCCGGGCAGACGATCAGGTTGCGCGCGGCGCGCAGATGCGCGCCCGCGGCAGCCGCGAACGACTTCCAACCAGCCCGGGACCCGGGGTCCGACGTTTCCGGTTCGCTTTCGCCGGTACGCACCGGAAGGTGGCCCAATCGCCCGTAGTAGGCGTGATGGCCGTGTTCGTCCCCGCGGCACAGGCGGACCACTCGCACGGCACTCTCCCCATAGTGCGGATAGAGAACCATGGCGCTGACGAAGTGGGTATCCAGGGACAGCTCGAACCCGTTGGGCAAGGCGTAGTACGGGTGACTCACCAGATGGTTGACGATGAAGATATGGCCGGGCTGCGCGGGCAGGTGCTCCTGCCCGGTCACCGCGTAGCGCACCTGCTGAAACGCCTTGGCGAAATGCTGGTCGCACTGGCGGCGCACCCGTTCCGGCGACATATCCGGTGCGGCACCGGTGACGGACTGGTAGACCCGTTGCAGCCCCCGGTAAAAGCCCATTTCCCGGCGCAGATCGGTCAGCAGGTCCAGGCACACGCCGGCCAACTGCCGTTCCAGGGCGTCGCCGCAGGCCCGGCGCAGTTCCAGGCACGCGAAGGCGTCCGCCTGGGTGAGTCGGTTCTCCAGCAAATGGGGAATCTTGTACAGGGCCGAACTGATGGGCAGCTGGGGGCTGCTCTGCCGGAGCAGGTTGCGGATGGCCGGGATTTCCCGGTCCAGGCGCTGGCTGAGCAGATGCAGCCGGGTGGTGCGCAGATGGTTGCCGACCAGCCACAGCAGTCGCCGGTACAACGTTACCCCGAACGCGGGGTCGTCCCGGACCAGATCGTCCAGGCGCGAACGCGGCAGCCGCAATATCACCGTATCCTCCAGTGCCGTGGCGCCGCAGTCGGAACGCCCGTCCGGCAGCATGGCCCCGTAGCCGACGACCCGTCCCGGCTCCATCAGGGTGCGGTAGCGCACGACGTCCGGCGAACGGGCATCCGGCGGACGAAAGTCCAGAACGACACGCCCCCTGCCCAGGATATCCAGACCCCGGGCCGGCTCGTTCTGGGCCGTCAGGCGTGCACCCTTGCGAAGGTTCAGCTCCCGGCCGAAGTGCGCCAGGCGCTGCAACTGCGGATCCGTGAAGGTCTCGAAGAACGGCGACCGGCGCAGCAGTTCGGTCAACGTTCCCGGGGTCGCACTCGTCTCCTGCAGCGCTTCGCCAGCCGGCGCAACGAACGATGACGGCGTGACGGCATGGGCAAGCATGCCGCGGGCCTGGTCCAGCAGTTCCACCGCGGACTCGCAGACGAAAGTCAGCAGACGCAGACCGAATCCGGGGTCCGCGTCGCACAGCTGCGCCAACATGTCGTGCCGCCATCGAAGCGCACTGCCGGCCTGCGAGCAGCGCACGGAAGCGGCATAGCGGTAAGGAGCACGCAGTCCCGACCAGCCAAGGCACGCCCGGGGTCGCTCCGTCCCGCCCACCTTGAGCTCGCCGCCGGCCTCCTCCACATGGATGAAGAAATCCACCTTTCCGGCGAGCAGCACGTAGAAGTGGTCGGCCGGATGAAACTGACGGGTAACCAGTTCGTCCCGGCCCCATGCCACGACTTCGGCGCCGACCTCGAGGGTCCGTCGGGTAGCAGCATCGAGGCCTTCGCAGAACGGCAACGCGTCCAGCACTGCACTGATTTCGGTCACTGTCCACACTCCTGGCACCGGCCCTGCAAGGGACAGTGCAAGATATCGGCCAGCCGATCACGCCTGCCGGCGCATCCCCTTGATCCGACGCCACGGCGGCGTGCGGGACGCCGGTTTCCGGGCGCGGAGCAGGGTCTGTTTCCGTGCCCGGACACGGCCCGCTGCACAACTTTGGAGCAACGCACCGAACCATGACCCCGCCCTCATTGATCGCCGCCACCGCACCGCCGCTCACGGCGCGGACGGACTTCTGGCCGTTCTGGCAACGAACGGTGGACGAACTGGCGCAGGTGGCGCCCGCCCCCATCGCGCTGCGCGGCACCCACCCTGCCCGGGGGCCGGGACTGCAATGGGTCACTCTCCGGTCACTGGGTGGAAAGCGGATCACGGCGTACCTGCTCCACTGGGAGGACGCCCGGCCGCGGCCGCTGGTGGTCTACACCCATGGCTATGGCTCACAGGTGGAGGAGGCCTGGGGCTGGGCCCGCCGGGGGCTGCACGTGGTCGGTGTCGATATACGCGGCTTCGGGCGTTCCCGGGCGGCCGGCGAACCGTTTTCGCCCCACGGCCATGTGCTCACCGGAATCGACAGCCCGGCCGCCAGCATTCTGGGCGGCGCCGTCTGCGATTTCGTGCGTGCCCACGAGTGGGCGCGGCACCGGCTCGACACGCGGGTGCTGCGCACGGTCTTTCACGGCCACAGTTTCGGCGGCGCCCTTGCCGTGATGGCCGCGGCCGTCGCCACGGCGCCCGACCTGCTGGCGGTGGGTGTACCCACGTTCGGTTGGGCGTGGGGGCGACGGCGCCTGGTGCGACGCGGCTCCGGGAAACAGATCAACGACTACCTGGCTGTCCACCCGCAACGGGAAGCGGAAGTCATGGCTACCTTGAGCTATTTCGATCCCATCAACTTCGCGCCGCGGGTATCCTGTGCATCACTGGTGGGAGTGGGGCTGCACGATGAGGTGGTACCGCCGGAAACGGTCTATGCCATCGTCAATCACCTGCACCTGCCGGCGCAGGTCATGGAGTTCCCGACCAGCCATTCGGGCCGGCCGGAAGAGGCGGCGTGGGCGGCCTTCGAGGCACGCTGGCTGGAACTGGCCCTGGCCGGCCAGGGACCGCGAGCGGGCACCGGCGGCGCCTGACCCGTTTCAACGGGAGCCGGCGGCGGTCGACACCACCGGTCCGCCGCCGGCCAGTCAGCCGGGTGAGAAACGCCTAACCCGACGCGCCGTCGTCGGACGGGGGCGGACTGCCGGGCGGCGGCGGTGGCGGATAGGGCTGCCCCTGACCGCTTCCCGACGGTGGCGGGGGTGGCGGATAACGGTTGTGGTGACCGCTGTAGCCGTTGCGTCCGCCCGCCACGGGAATCCTGTTGCCCTTGGCATACATGCACTGCTCGTAGGCGTAGTTGTAACGCTGCTGGACGCCGTAGGCGTCACCATAGCCGTTCGAGGAGCCGATAGCGGTACCCATCAACGCGCCACTGGCCGCACCGATGCCGGCGCCGCGTCCGTTGCCCGCGGCCGCACCCAGGGCGCCTCCCAGCAGCGCCCCCACACCGGCACTCTTGAGCGTGCTTTCGTTGGCGGTCTGCTGGGCGGTCTTGCCGCCGATCTCGTCGTAGGCATACTGGCGGCAGATCATGTTGTCCTGCCGGAACTGCTCGAAGCTCTTGCCCTGCCCGGGCAGCACCATCACGGTGGGTCCGGTGGGCAGGGTCGCACAACCGCCCAGCGTCAGAGCGGCCGCCGCCAGCAACCCGGTTTTCAGTATCATCTGCATGACCGATTTCCTCTCGTCAATGCTGCGGCTCGTGGGGCACCACCTTCATCCAGCCGCCGGGGCATTGCTTGACGTATGGGTAGTAACGTTTAGCCGATTCGCAGTAGTACCAATAGTACGGCTGACTCTCCCGCTGCGGGGAAATGTACACGGTCGGCGGCGGCGGTTGTGTAACGATCACCGGCGGGTTGTAGTAATAGGCCGGCGGCGGCCCCCAATAGGGTCCCCAGTCGGGCCCCCAGTCGGGACCCCAGGCATTGCCGAATCCGAGGTAGATGCGGGTATGGGCCCGCCAGTGATCCCGATCGCCGTGTCTGTGCCAGCGTCTGCCATGATGCCAGTCGTGATCCACCCGCTGAAAGCGGTACCCGGCTGTGACGACCGTCGGCACGGCGGTCGGCCCGTCCTGCCCATAGGCCACCGCCCCCGCCGCCGACCCCGCCAGGGCCATCACGGCGGCACTCGCCCATACAAGCCATAAACGCTTCATCACTGCATCCTCCCGCCATGGGGCTCGCGGAAACCGGCACCGGACCGGACCGCATGCCCCCGGGCTACGACCGGTGCGCGGCCTGCACCGGGCCATTGCTGGCAAGACCCCGGCGGCCCGCACCAGTTCCCTCATATCACTTTAGATAGCCGAAGGGGAAGCGGAGTTCGCCCCGGCCACGGCGTCCGAGACGTAATAGTTTGTCAACGTTTGTAAAACCCGCGGGACAGGCGCAATACCCGCTCAGTCCCCGCTCATCGCCACCCCGGCAACAGGGGTTTGGCAGTCCGGACAGCGTTCGTTGACGATGCGGTTTTCCCGCACGACATACCCGTAGCGCTCGATCAGCAGGGCGTGGCAATGGTGGCAGTAGGTATTCTCGCCCTCACCGCCGGGAATATTGCCTTCGTACACGTAGTGCAGGCCGGCGTCCAGCCCGATCTCCCGCGCGCGCTGCAGGGTCGCCGCCGGTGTTGGCGGGCGTTCCAGCATCCTGTAGGTCGGGTAGAACTGAGTCGCGTGCCAGGGAATCGCAGGGTCCAGGTCCCGGATGAAGGCGGCGATGTCTTTCAATTCCCCGTCGCTGTCGTTGAGACCCGGGATCACCAGGGTGGTCACTTCCAGCCACACGCCGAGCTCATGGTACAGCGCGATGGCGTCCAGGATGGGCTGCAGTCGCGCCCGGCTCACCCGCCGGTAGGTTTCGTCGCGAAAGAACTTGAGGTCCACGTTGGCCCCGTCCAGCACGGTGGAGATTTCCCTCACCGGGTCGGGACTGATGAAGCCGTTGGTCACGAAGGTGTTCTTCAGCCCCTGTTGGCGGGCCAGCACGGCCGTGTCGTAGGCCAGTTCGTAGAAGATGGTGGGTTCGGTGAACGTATAGGAGACGGACCGGCAGCGGGCATCCCTGGCAGCCTGCACGATCTCACGGGGCGTAACGGTCTCGCCCACAGTGGCGTGCTCCAGCTCGACCAACTGCGGACAGATGGGCTCGACTGCTTCACCGGCGCTACCGGCCTCGACATGTCTGGGCAAATGATCCTTCGGCCACTGGGACATGTACCAGTTCTGGCAGAAACTGCAGCGCAGATTGCAGCCCACGGTGGAAATGGAATAGGCCCGCGAGCCGGGATGGAAATGGAACAGCGGCTTCTTTTCGATCGGGTTGACTTCCCGGGCGGCCACCTTGTCGTAGACCAGGGTGTAGAGCTTTCCCCGGTGGTTGTAGCGCACCGCGCAGGCGCCCCGCGCTCCGTCCGGAATGCGGCAGTCGTGAGGACAGAGGGTGCACAGGACCCGGCCGTCGGCAAGGGGTTCGTAGAACCGGGCCTCATGCAGATCGCTCACGATAACCACTCCCTTGTACTGTCCATGACCGCAGACCCTGCATCGCCTGATCATAGAGCGCCACCCCCCGCCGTCAAGCCTGGCGTGCCACTCCGCCAATGCGGCGTCGCCTATAGTCCTTATTGGGGATCCGCGATCGGCGCCGTCCCGGGTTGACTGAACGAGGCGAAGCCCGTCTGACCGGCATAACGACCCGACGCAACCGCCACCAATTGCGTTGCAGCCCCGTCTACGGACGACACCGCCGGATTCGCCCGGCGGGGTTGCCGGGATGATTGACTCCGCAACCCGACAGAGAACCAACGACCCGCACAGACGCCGGGGCCGCCTTGCCCGCACCCGGCCGGGAGGAACCACGACATGACGGCCAAGCAGATTCGCTTCAGTGACGATGCCCGGGAACGCATGGCAAGGGGAGCGGTGATCCTCGCCCGGGCGGTCAAGGCCACCCTGGGACCGCGGGGACGCAACGTGGTCATCCAGAAACCCTTCGGCGCGCCCTCGGTCACCAAGGACGGTGTCTCGGTGGCCAGGGAAATCGAGTTGGAAGAGCCCTTCGAGAACATGGGCGCCCAGATGGTGCGGGAGGTCGCCGCCCACACCTCCGACGCGGCGGGAGACGGCACCACCACCGCCACGGTGCTGGCCGAATCCATGCTGGTGGAAGGACTCAAGGCGGTGGTGGCAGGCATGAACCCCATGGATCTCAAACGGGGCATCGACAAGGCGGTGGATGCGGCCGTGGAACAGCTCAAACAGATCGCCACCCCCTGCGACACGGGAAAGGCGATCGCGCAGGTGGGCACCATCTCCGCCAACGGGGACGAGGACATCGGCCGGCTGATCGCCGACGCCATGGACAAGGTGGGCAAGGAAGGGGTGATCACGGTGGAGGAAGGCTCCGGCCTGGTCAATGAGCTGCAGGTGGTGGAAGGCATGCAGTTCGACCGGGGCTACCTGTCCCCCTACTTCATCAACAAGGCCGACGACCGCAGCGCCGAGCTGGAGGACGCGTTGGTGCTGCTGCACGACCGCAAGCTGTCCAACATCCGCGAGCTGCTGCCGCTGCTGGAGTCGGTGGCCAAGGCCGGCAAACCCCTGCTGGTGGTGGCCGAGGATGTGGAGGGCGAGGCCCTGGCCACCCTGGTGGTCAATACCCTGCGGGGCATCATCAAGGTGGCGGCCGTGAAGGCGCCCGGCTTCGGCGACCGACGCAAGGCGCTGCTGCAGGACCTGGCAGTGATCACCGGCGGCACGGTGATCGCCGAGGAGGCGGGGCTGAGCCTGGAGAAGGCCACCCTCGACGACCTGGGCTCGGCCCGCAAGGTGGTGGTAACCAAGGACGACACCACCCTCATCGGCGGCGCCGGCGATCCCGAGGCCATCGAAGGCCGGCTGGCTCAGCTGCGCGCCGACGTGGACGAGGCCACCTCCGATTACGACAGGGAAAAGCTGCAGGAACGCATCGCCAAGCTGGCCGGCGGCGTCGCCGTGCTGAAGGTGGGCGCAGCCACCGAGGTGGCCATGAAGGAGAAGAAGGACCGGGTGGAAGACGCCGTACACGCCACCCGGGCGGCGGTGGAGGAAGGCGTGGTGGCCGGCGGCGGCGTCGCGCTCGTGCGTGCCCGCCACGCCATCCGCACGGCCGGTCTGATCGGCGCCAATCACGACCAGGACATCGGCATCGGCATCGTGCTGCGGGCCATGGAACAGCCCCTGCGGGAGATCGTCGCCAACGCGGGCCTGGAACCGTCGGTGGTGTTGCACGAGGTGGAGGAGCGTACCGGCAGCTACGGCTTCGATGCCCAGAGCCAGCGCTACGGCGACATGATGGAGAGCGGCATTCTGGACCCCACCAAGGTGGTGCGGGTGGCCCTGCAGAACGCCGCCTCCATCGCCGGACTGATGATCACCACCGAGGCCATGATCGCGGAGCGGCCCGGCAGGGAGCCGGCCGCCCCGGGCGCCGAGGAGATGGGCCTGATGTAGGCCGCGCACACGGGGCAACGCTGCTCTTCGGTGCGGGCGCGGCCCCGCAGCGGCCTGGCCTCGCCCGCTTCAGGTAGACTGGTGCGGATGCAGGCCTGCCACGCTATCGCCCCGTGATGGACAACCCCGCCCTTCCCATCGACGCCGTGCTCCCCCGGCTGCGCCGGGCCCTGGCCGGTGACGGCAATGTCGTCCTGCAGGCCCCGCCGGGAGCGGGCAAGACCACCCGCGTGCCCCTGGCGCTGCTGGCCGAGCCGTGGCTGGCGGACCGCAGGATCGTGATGCTGGAACCGCGGCGTCTGGCGGCCCGGGCCGCTGCCCGCTACATGGCACAGGCGCTGGACGAAACGGTGGGAGACACCGTGGGCTACCGGGTCCGCCTGGACACCCGGGTGGGTCCGCGCACCCGCATCGAAGTGGTCACCGAAGGGGTCCTCACCCGCCTCCTGCAGGCCGACCCCGAGCTGACCGGCGTCGGCCTGGTGATCTTCGACGAATTCCACGAACGCAGCCTGCAGGCCGATCTGGGACTGGCTCTGTGCCGCGAGACCCGGCAGGCGCTGCGCGAGGACCTGCGGCTGCTGGTCATGTCGGCCACCCTGGACACCGCGCCGGTGGCCGCC
>Ga0102956_1000772_pt1 | contig 11134 bp, 13 predicted proteins | sample SalPonF2_A_D2_MG_FD_84515 | JGI IMG/M metagenome (GOLD analysis project Ga0102956, IMG submission 84515) | Salt pond soil microbial communities from South San Francisco under conditions of wetland restoration - Salt Pond MetaG SF2_A_D2_MG ...
ACAACGCCGCAGGACGGAAAATGGGGCCCGGCCCTTCGGGTTGGGGCTGAGAATCCACCACTCGGCGTTGCTCGTCACTCATTTGGAACGACCAAACCGCGCTCCTCGCGCCTTGATTGGCGGCTTCTCAGCCACAACAGCGATGATCCCTATAGTGTTAACAGGCCCCAGCAGCAGCCCCGTCCCTGCAAAGGGACGGGGCCTGTGCCATCCGGCCTGGCGGTAGACAGGGCACCACGAGGAGACTGTCCTCCCTGTTCGGGCCATCTCACGGCGTTCCGCTGGACCTGCTGATCAGTAAGCTTCCCTACCCGATGGACAGTGCACAAGTAGAGCTTGCGCCCCTCACCCCTGTGCGCCGCCCACGGCAGTCCGCAGCCCAACGACAGGCGGCCGTGTCGCGCTTGAGTTTCGACGGCCCATCCTGCGCCGCACCCCGTCCTCCAAGTCGGACGCCGCCGGCGAAGGAGACATCGGCGGACGGCAATCCACCCCGCCCGCCCGTGGCGGCGCCTTTGTGACCCACGGCCTTTTGGACTAGCCTAAAGGTCGGCGAGCGAAACTCGGGCCACCAGGGAGCCTCTGCGCGGGTCGTTCAAGGGAAGATCAAAAGGCGCAAAGGGCTGAGGAATCGCGGTCACGAGCGGTAAATGAGCATTTCGAGCGCCTCTGCAATGCCGTGAGCGCCCCGTCAGCGGCCTGCGCAGGGGTTCCCCAGGGAGGGTGCTGCCGGTGAAGGGGTCTGAATGCAGGCCAGGACAAACGAAAGTGCTGGTGCGGTCCACGCACAACGTTCCTGTGCGTTCCCGAACGCCTTACTGGCGCGCTGCGGTGTCGGCGGTCCTTCCCAGCCTGTCGGTCGACTACGGGGCCGCTGAACCACCCTGCGCCCGCCTCGAAAGCCGCCCATTCTCCGATGCGCAAATCAATCGGTTCATGGACAATACGCGCGCCTGCCACGTCGTACACACGCCTTCGCGATTGAACTGGCCCGAGGCATATCTGCTGGTACTGCAATGCGCCGGCGCCGGGCGCTACCGACATGCCGGTTGCAATCTCACCGTGGAAGCCGGGGACCTGGCACTGCTCGACATGTCCCAGCCGTTCGAGCTGACATTTCCGGATCGCCACCATGAGCTCGTCTGGGTGCTGCCGCGGGAGAGTCTGGCGCCATTGCTCGCCACGCCTGAACGGGTAGGCGTTGGATTTTCGGGCGACGCCGGTCTAGGCGCGCTACTGGCCGGCACCATGCGGATGCTTGCCGACAAAGCCGCCACATTCGATGCAGTTTCTCAGCAAATCCTCCGGATCCACCTCTGCAACCTCGCAGCCCTCACCGTGGGCGCAACCCGGCCGGTGGAGGAAGTCCGGCGCAGGATCTATCGCCTTGCGAGGCGACAGGAAATTCTCGCTTATGTCGAAGCCCATCTGGCAGAAAACGACCTTGGCGTGGACAAGGCAGCGGGCGACCTGAATATGTCGACCCGCTGGCTGCACGCGCTGTTCAGTGAAGACGGAACGAGCTTCGCCGCCTGGGTTGCGCGCCGAAGAATCGAGGAATGCCGGAGGCTTCTGGAAGATCCGCGTCACGACCATCTTTCGATATCTGCCATTGCGTTTCGCTATGGATTTAATGACCTGTCGACCTTCTATCGCCGCTTCCGCGCGCATTGCGGACTGACACCCCGCGACGTGAGGCAAGGTCGGCCACGGGCGGGTAACGGCTGACAGGAACCGGTATTGTTTGACTCCACCCGGCCCGAATCCCAGGCCCGGGCCCGAGCACCCACTAATGACCCCTGAGTGCCGCTGTGGATAGTCACAAGCCCGCCATGGAAACCTCTGCACGGGCCACTGAAGCGGCGCTCATGGCGGTGCGAAGACGCTCGGAATCCTCGGTTACCCCTTGTAAACCGCGCTTTCTCACTCCTTTGCGCTTTGTGATCATCCACTTGATCGGCCTACGTAGAGGTTCGCCAGCGGAATTGTTACCCCGCCAAGGAAGATAGTGGCCGACATCGCTAAACGAGGCGGTCCCGTCGTCGAGCCCCCGCGGGCTTGTTCCCAAATTGCCATATTCTGCTGCACAGACTGCAACGCATCCGTCGGCATTGTCCGCTAGCTTTTCTTCCAGGACGAACGTCGGTGCGGATGTGGGGTTGCCGTCCAACCGGCGTTCGGGCCGGAAACGACGCGGTTCCGTCATGGTGATCGGAACGGCTCATGTTTCTGAGGGGGATTTGACCATGGGTAGACTCTCCGCTGTCTTGTACGGTCTCTTCAGTTACGCGGTCTTCCTGGTGAGCTTTCTGTACGCAGTAGGGTTCCTCGCCGATCGCTGGGTGCCCAAGACTATTGATTCCGGCGGCGGCGCGCCCGTGATCGCCGCCTTAGCCATTGATCTCGCCCTGCTGACGCTGTTTGCCATCCAGCACAGTGTCATGGCCCGGCCGGCCTTTAAGCGCTGGTGGACGCGATTCGTGCCGCAATCGGTGGAACGCAGCACCTATGTGCTGGCCGCCAGCCTTGTTCTGCTGCTGATGTTTTGGCTGTGGCAGCCACTGCCCGGGCGCGTGTGGACGCTGACCGGACCCGGCGCCGATGTTGTGTGGAGTCTATATGGACTCGGTTGGGCCGTGGTGCTGGTGTCCACCTTCTTTATCAGTCATACGCATCTGTTCGGGCTGCAACAGATCTACAGTCACTGGCACCGGCAAGCGCCAAATGATCCCGAGTTCCAGCTCAACGGACTCTATCGACATGTACGTCACCCCATCATGCTGGGCTTCATTATCGCCTTCTGGAGTGCGCCTGACATGAGCTGGGGACGGTTGCTGTTCGCTGTCGCGTCAACCGGCTATATTCTGGTCGCGCTGCAATTCGAGGAGCACGATCTGGTCACAGCGTTCGGTTCGCGGTATCGGGAATACAAGGCGCGCGTACCGATGTTGGTCCCGCGCCCTCGCCGGCCGGACCGTGGGGCAGGCGTTGATGCCACGCAGACGGATCGCGGCTTACGTTGAGAAAGCGGGGCACAGACCGGATCCGAAGAAGAGGGGGTTGCGCTACGCCCACGCAGCAGCACGTGACACCAGTTTGACTCTGGTGCACTGACCGAAGCAAGGATCCCAGCGCGGCGAACGGTCACTGACAGAATTTGGGAGTGGGTCCCCGGGGAGGTCCGGCTTGCGCAGGGTGGCCGGACCGCTCCGCCTCCGGCAATATCGCGCAGACTGCCTCGCTCTATGCCCACCCCGCCTTGACAAGAGCGGCACGACTCTCGTCATGAACGGTTCCCCAAGCGGTTCCAGCAGTGGCTCGACCGGCAGCTGCGGCGGCGGTGGCGCCATCGGTCCGTGGACGCTGCTGGGACTCGGCATCCCGGGTGCCGTACAACGCCACCGCCGCGGATTTGCTGCTAATCGCCGCGCTCGCTGCCTTTGTGCTCACCCTCGTCGGCTGTCCCGCACGCGCACGGGCCTGGGAACGAAGCGTACACGTCAGCTCCTCTACTCAGCGGAGCGCCTACTCCGCCATCTTCCTTGCACGCCTGGTCATCGGGCATCTACCGGGCGACTTCCAATCAGCCTGCCTAAGCAGGCCCCTGCGCTCGTCGCCAACTATCTGCACTCGGTGTGGCAGATTTGATTCGTGGGGCTAGCTCAGACTCTGACCCTGTTGGTTCGGGTGGGGCACGGATTTGACCGGTAGCACTTGCCCCACTACCATTTCGATAATTATCGAAATGAGGTGGCCTGTGCGAAATACTACCTCCCGACCCAAACAGCGCGATGTATGTGCCGTCCCATGCTTCGACGACGGAAAGGTTCGTGCGATCCGATCCCGCCTGGCCAGACAAGAGGACCTTCTGCACACGCAGGCAGACAGGCACAAATTGCTCGGCAACACGACACGACTGAAGATCCTCCTCGCTCTCGCAGATGCCGAGTTGTGCGTTTGCGATATCGCGCACGTGCTTGGCCTGAGCATCGCTGCCACCTCTCATCAGCTTAAGCTCTTGCACCGGCAAAACTGGTTGCGAAAGCGGGACGACGGGAAAATGGTGTACTACAGTCTAAACGGCACCGATTTACTCAAAGCGTTCGAGCAGGATGCGGACCTGCTGAACGCAGGGGCTGCCTGACGCAGCCGGCCATTCCGCGACGCAACTTGCCCAGGCTCCTGCAATGACGGCCACTTCGCAAGACCCACTTGCCCGGATCAACACGGAACTGCGTGCCGCCATCGCTGCGAAAAAGTGTTGGCGCTGCGGTTGCTTTCAGGATGCCGTGAGATCCTTACAGGCGTGCGGCGCGTTGCGCAGCGCCTTGGGGGTGGTCCTGGAGGAAGCCGCGATCCGCTTCGAACCAAGACGCTACGAGTGTCTGGGCTGCGAGGTCTGCTGGCCGGCCGTCGCCCAGAACCTGGGCGCCGAGATCGACCCGGCGGTCGCCGAAGGCACGCACTGCGCGACCGAGGCGGTGGAAGCCAGGGACGGCTGGCCCCCTCTGCCTGGCGATTACCAGATCATGCGATTCCGTGCCCCCGTCGCGGTCTGCACGCTCAACTCAGAACACCTGACCCACGAACTCGGCGCCAGCGGGCTGGGCGGTCTGGCCATCGTCGGCAGCCTGCATACCGAAAACCTGGGGATCGAACGCCTGATTCGCAACGTCCTTGCCAATCCGCATATCCGCTTCCTCGTTCTGTGCGGCGAGGACACCCGGAAAGCCATCGGACATCTGCCGGGACAGTCACTATCGGCTCTGATCCAGTACGGAGTCGATGAAAAAATGCGAATCCTCGGTGCGGAGGGAAAACGTCCGCTGCTGAAGAACCTTGTGCCAGAGCATGTGGAGGCGTTCAGAAGCCAGGTGCAACTCATCGCTGAAATCGGGAACACGAACGCGGCGGCATTGAAGTCGCTGATTTCGACGACCGCTTCCAACGATCCGGGACCATTTTGCGGCGCGCCAGCCGACACCGTTTCGGTGCCCATCGATCAGGCCGAAACCGCCGGCCGCCTGGTGCTCGATCCGGCTGGCTATTTCGTCGTCTATCCTGATCCGGCTCGCGGAGCATTGATGCTGGAACACTACAGCAACCGCGGTGTTCTCGACAGAGTTTTCAGCGGCACCTCGGCACCCGTGCTGTCTGCAAGCGCCATAGATGCCGGGCTGGTCAGCCGACTGGACCACGCGGCCTACCTTGGACGTGAACTGACCCGAGCTGAATGGGCCCTTCAGAACGGGGAACGCTACGTCCAGGACCGGGCACCCGCCGATCCCGACCTCCCGGCGACTACACAGAACGAGAGCGATGCGGTTGGCTGCGGGTGTTATCCAGACAAAGGTAACTCATGCTGCTGACGCATACGGTCTTCGCCAAAATGATTGATGCCGGGCAGAGCGGGTGATGACCTGTGCCCGTCCACCCTCCGGGCGCATCGATGCCGCCCTCTGACCTGGCCCAACAGGATGCGTCGGCACGTCGGTTACGGCGAGTGGTTCTAATCGTCGCTCTGGCCAACCTGGCTTACTTCTTCGTTGAATTTGCAGTCGCGAAGCGTATCGGCTCGGTATCGCTGTTTGCCGATAGTATTGATTTCCTCGAGGATACGTCGGTCAACCTGCTCATTGTCATCGCACTGGGGTGGTCATTAAAAAATCGTGCCCGCGTCGGAATGCTGTTGGCAGCGGTACTGCTCATACCCACCACGGCGTTGATATGGACGGCTTGGAAGAAATTCCAGATCCCTACGCCGCCGGAGCCGTGGTTACTTTCCATCACGGGATTCGGCGCGCTTGCGGTCAATCTTGGCTGTGCATTTCTGCTCACTAATTACCGCCACCACCGCGGGAGTCTGACACGCGCGGCGTTCCTTTCGGCCCGCAATGATGCGCTGGCGAACCTAGCGATCATCGGAGCGGGCATCGTCACGCTCCGGTGGATGTCGGGCTGGCCCGATCTGATCGTCGGGCTCGGGATCGCGCTCTTGAACGCCGACGCGGCCAAGGAGATCTGGCATTCGGCCCGGGCCGAACACGCTTCCGCGCTGCCTTAGCCTGCGCCACTTGCTTAGACCGGATCCGCCGAGTTAATCGCAAACCAAAGGGCGGAAGAAAGCGCTGGCCAGAGCGGCTGCCTGCGGCAGGGTGAACAGCGAATACCGGGACGGGTCGGTGCCGGCCCAACGGGACGCGATATCCGGGTCGGCAAGGAACACCATCTCCCGGCATAGAGAGTGAGCGGCGCAGCCGCCTGCCTCCTGCCAGCGGATGCCCACCCGCATTTCGGCGCAAGGGCCGGCCTCCACGATCGTGCCTGCGCTCTGCTTCAGCAGCACGGGGGCGCCGGTGACATGGCAGGTGGATTCGACGCGGGTAGCGGTATCGTACATGGGTGCCACCGCCAGGGCGTCCAGGGCGCACATGGCGTGGATCCAGTGGTCGTTGACCTGTACCCGGTGGGGCGTGGCTTCCGTCGTCATCGGATAGGCGCCGGCAATTTCACCGTCCGGTCCGAACACGATCAGGTCCTGTCCGGCCAGGGCGGCCAGCAGCTTGTCCACGTCCGCGTCGGGATCCCGGGCTTGCAGCAGCGCCCGCGACGATGGTTGGCCGCGGGTGACGAAATCGCTCAGCACGGCGCGATGCAGCTCGCGGGCGGCCGGCGCCAGGGCACGCTGGCGCGTGGCCAGCGGCAACAACGCATTCAGGCGTGCAAGCCCCTCCGCTATCGCCCTGTCCCGACTCATCGGGTCAGCCGGCCCGGCGGCGCTCACTTTTCCTGATGGGCGATCGGCTTGTTGGTGAACAGATAGTCGTGCAGCTCATGGTCGAGCTTGGGATCGTGCCGGCGTATCCATTCAAGGATCATGGCGGCGTGTTCCTTCTCTTCATCGCGGTTGTGGGCGAGTATGGCGCGAAGCTCGTCGTCCTTGCAGGCATCCATGCGCTGGTTGTACCAGTCCACCGCTTCCAGTTCCTCCATCAAGGACACGATGGCCCGGTGCATATCCTTGGTCTTGTCGCTCAGATCCGTCAGTGCTTCGTGCATGCCTTCGTTGGCCATAAGGACTCTCCCACGGTTGGATGATTGCCGGCACCGTCACGTTCGCCGGCGCCGATGGACGATCGTCGCGCGAACGCACTCCACGGCTCTTCCGCGGCGTTGGTGCCCGGGGCCGGTCAGTGGTGCATGGCGGTGCCGGCGGATGGTTCAGTCGTCACCACTATCAAACCAGTCGACCACGTGATTGGCAAGCTCGGCCGGATGCACGTACTCCTCGGACAACACCTTGCCGCCCACCGAAATACCCGCCTCCCGGACCGTCCCGGTCCGCCCCGATACCAGCGGGTGCCACCAGGCCAGCTCCCGGCCTTCGGCGAGCCGGCGGTAGGCGCAGCTCGGCGGCAGCATCCGCAGCAGCTCCGCCGTCAGCGGACGCAGTACCAGACAGTCCGGCACCTGCTGCTGGCGCCGGGGGTAGTCCCGGCAGCGGCAGCTGTCGGTATCCAGCAGCCGGCAGGCCACCGCGGTGAAGAAAAGCTCGCCGCTGTCTTCGTCCTCCAGCTTGTACAGACAGCATCGTCCACAGCCGTCGCACAGCGATTCCCACTCGGCGTCGTTCATTTCGGCGAGCGACTTGGTCTTCCAGAAGGGAACGGTGACAGACATGGCAACGGGAAAGGCTCAATGAGAAACGGTTTGGACGGACTGATCCCTGTTCGCTGTCCGGAGGTTCGACTGCCTGGTTTACGGTTGGTCGTCGTTCGCCGTGACCCGGGGCAGTATGACCGCTGCCGTTGCCATGGACAACGGCCCGGGACGCCGGTGCGGCGAGCCGGCCGCGGACCCATGCAACCGGGCGGCCTGTTCACTGTCCAACGGCTCAGACGCGGCGGGGCCGGCGGTCAGTACCGAACAACGCCGGTTATCAGCAGCAGCAGGCCGGCGATGGCCAGCAACGCATGGAGCACGATCACCACCATGGGCGGTGCTTCCTTGTCCAGCCGGAACACGAACAGCAGCAGGCCGCCGACGCCGGCCAGCGCAAACAGCAGCAACGCGCTGTTGAACAGAATGACCCGCGGCCCGTTGAACACCCGTCCGGCCAACAGGCCCACGGCGGTCAGGGCCAGGGCGCCGTGGGCGAGACCCATGGGCAGGGACACGCGCTGTCGGCGCAGGCCCCGGATGGCAAGCACGCCGCCGCCGGTCATGGCGACGATGAAGCCCAGCAGAGCGAATTCCACCACCACGGCTCTCCGATCGGATGCCCGGGTACACCCGCGCATTGTACCGAACATCGGTAGGGCGTTGTCCGGATCGGGGTCGGGAGGCCGCAGGGACTGTGGAGAATCTCGAGGAGACGGTGGTGGTAAGGTTGTCCGACGGTCACGTCGTCCGCAGCCTGCGGGGCGTCGGCAGCGGCCGGCGGGGCGCCGTGCCATGACCTACCGGTGCAGGCGCGTTGCCAGGTACGGTCCGGTCAGCACCGTGATCCACAGCAGCACCAGCAGCCGACCGCGCAGCAGGTTGTAATCGGCCAGCAGCATCTCCCAGGGTTGATCGCCGACATAGTGAAAGACGCCGAATTCGAAGCCCATGCCCAGCACCATCCACAGCCCCCCCAGTGCCCAGGCCTGGGTCGCGGTGGGCCGCACCCAGCGCACGAACAGCACAATGGCGCCGAACACGGCTCCACAGGCCACCATGGTCATGATCTGGTGCGCTGCCTGGGCGCCGATGGCCGGCGCCACGAAGGCGTCCCGGGCCGCTCCGACGGCCACCACCAGCATCAGTTGGGTCAGCCACCCCAGAATTGCTTCGGCGAACAACATAGTCGGACCCACGCGGCGCAATCAGACCGTGTCGAATGCCGACGCGCAGTGGGGGCGGTCCCTGGGTTCTTTCAGCATTTTCCGGTTCCTTTACAGCTTGCGGGCCTTCGTTGCCGCAGCCTCCCGAGGCGGGTGGTGGGGCGGTCCGTACCCTGCTTATAGGCTCAGCGTTAAGTTTATGTCAATAAGCTCGGTGTGTCCCGTCTCCATTACCTCGGATCCCGGTCGGCCGGGGGCTTCGGTTGCGTCCGGTCCGATCGGGCGCGGCGCCGGGGCCGATCGGACCCCGGTGTTCGGTAGCAGGGGGCAGGCTTCGTGTCGGATCCGGGTATGAGGGGTTTGGCCAGACGCGCGGTCATGGCGTCGCAGGGTTGCGCCGCGGGGTTGCTGTGGGTGCTGCTGGCATGTCTGGCGGTCGTGCCCGCCCCGGCGGCGGCCGCCTCGCCACGCCCCAAGGCCCCGCCGCTGGTGCACGTGCGCCAACTGAACGCCATGTCGGGTCGGCTGGTTTCCCGCATCCGGGCCGGCACCGCCGGGGCCGCACACTTTCGCGTTCATGTGGCGGTCTATCAGGAAATGCTGCGGGAGCTGATGGTGGGCAATCCGCAGGTCGACAGGTCTGACCGCCTGCCGAACGCGCTGCTCATGAAGCTGGTGCGCATGGCCGCCCTGTTGCAGGCCGCGGCCGCCTGCCAGACAGGCCGTGATATCGTCTGCTCGCTGACGTTGATCAACGAGCTCGATCGCCAGCAGCGGCGCGTCGGTGCCGCACTGGACGGCCTGGCCGGGGCGCGCGGTTCGTGAATGGGGCCCTGGCCGGATTCGGCGTCGACTTCGGCCGCACGGTATGGTCCATTGCCGTGGAGGCAGGCCCCTGGGTCCTGCTCAGCCTGGTGGCGGGGGGGCTGGTGCACGAATTCGTCCCCTCCAGCCGTCTCGGACGGTTGCTCGACCGTCGTGGCATGGCCGGACTGGCCGGTGCCGTGCTGCTGGGCGCGTTGCTGCCCATCTGCAGTTGCGGTGTGGTGCCCCTGGCGGTCAGCTTCTACCGCAGCGGCCTGCGTACCGGTGCGGTCATGGCCTTCACGGCGGCCACGCCGATCATCAATCCGGCCGCCGTGATTCTGTCCCTGGCGCTGCTCGGCCCGCGTATCACCGCGGCCTATGTGCTGCTCGGCCTGGTGTTGCCGGTGGTGCTGGGACTGGCGGCCGAACGCTGGGGGGAAGGGCCGGTGGGGGCGGACGCGGGGGCCGCGGCGGTGCGCCCCCTGCCCCTGGAAGCGTCGCCGCCGGACGCGGCCTTCGGGCGGCGAGTGCTGCGGGCATTGCGGTGGGGAATGCTGGAGCTCGGTCCCAGCATCGGTTTCTACCTGCTGGTCGGCGTGCTGCTGGCGGCCCTGGTCATGGCGTCGGTGCCCCAGAGCTGGATCGCGCACTACCTGGGCGGCAGCTCGCTGCTGGGGCTGGCGGCGGTGGCGCTGTTCGGTGCCAGCATCTATGTGTGCGCGGTGGCCAACATTCCCGTAGCCGCCACGCTGCTGGCCGCCGGGGCCGGCCCCGGCGCGGCCATCGTCTTTCTGGTGACCGGCACGGCCACCAACCTGCCCGAGCTGCTGGCCCTGTATCACACCATCGGCAAGCGCACCGTGATCATCTACGCGTCGGCGCTGGTGGCGGCGTCCTTCGTCGCGGGCATGCTGGTCAATGCCTGGCTGCTGCCCGGTTTCGCCCCGGCATTCGACCCGCTGCGCGGCCTGAACGGCATCGCCGCCAGTGCCCGCTGGCAGCCCACCGTCTCCGCCGCGTTGGCCACGGCGTCGGTGTATTTGCTGGCCGTACTGGGGTGCTGGGGAGGCTGGCTGCGGATCCGACAGCGCCTCGGAAGACGCCGCGACGCCGATGGCTGTGGGGGTGGATGCTGCGGCGCCGACTAGTGTTGCGTGGCGAGGCGGGTCATACCTTCTCGCCGGTGCGCGGTTGGGCGGCAGGACGCCCGCGGGGGACTTGTGCCGGGTTCTGCCCCGGCGGATGGCCCCAGGCAGCCCGGTGCCCTAGTCCTCCGGCCAGCCGCGGGCATGCAGGCGACGCCAGCTTTCCATGGCCCGGTCGATCTCCTCCATGACTCTGCGCACCGCTTCCCGCGGAAACTCCAGCAGCGGTTCGTCCCATGCCCCGGCAGGTGCCCGCCGGTTCACCGGTCGCGCACGGCGCACGGTCACTGAGTGCGGGTCGCTGCGCTGTGGGAGCGTGGAGTGGTCCGGGACTGGGTCGCGGCTGTTTTTGCTCAT
>Ga0102956_1000775_pt1 | contig 11119 bp, 10 predicted proteins | sample SalPonF2_A_D2_MG_FD_84515 | JGI IMG/M metagenome (GOLD analysis project Ga0102956, IMG submission 84515) | Salt pond soil microbial communities from South San Francisco under conditions of wetland restoration - Salt Pond MetaG SF2_A_D2_MG ...
CGTTGGCGCTGGGTCACGACGCCGACGACATGATCGCCGTCATCCACGCCCTCCGGGACAGGAGCAGGAACACAACGGGAACGATGCGTCGGCGTCCCGAAACCGGCCGGGCCTAGTCCTGGGCTGCCAGCCAATACGCCGGCGTCAGGCCATAGGCGCGCTTGAACATGCGCGTCAGGTGACTCTGGTCCGCGAAGCCGGCGTCCAGCGCGGCCTCGGCCAACGGCCGGCCCTCCCGCGCCAGGCGTCGCGCCCGGTCCAATCGCCGCATCGTCCGGAAGCGACTCGGGCTCGTTCCGAAGGCTTCCCGGAAGCGGCGGGCCAACGTCCAGCGGTCGAGACCGGAGATCCGCTCGAACGCCTGCACCCCGTAGTCGACGGCAGGATCGTCCGTGATCAGGTCGCGCACCTGCTGCAGCGCTTCCAGAGGCAGGGGGGCGCGTCGGCCCGCTCCGAGACCGGCCCGACGCGCCAAGAAGGTCGCCACCATGGTGCTCAGTTCCACGGCCTCGAGCGCGCCGAGAGGCTCGTCCATGGCGTGCAACGCCGCAATCAGCCCCGGCTCGACCTCCGGCCGAGCTACCACCGGATCGGCGACGAACGGCAACGCCTTGCCGCCCAGCACCTGGCATACGAGCGCCGGGTCGAGGTAGAGGATCCGGTAGGAGAAACCCTGCTCCGTTCCGGCAGCACCGTCGTGCACCTCGTCCGGGTGCAACACGTGCGCTTCACCCGGCAGGCAGGTATGGCGCCGACCGCGGTACTCGAACGTCTGGACACCTGCGACCGTCACGCCGATCGCGTACGTGTCGTGGCGATGCGCCGAGAACGGGCGACCTTCGAGCGTGGCCGCGAGCCGCTCGATGCCGGGCGCACCACAACCGTAGCGGAGCCGCGTCCCCGCGGCGCCGCCGGGTTGGTCGAGCGGACCGCTCAGCCCGGGGACCGTCGCTGTCTGCGGCCCATCCTCCCTACCGGCACCCATGATGAGGTCCGCCACGCAAGATCGTTCCGACCACGTTGGACTCCTCGCGAGCCATCCTACGCGGCGCGAGCGCCGGTTGCGTCCAGTCGGTCGTTCCATGTGGAGGCAGGGTGAGCCGGGTGGTGGGCTCGGTGCAGGGTGGGGTACGTCCAGGTTGGGTGCTGACAGGTGGACCCTTGGTGCCGGACAGTTCGGCTCAATTCCTTGAGTGCGCTCACGAGCTCAGCGGCGCGTGCAGCGCTGCTCGGCGACCCAGACTTCCTGCGCGAGCCGGTCGAGGTGGCGCTTCAGCGCTTCCTCGACGCCGAGATGACCGAGCACCTGCAGGCCGCCCCGCACGAGCGCAGCAGCGCCCGGCAGGGCTACCTCAACGGCTACCGCCGCCGGCAGCTCAAGACCCGTGTCGGCACCTTGGAGTTCGCGGTGCCCGTCGATCTTGGGCGGCACCCTCCGCCCGGAGCCGTTCGAGCGCTACCAGCGCAGCCAGAAGGCGTTGGTGAGCGCGTTGATGCGGACGTTGCTCGACGCCACCTACCGGCACGTGCGCGTCGCCGGGCAGATGGTGGGCCAGGGCGCGCCCATCGTCATGGGTGTTCGGGAGGACGGCAAGCGCGAGATCCTGGCACGCGAACGGACTCTTCATCCAGCAAGGAAGGTGCTGCAGCGCATCGGGTTCGGGTGAGGCGCAGCATCTACTGGCCCAGAGCCGTCAGGCCGGATGCGGAAGCGTAGTCACCACGACTGGTTGTGGCTAGCCGTGACCAGGAGCGTACTCGCCACGTTGCTGAGCCCGGCTTCGGATGCAGACGCCGGCCATTTGGGCCCGAGGCCGAATGCCGGCACACAGCCAGCCGCGGGCGCGTGGAGTTGACAGGCACCAACGTCGGTGCTATTGATTAGTTCAGTAAATCAATAGAAGGGTGCTCATGAGAGATACGAGCAAGCGAGCCCCGGCTCGAGAGGCCATGCGCTCGGCGAACCAACTAGCGGTGTTCGATGCGATCCATCGACACGGGCCCATCTCACGGGTCGAACTCGCAGGCTTGCTTCGCCTCAGCGCCGCGTCCGTTACGGATATCACCGGCGAATTGATCGAGCGGAGGTTGGTGTACGAGGCGCGGGAGGCAGTGTCCACGGGGGTGGGCCGCCGAAAGGTTCTGCTCGAAATCGACTACGAGCATGCGTCGGTGGTCGGCGTGAAGGTCAGCAACGCCGCCGTGCATGCCGCGGTGACGGACCTGAAGGGGGAAGTGCGCGCTTCTCGCGTGGACCCGCTGGCGTCCAGCGAGCCTGAGGCGGTCGTTGCTCAGGTCGTCGCCAGCCTTCAAGCCCTACGGGCCGGAGGTTGGCCGGAGGTCGTGGGGCTCGGGGTCAGTGTTCCCGGATCCGTGGATCCTCTAAGCGGCACCGTCACCTACTCGCCGTTGCTTGGCTGGAACGGTGTTGCTCTTGGCGAGCGGCTCGAACGGGCATCTGGCCTGCCCGTCGTACTGGAGAACGACGTGAACTGCCTGGCCGCGGCAGAAGCCTGGTTCGGGCACGGCCACGAGGTCAGCGACTTCCTGGTGGTGACGTTGGGTCGCGGGGTGGGGCTCGGCATCGTGGTGAATGGAAGCCTCTACCGTGGCCCTCGTGGTGGGGCCGGGGAGCTCGGGCACGTGGTGCTCGAGCCCGGTGGCCTAGATGCAGCTCACAGCAAGGCTGGCACCATCGAGGCATACCTCTCCGACGACGGCCTGGTGCGACAAGCGCGCGGAGCCGTCGACGGCTTTCCTGCGGATGGTGACGTTGCCGCCCTACTGGCGCTCGCCGATGCTGCCGACAAGCAAGCGTTGGCGCTCTACCAACGGGCCGGCGGCCTCTTAGGCCAGGTACTGGGGATGTTGGTCAACTTGTTCGCTCCCTCGCTCGTGGTGCTTGCAGGAGAGGGTATGCGGGCGGAGCGGTTCATCGTGCCTGCCGCACGCACTTCTCTCGCTGAGCACGGGTTCGGTGACATGGGCGTCCGCGTGCCGCTCGTGGTCGAGCCGTGGGGCGATGACGCTTGGGCGCGCGGCGTGGCAACGCTGGCCGCGAGCCACTACATGGAGAGCGAAGCTTCGCGCTTGGGAGGTGAGCGGACACCGGCACGCTGACGCACTGCACGACGAGGCACAGGTTCGTCACTTCAGGTCCACCCGAAGGAGGAAGCATGCACAGGCTGAAACTCACACTCATGTCGGTCTTCACCGTAACGGCCATGGTTCTGGCCGGATCCGCGCTCGCCCAGACGACCATCAACTACTACACGTTCACGACGGATCAGCCGCACGTCGGCACGTTGAAGTCGTTGATCTCAGACTTCGAAGCCCAGAACCCAGACATCAAGATCCAGTACACCGCCATCCCCTTCGACAACTACTTCACCAAGCTCCAGACGGATTTCGCCGCGGGGAACCCTCCTGACGTGTTCGAACTCAACTACGAGAACTTCGTGACCTTCGCGTCGCGTGGCACGCTTGCGCCGTTGACGCAGGACATGGCGGGAAGCGACGGCGTCGAGAGCGGCACCTTCTACGACGCGGCTTTGAAGGCCTTCGCCTATCAGGGCACGCAGTACGGCCTCCCGATCACGTTCTCGACGGTGGTGCTCTTCTACAACAAGGATCTCTTCGATGCCGCGGGGGTCGCCTACCCCACGAGCGACTGGACGTGGTCGGACGTCATCGCAGCGGCGAAGAAGCTCACCGACCCGTCGAAGCGGGTGTGGGGCATCTATCAACCCATCCAGTTCTGGGAGTTCTACAAGGTGGCCGCACAGGCGGGCGGCGGGCTCGAGGTCAGCCCCGAGGTAAAGATCGATACCCCTGCCAATCGTCGCGCTCTGCATTACCTGGTGGACAAGGTGCGCACGGACGAGGTGATGCCGACGGACGCGCAGCTCAGCGGCGTGGCGAACGAAGACTTCTTCCTGGCTGGGCACCTCGGGATGGACGTGTCCGGCATCTGGATGTTCGACAAGTTCAAGGCCGCCAAGTTCGACTGGGACATCGCGGTCGAGCCGGGCGACGCCCAGAAGGCCACCCACTTCTTCGCCAACGCAGCAGCCATCGCGCAGAAGAGCGCGCACAAGGAGGCCGCTTGGAAATGGGTCAAGTTCCTCGCGTCTGCACAGGCCGTAGGGAAGGCCCGCATCGACACGAGCTGGGAGCTGCCCGCGCTGTCGGTCGAGCGCTTGAAGGCGGACGGCCTGATGCAGGCGTACCTGTCGAAGGGCAAGCCTGCGAACCGCCAGGCGGTCTTCGAGTCTTTGAAGTACGCGGTCACGCCACCGGTCGTCGCAGACCAGCCGAAACTCCAGGACATCATCAACCAGGAGCTGCAGGCTGCGAGCCTGGGGAGCAAGACGGTGGAGCAGGCGCTCGCCGACGCGCAGAAGCGCGTCGAGGCGCTCGTTCAGAACCAGTAGCAGGAACGTCCCGGCGGCGCGCCGGCTCTACACATGGCGCGCCGCCGAGCTTACGTCCTGCGAAGCGGAGCCGCGCCTCACTCGCGCCCGTGCCGATCCACACGAGGAGCCCATGATCCGACACACGCCCTACGGAATCGACGACCCCTACAAGCAACTCCCGACCGAGCGCTTCCCGAGAGACCCGCAAGCAGGGGACGACGTCCAGGTGAGCTTCGCCTGCCCCGAATCGGCGCACGAAGCATGGGCAGTGCTGAAGGGTGAGGCTGCGGGCGAAACCCGCGTCCCCGCAACGCGCCTGCAAGGCACCACCTGGACCGTGTGGTTCCCTGCCCTGCCAGCGGGCTCCTACGAGTACGTGCTCCACGCCCGGCAGGGTGAGGAGACGCTTCGCAGCGCTCCGTTCAACCTCAGAGTGGCTCGCTGGAGGACGGCCGGAACTGTTGTCGGCTTCACCCCGCACTCTGACGGCGTGACCGTGCGCCTCGGCGCGGAAGCGGGTGCCGGCTTCGATGACCGGCAACTGACGTGCACACTCCGCGTGCCGTTGCCAGGCGTCCTGACCGTTGAGTCGGATCTTGGCGCTCCCGAACCGCTCGAAAGCGGGCTGGACTGCCTCGTAACCGAGGACGCGAACGTCCTCAAAGTCGAAGGGCCCGGGGTCGACGCGCGCATCGACCTTGACACTCTCGAAGTCGAGGTGCGGCGGCCCGGCGACGCGAACGTGGTCGGCATGCTTCCGCTGACGCCGCGTTGGCTCGAGACGACGGACGGTACCGTTCGGAAACTGGCTTCCTCGTGGACCCCGCGTCGCAACGGTGCGCTATACGGGCTCGGGGAGCGCTTCACGGGGCCCGACCTGCGCGGGAAGGTCTGGGACACGCGCGTCTACGAGGAGTACAAGGAGCAGGGCCAACGGACCTACCTCCCGGTCCCCCTCCTCGTGTCGCCGGACGGCTGGGGCCTGTTCACCGACGCCGCCGCACCGGCAACGATCGATCTCACAGCGCCTCCCTACGGCATCACGGTCGAGGCCGAACACACCGCGGCGCGCATGGTCCGGCACGTCATCCTGGCCGACGAACCCTATGACGTAACCAGCGCCTATACACGTCTCACGGGGGAGATCGCGCTACCACCGACCTGGGCCTATGGGCCCTGGATGTCGGCCAATACCTGGAACACCCAGGCCAAGGCCGAGACCGCGGTCCAGCGCACGCTCCTGGAAGACGTGCCTGCAACCGTGCTGGTCCTCGAAGCCTGGAGCGACGAGTCGACCTTCTATATCTTCAACGATGCCGAGTACGCGCCACGGTCTGGGGCGGACGCTCCAGCGCTGGCAGACTTCCGTTTCGGAGGCCGGTGGCCTGACCCGAAGGGCCTCGTCGAGGCCTGTCACGACGAGGGTGTGCGCGTGCTCCTGTGGCAGATTCCCGTACAGAAGAAGCTCGATACGCCTCACGCGCAACACGACGCCGACGAGACGCATATGCTCGAGCGAGGCTATGCGGTCCGGGAGCCCGACGGCGAACCCTATCGGAATCGCGGCTGGTGGTTCACCGACGCCCTGGTGCTCGACGTGACCAACGCCGAAGCGTGCGCGTGGTGGTTCGGCAAGCGGCGCTATCTCTTCGAGGAACTCGGCATCGATGGCATGAAGACCGATGGCGGGGAGCACCTGTGGGGCCGAGGGCTCGTGGCCGCAGACGGTTCGCGCGGCACCGCGTTGGTGAACACCTTCGCCCAGCGCTACGTCGACGCCTATCACGGCTTCGTCCGAGAGGCCACCCGAGGAGACGGCCTGACGTTCTCGCGGGCCGGCTACGTCGGCGCCCAGCGCTCCCCCGCCCATTGGGCAGGGGACGAGAACTCGACATGGAACGGCTACAAGGCGTCGATCCTGGCGGGGCTCAGCGCAGGCCTTTCGGGCGTCAGCATCTGGGGCTTCGACATCGGTGGCTTCAGTGGGGACGTTCCAACGGTGGAGCTCTACCTGCGCTCGACGCAAGCGGCGTGCTTCTGCCCGATCATGCAGTACCACTCGGAACTGCATCAGGCTTCCGAGAACCGGGATCGAACGCCGTGGAACATCGCGGAGCGCCACGAGGACCACCGGGCACTCGACATCTACCGCGCCTACGCCAAGCTGCGTATGCGGCTCATGCCGTACATCGCGCAGGAAGCGGAGGCTCTGGCTCGACGAGGGCTCCCGCTGATGCGGATGCCGGCATTGGTCTACGCCGAAGAGCACGACCGCCTGGCAGGCGACCCCTACGCCTACATGTTCGGCCGCGACTTGCTGGTCTGCCCCGTGGTGGAGAAGGGTTCTGCCGCGCGAATCGTCCACCTCCCGCGCGGCGCGTGGCTGGACCTCTGGAGCGGCGCGAACTTGCCCGGGGGGAAGAACGTGCTCGTGCCGGCGCCGCTGGAGCGGATTCCGGTCTTCGTGCGGGCGGATAGCCCTCGGTCGGAGACCCTGTTGGCGGTCATGACCGAGGTCGACGGATAGAGGCGGCATGTACGAACGCGGCGCACGACGCTGGCTCACCTACGGTCTCTTCCTGGGCCCGTCGCTCCTGGGCGTCGTGGTCTTCCTGGCTGGCCCGATCGTAGCGTCGCTGGGGCTCTCGTTCACGAAGTGGGACCTATTGACGGCGCCAAGCTGGGTGGGCCTGCGGAACTTCCGTGACCTGCTCGCGGACCCCGAGTTCTGGGCCGCCCTGCGCCACACCTTGACGTTCCTGGGCGGCTACATACCGCTCGTGATGGCCGTGGGGTTCCTGGTGGCGCTGGCGCTGAACTCGCGCCTGCCTGCCCGAAGCCTGTTCCGAGCGGTGTACTTCCTGCCCGTCGTAATGTCCTGGGTGGCGGTCGCGTTGGTCTGGCGGTGGCTCCTGAACCCCTATTACGGCCTGCTCAACAACATGCTTGCCGTGGTGGGCATCCAAGGCCCGGCGTGGCTGTTCCAGCCCCAGTGGGCCATGGCGTCGGTGATCCTGACGAGCGTCTGGAAGGACACGGGCTTCGTCATGGCCATCCTCCTGGCCGGGCTGCAAGGCATTCCGCGCGAGTTCTACGAGGCCGCGGAGATCGACGGTGCCTCGGTCGGGCAGCGCGTACGACATGTCACGTTGCCGCTCCTTACGCCGGCGTTCTACTTCGCGCTCAGCATCAGCCTGATCAACTCCTTCCAGGTGTTCGACCAGGTGTACGTTCTCACCGGTGGCGGGCCCGCCGGGGCGACCACCGTGCTCGTCGAGCGGATCGTGAAGAACGCCTTCTCCTTCAGCCGGATGGGGTATGCGTCCGCGATGTCCTGGGTGCTGTTCGTGCTGATCTTCGCGATCACGCTCGCGTTCTCGCGCATGCAGCGGAGACGCCTGTGACAGGCGTCCGCCCCGGGAAACGCGCGCCGCGCGCCTGGCGCTGGGTCTTGCTGACCATGGTCGTTGCCCTCGGCGCCGTGGGGATGCTGCTGCCGGTGGTGTGGATGCTGTCGACCAGCCTGAAGCCATCCGATGCGATCCTCAGCCTGCCTCCCCGGCTCATCCCGGCGCACCCCACGCTCGCCCCCTTCAAGGCCGTCACCGAAGCGTTCCCGATGGTCCGGGTGTTCTTCAACTCGGTGGGCGTAGCGGCCGTGACCACGCTGGGCCAGCTGGTGCTGTCGTCGATGGCGGGATATGCGTTCGCGCGCTTCCGGTTCAGAGGCCGTGACACGCTCTTCTTCTTGTATCTGGCCACGCTGATGGTTCCGTTCGTGGTGACGGTCACGCCCCTGTTCATCATCGTGAGGACGCTCGGCTGGACCAACTCCTATGCCGGGTTGATCGTCCCGCCGATGTTCAGCGCCTTCGGCACCTTTCTGATGCGGCAGTTCTTCCTGGACCTGCCACGCGAGCTCGAGGAGGCCGCCGTGATCGACGGGGCTTCCACCTTCACGACCTTCGTGCGCGTCATCGTGCCGCTGTCGGGACCGGCTTTCGCCACACTCGGCATCTTCTCGTTCATGGCCTCGTGGAACAACTTCCTGTGGCCCCTTCTGATCGTGAGCGACAACAAGTTCATGACGCTGCCGTTGGCCCTCGCGACGCTGCAGGGGCTCTACCCCGGTCAGACCCAGTGGAATCTCGTGATGGCCGGGACGGTGATCAGCGTGATTCCCATGATCCTGGTCTTCCTGTTCGCTCAGCGATGGGTCATCCAAGGGATCACCGCCTCCGGCCTGAAGGGATAGCAGCCTTGCCTCTCACCAGTGACGAGCTGATCCGCCTGGACATCGGCGTGATCCTCGGGAATCAACACGAGCGTGGCGCCTACGTCGCCAGCCCCACCTTTTCGCAGTACCCGTTCGGCTGGTTGCGGGACGGTTCGTTCATCGCGCATGCGATGGACGCGGTGGGTGAACGGGCCAGCGCAGCGCGGTTTCACGCTTGGGTCGCCGAGGCCGTCGACCGGCACCGGTCGCAGCTCGAAGGTCTCGTCGAGCGCGGTCAGGCGGGTGAACACCCCGACGAGCACGAGTTCCTCCCCGCCCGCTTCGCGTTGGACGGCAAGTGGCGGGACGATGGTTGGCCCGCCTTCCAGTTGGACGGCTACGGCCAATGGCTGTGGAGTCTTCAGCGGCACGTGAGCATGGCCGGGGAGCTGCCGCCGAACACGCTCGAGGCTGCCCGCGCCGTCGCCGACTACCTCCTCCAGTTCAGGCTCGAGCCCTGCTACGACGCCTGGGAGGAGGGAAGAACGCAACTCCACACCTCTACTTTGGCATCGGTGAGCGCTGGACTGCTCGCAGCGCAACGGCTTCTGGGAGGGGCCTACGGTCGTGCGGCCGATGAGGTCAGACGGTTCATGGAGGCCGAGTGCGTCGCCAGAAGTGCCGGCGACCCTGAGGCGGCCTACTTCGTGAAGCAAGTGGGCAGCCGCGGGGTCGACGCATCGTTGCTCTGGCTGGCGACGCCGTTCGACTTGTGGCCGACCTCGGATCCTCGAATCGTGGCTACCGTCGAGCGTATCGAGTCCGACCTCGTCAGCTACGGTGGTGTCCGCCGCTACGCCGGCGATACGTTCTTCGGAGGCGGCGGCTGGATCCTCCTGACGGCATGGTTGGGCTGGCACTTCGCACGCGTTGGCAGGCGCCTTGAAGCGCAGGAGAAGCTGGCGTGGGTGGACCGACAGAGGACTACGGAAGGGCACCTGCCGGAGCAGGTTGCCCTTTCAGACACGCACCCCGTCTTCCTGCGGTACTGGACGGAGCGTTGGGGGAGCGCTGCCAGCCCCCTCCTCTGGAGCCACGCGATGCGGCTTCTTCTTGCGACCTCGCTGCGTTCGGGAGAAGACGACCGGCAGCAGGCCGACCATGGCGGCTGAGTTGGCTCGAGGCAGCGTGAAATATCGGGAGGCAGCCAAGGGTTGCTCAGGCTTCAGGGAGCTGGGCCAGAACCGCGACCAACGGGATCTGCCACAATGTCCTCTTGCGGCCCATCGCGAACTGCCTTCTGCACACGGCGATCACTTCGGGTCTGCCAATGGCAGCCCGAAGAAGGACCCGCCAGGCAGAAGCTCCTCGAAGCGCTCTACCCGTCCCACCCAGTCGGGCTTGAGCGGGAAGGCTCGCCCGGTTCGGCCGCGGCGCTCGAAGCGCAGAATCCGCACCATGCCGTCCGCCTGCGGCTCGAGCCCGCGACTCAGTACGAAGCGGCCCGCGAAGGCGCGGCCCTTGTGGGATGCGCTCGCATCCCCGACCAGAACGGCGCTCTGGCACTCAGATCCCCTCTCTCTTGGTGTGGGCGCATGCCCCGATGCGTCGGTGTATAGGCGCAAGAGAGGTGCAGTCGGTCATGAAGAGACCCGAGCGGGCAGTCTTGCCGTTCGAGTTTCTGCGTTCCTGACTACCCTTGTGGTGGTGGGCGGTACTGGATCCGAACCAGTGACCCCTCGCGTGTGGACTGCGCCGAACTCGTCCCGGCTCATGACGGCGCGCCCCAGACTTGCGTCCCTCACGCCATCGCTGGACACCACATCACTGCTTCGTACCGGGCGCTACCGTGCCGGATCCCGACCAGGCGACCCTACCAACCCACAACCAGGCCCGCAGGGCCTAGCTGGAACTTGCTAGCCCCCAAGCGAGAGCCCCCATTCCAACGCCAGCAAGACCCTTGCGGCAGGAAACCCCCACGAACCCACCCATGCCCGTATCCCGGCGCACCTTCACGCGCACACGACCGCACACATCAGCATCGCCTGATATAACTCGATCATGCGAAGCGTCACGCGGGACGACGGTGCGCTTTCCGACGGCCCGGCACCCACGGCGAAGCTGTTCCGCGGCTTCGCCGACCCGTCCCGCCTGGCCATCGTGGAGAGCCTGCGAGACGGCCCGCGGGCGGTGGGCGAGATCGTCGACCTCACCAAGCTGACGCAGCCGAACGTCTCGAACCACCTCGCCTGCCTCAAGGACTGCGGCCTCGTCACCTGTGAGCGCCGGGGACGGCGCGTCGTGTACCAACTGAGCGACGCCCGCGTGACCACCCTCCTGGCCCTGGCCGAGGAGCTGCTGTCGAGCACCGCTCGGGGCGTACGCGACTGCAGCAACTACCGCGCCCACGAGGAACGCGACCATGCCTGACGCAACCTCGAGAGGCCACCTGGACATCATCGAGATGCCGGTGCTGGGAATGGACTGC
>Ga0102956_1000776_pt1 | contig 11112 bp, 12 predicted proteins | sample SalPonF2_A_D2_MG_FD_84515 | JGI IMG/M metagenome (GOLD analysis project Ga0102956, IMG submission 84515) | Salt pond soil microbial communities from South San Francisco under conditions of wetland restoration - Salt Pond MetaG SF2_A_D2_MG ...
CGCTCGGGGTCATCCCCTACATCACGGCGAGCATCATCATCCAGTTGCTGCAGTCGACCTACCCGCCGCTCGAGAAGCTGAGCAAGGAGGGCGAGGAAGGTCGGCGCAAGATCACGCAGTACACCCGCTACGGCGCGACGGCGTTGGGTGCGGTCCAGGCGCTGTTCCTGGCCATCGCCCTGCTGGGCCCGAGCGGTGCGCTGCGCATCGGCTGGGCCAACGGCCCGTTCTTCTGGTTCGTGGTGCTGGTGACGCAGGTGGCCGGCATCTCGGTGGTGATGTGGCTGGGCGAGAAGATCACCGAGTACGGGGTGGGCAACGGCATCTCGCTGATCATCTACGCCGGCATCGTCGCCGCCTTCCCCAACGCCCTGGCGCAGGAGTTCGCGCTCATCGGCAAGGGGCAGGCGAACGTGTTCGGCCTGGTGTTCTACCTCGCGCTGCTCATCGTGGCGATCGCCGGCATGGTGCTCGTCCAGCAAGCGGAGCGGCGCATCCCGGTCCAGTACGCGCGCAAGGTGGTGGGCCGGAAGGTGATGGGCGGCCAGACCACCTACATCCCGCTCCGGCTCAATGCCGCGGGCGTGATCCCCATCATCTTCGCCGTGGCCATCCTGATCCTGCCGCAGACGCTCATCGGGTCGTTCCCCAACATCGTGTGGTTGCAGTCGATCGGTTCCTGGTTCAACCCGCAGCACTGGCAAGGGCTGACCCTGAGCACTTTGTTGATCATCGGGTTCACCTACTTCTATACCCAGATCACCTTCGACCCGCGCCGGATCAGCGACAACTTGCGCGAGTACGGAGGCTTCGTGCCGGGCGTCCGTCCGGGCCAGCCGACGACCGACCACCTCACGCGGATCACCAACCGCATCACGCTGTGGGGCGCGCTCTTCCTGGGCGCGGTCAACGCCCTCCCCCAGGTGTTCGCCTGGCTCACGGGCACGGGTCAGCTCTCGTTCGTGTTCTCCGGCACCGGCCTGTTGATCATGGTCGGCGTCGCGCTCGACACGCTCCGGCAGCTCGAGTCGCAGCTGATGATGCGGCACTACGAGGGCTTCGTGAGCAAGGGTCGTATCCGCGGTCGCGGGAGGCGCTTCTAGGTGTCCGTGGAAGCGTCCAGGGCCGAGGTCGTGCTGCTGATGGGCCCCCCCGGAGCCGGGAAGGGCACGCAGGCGGCGAAGCTGGCCGAGGCCCGCGACCTTCGCAAGCTCTCCACCGGGGACATGTTGCGCTCCCACGTGGCGCGGGGCACCGACCTCGGGAAGCAGGCGAAGGGCATCATGGACGCCGGAGAGCTCGTTCCCGACGACCTGATCATCGCCATGGTGGAGGCCGAGGTCGACCCCATGCGGCCGGTGCGCGCCTTGCTGGACGGCTTCCCGCGCACGCCGGGGCAGGCGCGGGCGCTCGACGAGCTGCTGGCCAAGGAGGGCACCGCTCTCACCGCGGCGGTCGCGCTCCAGGTCGACGAGGACGAGCTGGTGAGGCGTTTGAGCGGGCGCGCCGCCGACGAGGGACGCTCGGACGACAACGAGTCGACCATCCGTAACCGCATGGACGTCTACCGGCGCCAGACGCAGCCGCTGCTCGACTACTACGCCGAGCGCGGCAAGCTGCGCCGCGTCGACGGCATGGGCTCGGTGGACGAGGTCTTCGAACGCATCGACGGGGTGCTGCCGTGATCCTCAAGCGCGCAAGCGAGATCGACGTGATGGCGGAAGCCGGCGTCATCAACCGCGAAGCGCTCGAGGCGGTGGCCGCGGCCGTGCGTCCGGGCGTGTCGACCCTCGAGTTGAACGCCATCGCCGAAGATGCTATCCTCTCGCGTGGCGGGAAGCCCGCCTTCAAGGGCTATCGGGGCTTCCCCGCGACGCTGTGCACCTCCGTCAACGAAGTGGTCGTCCACGGGATTCCGGGCGGCGTTCGTGTGTCGGAGGGTGACATCGTGTCGATCGACATCGGCACCTTCTACCGGGGGTATGCCGCCGACATGGCCAGCACGTACGCCGTCGGCGCCATCTCCGATGAGGCCCGGCGTCTTCTCGAGACCACCGAGCGGTCGTTGACCGCGGGCATCGAGGCGGCGCTGGCAGGCAACCGGCTGGGCGACGTTTCCGCGGCCATTCAGGGCGTCGTCGAGGCCGAAGGGTTCTGGGTGATCCGGGAGTTCGTGGGGCACGGCATCGGCCGTGAGTTCCACGAAGGGCCCGAGGTCCCCAACTACGGACGTGCCGGCACGGGACCCGTGCTCCGTCCAGGCCTGGTCCTCGCGATCGAGCCGATGGTCTCGCTGAAGCGGACCGCGGTGAGCATCGCGGACGACGGCTGGACGGCTTCCACCGCAGACGGGAGCCTTGCGGCACACTTCGAACACACGGTGGCCATCACCGAAGATGGGCCGCGCGTGTTGACGGCAACGACAGGCACCCGAGGAGGTGTGCATGGCGCGTAGGCGATCAGGAGGCCGGCCAGGCAGGCGCGGCGGCAGAGGAAAGCCGCGTACTCCGCGCGAAGAGGAAACGACGCAGGACAGCATCCGCACCGAGGGGGTGGTGCTCGAGGCTCGTCCGAACACGACGTTCCTCGTCCAGCTGGATGCCGGACCCGAGATCCTTGCCCACGTCGGGGGCAAGATGCGCCGTCACTACATCCGCATCCTCCCAGGCGACCGTGTCGTGGTGGAGATCAGCACGTACGACCCCGAAAAGGGTCGCATCGTCTATCGGAAATAACAGGAGTTGAGCATGAAAGTCCGGGCTTCCGTGAAACCCATGTGTGACAAGTGCAAGGTGATCCGCCGGCACGGCAAGGTCTACGTCATCTGCTCTTCGAACCCGAAGCACAAGCAAAGGCAGGGGTGAGGCATGGCACGTATCGCTGGCATCGACTTGCCGCGTGAGAAGCGCATCGAGGCGGCGTTGCCGTACATCTACGGCATCGGCGCCAGCCGCTCGCGCGATATCCTCCAGGCCGTCGGCGTCGACCCCGACACGCGCGTCAAGGACCTCACCGAGGCCGAAGTCGGCCGTCTGCGCGAGGTCGTGGACCGCACCTACAAGGTCGAAGGCGACCTGCGCCGCGAGGTGCAGCTCAACATCAAGCGGTTGATGGATATCGGTTGCTACCGGGGACTGCGGCACCGCCGCGGCCTGCCGGTCCGAGGCCAGTCGACCAAGACCAACGCCCGCACCCGCAAGGGCCCGCGGCGCACGGTGGCCGGCAAGAAGCGGGCGCCGAGGAAGTAAGGGGTAGAACGTGGCCAAAGCGACCAAGACCAGGACCAAGCGTCGTGTCAAGCGCAGCCTGAACGAGGGCAAGGCGTTCATCCACGCCAGCTACAACAACACCATCGTCACCATCACCGACATGGACGGCAACACCGTGACGTGGTCGTCGTCGGGCTCGATCGGCTACAAGGGCTCGAAGAAGGGCACCCCGTACGCCGCGCAGCTCGCCGCTGCGGACGCCACGCGCAAGGCGCAGAACATGGGCGTCTCGCAGCTCGACATCATCATCCGGGGCACGGGATCCGGGCGCGAGCAGGCGATCCGCTCCATCCAGTCCACCGGGGTGAACGTGCGCACCATCATCGACGACACCCCCTCCCCGCACAACGGTTGCCGTCCGCGCAAGCGGAAGCGCATGTGAGCGCGGTTAAGAGCTAGGAGAACCATGGGCCGATACAAAGGACCGATCGTCAAGATCTGCCGCCGCGAGGGTGTGAACCTGGTGGAGTCCCCCAAGGTGCAGCGCTACATGGAGCGCCACCCCTACCCTCCGGGGCAGCACGGGCAGCGCCGGCGCCGCAAGATCAGCGACTACGGCGTGCGTCTGCGCGAGAAGCAGAAGCTGCGCTTCTACTACAACATGAGCGAGAAGCAGTTCGCGAACCTGTTCGCGGAGGCGTCGAAGAAGGTGGGCGCGACGGGCGAGGTGTTCCTGCAACTTCTCGAGTCCCGTCTGGACAACGTCGTGTACCGTCTGGGCATCGCCGCAACCCGGCGACAGGCGCGTCAGTTCGTCGCGCACGGGCACATCCACGTCAACGGCCGGCGCATCGACATCCCGTCGTACCGGCTGTCGGCGGGCGACGAGATCGAGGTCGCGCCCAACGCCAAGAAGAACGCGCACATCAAGGGCAACGTGGAAGAGCGCCGACGCGGCAAGCTCAACCCGTGGCTCGAGTTCGACGCGGAAGCGCTCAAGGGCCGGTTCCTGCATCGCCCAGCCCGCGAGGACCTGACGGTGCCGGTCAACGAGCTGCAGGTCATCGAGTACTACTCGCGCTGAGGTCGTTCAGACAGCGGCCACGGCCGGAGGAGAGCACGGTGCAGATCATTCCAGAGTTCAAGTCGAAAACGACCGACCGATACGGCGAGTTCGTGGTGGAACCGCTGCCGCGCGGGTACGGCGTCACGCTGGGGAACCCGCTGCGGCGGATCCTGCTGTCGTCGATCCCCGGCACCGCGGTGACCAGCGTCTACATCGAGGACGTGCTCCACGAGTTCTCGACCATCGATGGGGTCAAAGAGGATGTCATGCAGATCATCCTCAACCTCAAGGAGCTCGTCGTGAAGCTCTACGACGACGACCCCGTGACGCTGACGTTGCGCGCGGAGAGCGCGGGCGAGGTGACGGCGGCGCAGTTCGACGTGCCCGCCAACGCCGAGCTCATGAACCCCGAGCTCCACATCGCGACGCTCACCAAGGGCGGGCGGCTGGTGATGGAGGTGCGCGTCGAACGCGGCGTGGGTTACGTGCCCGCCGAGATCCACGGCACCAAGGACCGCATCAACTCGATCCCCGTCGATGCGGTGTTCACGCCGGTGCGCCGGGTGGCGTACCGCGTGGAGGACACCCGCGTCGGGCAGAAGACCGACCTCGACCGGCTGGTCATCCGCGTGTGGACCGACGGCAGCGCCGATCCGCGCGACGCGCTCGACCAGGCCGTCGACATCATGCGCAACCAGCTCAACGTCTTCAGCGGTGAAGGTGCCGACGGGGGCGAGGAGAAGGTACCGGTCATGACCATCCCCACCAAGCCGGTGGAGGAGGCCGTGGCGGCACCCGAGCAGGTCGTCATGAGCCTCGAGAGCCTGGAGCTGTCGAGCCGCGTCCTGCACTCGTTGCAGGAGGAGGGCATCGACTCGGTCAACGCCCTGCTGGCGTTGTCCGAGCGCGACCTCAAGAAGGTCGGCGGCGTGGGCGAGAAATCGCTCGAAGAGATCAAGGAGCGCCTGGCGGCGCGCGGACTGAAGCTGAAGGAGTAAGGCATGCGTCATCTGCAGCGCGGTTACAAGCTGGGTCGTTCCAGCAGCCATCGCAGCGCCCTCGCCCGTTCCCAGGCGACGGCCCTGCTCCGGCACGGCCGCATCAAGACCACCCTCACCAAGGCCAAGAGCCTGCAGCCCTTCGTGGAGAAACTCATCACCACGGCGCGCGGCGGGGACCTGCACGCGCGGCGCCTGATCGCGCGCGACATCCACGACCGCGAGGTGCAGCGCAAGCTCATGGACGAGATCGCGCCGCGCTACGCCGAGCGGCAGGGCGGTTACACCCGCATCTACCGCCTGCTCAACCGGCGCGGCGACAACGCGCAGGAAGCCTACATCGAGCTGGTCCAGGAGTAGGCGAACGCCTCGCAGAGGCCTGGACGTACGCGAACGGCCGCCCGGATGGGCGGCCGTCGTCGTGGGGCCGCACGCCCGGCGGGCGCGCGGCCCCGGTTCAGCCGGGCCCCTCGTTCCGGAGGGTCGCGGCGAAGCTCGTGCCGTGCCCGTCCCAGGGGACGCCGAGCAGATCGGCGACGGTGGCGCCCACGTCGGTGAAGCTCGCGCGGGTGCCCAGATCGATGCCCGTACGCCCCGGGGCGTACGCCAGCAACAGCCCGTGCTCGCGCGTGTGGTCCGTGCCGTGCCAGGTGGGATCGTTGCCGTGGTCGCTCACGAACAGCAGCGCGTCGCCGGGCCCCGTTTCCGCCAGAAGGTCGGGCAGGCGGGCGTCGACGTCGCGCAGGGCGGCCGCGTACCCCTGAGGGTCGCGCCGGTGGCCGTAGAGCGAGTCGAACTCCACCAGGTTGGTGAACACGAGGCCGTTGGGGCGCTCGCGCATGGCGGCGAGGGTGCGCTCCACCCCGTCGAGGTTCGAGCTCGAGCGCACCTCCGCGGTGAAGCCGCGGTGGCTGTAGATGTCGGGGATCTTGCCGATGCCGACGACCTCCCGCCCGTGCGCCACCAGGGCGTCGAGGACGGTACGCTCGGGGGGCTCGAGCGAGTAGTCGTGACGCGCCTCGCCGAGCCGCCGGAAGGCCCCGGGCGAACCCTCGAACGGGCGAGCGATGACCCGAGCGACCGCATGATCGCCGGTCAGGATGGCGCGCGCCGCCTCGCACCAGGCGTACAGCGTCTCGAGGGGAACGACGTCGACATGGGCGGCGATCTGGAAGACGCTGTCGGCGCTGGTGTAGACGATCGGCTCCGCGGTCGCGAGATGGCGGGCGCCGAGCTCGTCGAGGATGACGGTGCCGGAGGCCGCCCGGTTGCCCAGGTGGCCGCGACCGGTGGCGGCGTCGAAGGCGTTCATCACGGCGTCCGGGAAGCGCTCGAAGGTCCGGAAGGGGTGCTCGAGGACGATCCCCATGAACTCCCAGTGGCCGGTCGTCGTGTCCTTGCCGAGCGACCGCTCCGCCAGCCGGCCGAAGCTCGCCAGTGGGCGGGAGGCCGCCTCCAGGGCCGTCACGCCCTGGATGCTGCCGAGCCCCAGCCGGGTGAGGTTGGGCAGGGCGGTGGGGGCGGCGGCGAGGGTGTGGTCGAGCGTGTGGGCGCCCTCGTCTCCGAAGCGCTGGGCATCCGGGAGGGCACCCACGCCGACGGAGTCGAGAACGACGAGGGTGACGGTCATGCGGCAGTATACGGGCGCGTCCGCAGCCGGCCCCGCGGTCGCTGCGGGGGGGCGGGGGCCGGTGGGGACCGCGTGCGTGCCGGACCCGCCACCGGGGCATAATGCGGGACGTGAGGGACGGCGCCGGAGTAGGAGGCGGAGCAGGCGACGGGGCAGGGCTGGCCGAGGAGGTGGCCGGGCGGTTGCGGGAGCTCGCACCACGGGCGTCCCGGGTGGCGCTCGGCGTGTCCGGCGGCCCGGACAGCGTGGCAGCGCTGCACCTGCTCGTCGAGGCCGGCGTCGACATCGTGGCCGTTCACTTCGATCATCGGCTGCGCACCGCGTCTGAGGGCGACCGGTCGTTCGTGGAGGGCCTGTGCCGGCGCCTGGAGGTGCCGTTGCACGCCGGCGGAGCCGACGTGGCGGCGGTGGTGCGCGAGCGGGGCTGGAATCTGGAGGACGGGGCGCGGCGGCTGCGCTACGCCTTCCTCCACAGCGCGGCGGCCGAAGCCGGTGCCGACGTGGTCGCCGTTGCCCACACCCTCGACGACCAGGCCGAGACCGCCTTGCTGCAGCTGCTGCGGGGCGCCGCCTTCGTGTCCGGCATGCCGGCGCGGCGCGGGCGCCTGGTGCGGCCGCTGCTGGGCGTGAGGCGCCTGCGCCTGCGGCGCTTCCTCGAGGCGCGCGATCTGGCGTACCGCCACGACCTCAGCAACGACGACGTGGCCCGCACCCGGGCCTGGTTGCGCGCCGAGGTGCTGCCGCTCCTCGAGGGCCGCGCGCCCGGCGCCGCGGAACGGCTGGCGCGGCTCGCCGCGGTGCAGGCCGACGCCCGGGAGGCCCTCGAGCAGATCGCCAGGGTGCGCTTCGGGGACAGGTCCCTGCGGCGCGCGGCGCTGGCGAGGGCCCCGGCGGGCCTGCAGCGCGCCGCGATCGCGCGCGTGCTGGGCGCGGCAGGCGCGGCGGTGTCGCAGGAGCGCATCGAATCGATCCGCGCGGCGCTCGCGCAGGAGGGGCCCTGGCGCCTGGACGTGGGGCAGGGGCGGGTGGCGCGGGTGACGTACGGCCGGGTGGAGGTGGTGCGGCGGCCGGAGGCCGCCGTCCGGCGGGACGTCCTAACGGAAGCCGAGCTACCGCCCGGGGTGGATCCGGGCGTGCTGCGCGCTTACCGCTCGCTGGAGCTGCGGGGCCGGCGACCGGGCGACCGCATCCGCCTTCCGGGCGGCACGCGGCTCGTCTCGGACCTGCTGATCGACCGCAAGGTGCCTCGGGAGGAGCGCGACGCTCTTCGCCTGCTCGCCAGCGGCCGGGAGGTGTTGTGGGTCGAGGGCGTGGTGGCGGCACCCGGCGTGATGGCCGGGGAGGCCGGCGTGGGTGTCGACGTGGACGTAGACGTGGTGCCGATGCGCCGGGCCCTGTCACTCGCCGCCGAGGCCGCCGCTGCGGGCGAGCTGCCGGTGGGCGCGGTGGTGCTCCTCGACGGCGCGGTGGTGGGGGAGGGGGCCAACCGCACCGAACGTGACCATGATCCCACGGCACATGCGGAGGTGCTTGCCCTGCGCGCCGCGGCGGCGGCGCGCGGCGACTGGCGTCTGTCCGGCGCTTCACTCTACGTCACGCTGGAGCCCTGCCCGATGTGCCTCGGGGCCGTGCTGCAGACCCGGGTGGCGAGGGTGGTGTACGGCGCCGACAACGTACGGGAGGGGGCGCTGGGGGGCGTGGTGGACCTGCTGAGCGGCGACGTCAAGCGTCTTCCCGAGGTGCGCGGGGGCGTGCTGGCGCGCGAGGGGGGTGCACTGTTGAGGAAGTTCTTCGAATCGCGGCGGCGCTAGCGCAGCCCATGGCGTGACCGCCCGCCGGGGAGCCGATGCGCGGGCCTGGGGACCAGGTCGCTTCGACGCCGCCGCGGTGCCGAAGGGGATGAAGGAAGCCCGCACTGGCGCAGCTTTTTTCGCCACCCCGCTCCGGTATGATGCGGGCGTGGAGATCCGCAACTTCTCGATCATCGCCCACGTCGACCACGGCAAGTCGACGCTGGCGGACCGCATCCTCGAGCTCACGCAGAGCGTCGCCGAGCGCAACCGTCGCGACCAGATGCTCGACACGCTGGACCTCGAGCGGGAGCGCGGCATCACCATCAAGGCGAGCCCGGTGCGCGTGTTCTACAAGGCCCATGACGGCAAGAGCTACATGTTCAACCTCATCGACACGCCGGGCCACGTCGACTTCGGCTACGAGGTGTCGCGCGCGCTGCGCGCGTGCGAGGGCGTCCTTCTGGTGATCGATGCCAGTCAGGGGGTGGAGGCGCAGACCATCCAGAACGCCTACCTGGCGGTCGACAACGGGCTCGAGGTGCTGCCGATCATCAACAAGATCGACCTGCCCAACGCCGACGCCGACGGCGCCATCGCCGAGCTCGAGGAGGTGGTCGGGATCCCCGCGGACCACGCCGTCAAGGTCTCGGCGAAGACCGGCGAGAACGTCGAGGCCGTGCTCGAGGCGATCGTCGAGCACCTGCCGCCGCCGCGTATCGATCCCCAGGCGCCGCTCCGGGCCCTCATCTTCGATGCGGTCTACGACAGCTACCAGGGCGTCATTCCGTTCCTGCGTGTGCTGGACGGGCGCCTCGCGGCCGGGGACCGCATCCGCATCTACAGCACCGGCAAGGAGTTCGAGGTCGACAAGGTCGGCTTCTTCGAGCCGGGCCTGGCGGTGTCCGAGGAGCTGGGGCCGGGCGAGGTGGGGTGGCTCACCGCCAGCATCAAGGACATCGCCGACACCCAGATCGGGGACACCATCACCCGCGCCGACGAACCGACCGACCGTCCCGAACCCGGCTTCAAGCCGGCGCAGCCGGTGGTCTTCTCCGGGCTGTACCCGACCGATGCCGACGACTACGGGCGCTTGCGCGAGGCGCTCGAGAAGCTGAGCCTCAACGACGCTGCCTTCACGTTCGAGCCCGAGACCAGCGACGCGCTGGGCTTCGGCTTCCGCTGCGGCTTTTTGGGGCTGCTGCACGCTGACATCGTGCAGGCGCGGCTGGAGCGCGAGTACGACCTGGGGCTGATCGCCACAGCTCCCGCTGTGGTGTACGAAGTGACCACCACGGACGGCGCCACCGCGCTCATCCAGAACCCGGCCGCCCTGCCCGATCCCGACCGCGTCGAGAGCATCCGCGAGCCCTTCGTGCGGCTCAACGTCTACGTGCCGGAGGAGTACGTCGGCAACGCCATGGGCCTGCTGCAGGAGAAGCGCGGCGAGATGAAGAACATGCTCTACCACGGCAAGCGCGTGGAGCTTCGCTACGAGGTGCCGTTCGGCGAGATCCTCTACGACTTCCACGATCGCCTCAAGAGCCTCACGCGCGGCTACGCCAGCATGGACTACGACTTCATCGGCTACCGCGAGGGCGCGCTGGTGAAGGTCGACGTGCTCGTCAACGAGGAACGGGTCGACGCGCTGTCGATCATCGCGCACCGCGACAAGGCCTACGAGGTGGGCCGCCGCATCGTGGACCGCATGGCCGAGGTCATCCCGCGGCAGATGTTCGCGGTGCCGATCCAGGCGGCGATCGGCGGCAAGATCCTGGCGCGCGCCACGGTCCGGGCCTTCCGCAAGGACGTGACTGCGAAGTGCTACGGCGGCGACATCACCCGCAAGAAGAAGCTGCTGGAGAAGCAGAAGAAGGGCAAGGCGCGCATGAAGCAGCTGGGGACGGTCGAGGTGCCGCAGGAGGCGTTCCTGGCGGTGCTCGGCTCGGAGGAATGAGCGCGCGGGGGGGCCGGCGGGCGCGCGCTAGCCGCAGCCTCCGCAGCCAGCTCGGGTGGGTGATCGCGGTGCTCTCGGGTTTGCCCAACCTGGTCCTGGTGGGGACGGTGTTGCTCCCCACCTACAGCCGCACGGGCTCGCTCACCTCCGGCGTGTGGCTGTTCGTGGGGGCGTGGCTGGTCGCCGTCGTTGGCGTCTCCGTGTTCGTGGGGTACGCGCTGTCGCGCCAGTTGCTCGCGCCGCTGAGCGACGTGGCCGAAGAGATCGAAGCGCTTCCCCGGGCGCTGCCGGGAGCGCGCCTGTCGATGGACGGACGGGAGCCCCGCGAGGTACTGGCCGTCAAGCGCGCCTTCGACGCGATGCTCCAAGAGATGCACCAGGAGCAGGCCCGCCGCAGTTCGTTCACGGCCGCGCTGATGCACGACCTCAAGACGCCACTGATCGCGGCGAACCACCTGCTCA
>Ga0102956_1000777_pt1 | contig 11107 bp, 18 predicted proteins | sample SalPonF2_A_D2_MG_FD_84515 | JGI IMG/M metagenome (GOLD analysis project Ga0102956, IMG submission 84515) | Salt pond soil microbial communities from South San Francisco under conditions of wetland restoration - Salt Pond MetaG SF2_A_D2_MG ...
CGAAGATGACAGGATGGGAGAGGTGGCACGGGAGTTCTGCGATATGTTCTACGACGAGGAGGTGTACTGATGAGTTCAAACGAATTTGAAGGAGAACAGGGCCAAGCGTGGGTGATGGAGGTAGCTGAGGCAGCAGTAGAGCCGAGCTACTACAGTGAGATATCACGCAAGCTCATAGAAGCTGGGATATGGAACACGGGAGTTTACAATGGAACCAGACGTGTTTCAATTGCAGTTGACCTATTCATCAGAAACCACGATGAGGATGACTTCAGATTCGAGAGGATTCAGGCTGGACAAAGAGAAGGAAGTCCGCACTACAAGCTCGGTAGTGGTGAGGATAACTTCGATGGTGTGAGTCCATCCGATGAGTGGAGGCCGTACAACCTATTCTGGAATAAGAGTACAGAATACGAAGACATCACACAGGAGGAGATACAGGACTTCGTAGACCCATCAGTTACATTCGAAGAAAAGAGGGAAAGAATCCATACGATATCAAGTATGGGAAAAATGAATTCCGAGAATGCTGAACTGATACTGCAAGATCAGATACGGCCGGCATTCATGAGTCACACGCCCCGTCCTACAATACTCGAAAAGATTGATACCGGATTTAACGATCCGGGAGTTGACTCGCTCGTCAAAGCACAGAGTCCTGAACTCCCAAAGAGTTCATTCGCTTTCGAGATAAGTGTTAGGTGGGATAATCCAATAGGAGTTCCATACCTCGAATCGAAGAGGAAGCAGGCACTGAACATGGAGGCAGAGGTTGGGACAACAGTTGACACTGTTATGATGGCACCCGACTTCGCTGGTGACTTCGAGAGTGAGTTCGTTCACCAGTATATTCTGCCAACCCCACTTGAACCCGCATTGGGTAAAGTACTCGGGACACCAATAATCGTCGCTGACCCGCCAGAGACAGTGGAGCTCGCTGAGGGTTCAGCTGTCGTCGGTGAAAACTATCCAATCGTTACCCGTGACTTCGAAGAGTTCAGGGAATTCCTCACGAGTGTGGGGAGATCGTTTAGGATAGTTGAAGAACTGGAATACAGAGCGATGATAGCTACAAACATCACTGACCTGTTACCATGAAAAACGAAACGGTTAAAACACTGGAGGGAGAATAAATGGACGTAGACGGACATGACCTTTCGCTTACAAAGACGAGCGTAAAGGGGATTGTCAAAGATGAGACGGGCGATAGAGTATCCGGTGATGCAATCTTGTACATCATGATGCTCGAAGAGGAACGCATCAGACAGATTGCAGATGCAGCTCAAAAGGTAAAGGATCAGTCCGGTCGTGCAACAATCCAAGAGGGAGATGTTAGAGCGGCTGTTCAGATCATGGGGATGGGTCCATGAGAGAAGTTAATCCATACAACGAGTACGAGAAGGAAGGGAAGACTTACGGGAACGCATACGACTTCGACAGGGTTCACCTCGATGAAGTGGATATCAGCAAGATTGCTGGTAAGGGAGTGGAGGTGAGAATGGAGGAGGGTGGGCCGGGTATCGTCTGGAACTATCGGGACAAGATTGAAGTGACAATCAGAGAGAAACGGGTTGTTGCTCCAGACGATTCACCCGTCGATTTAGCAGGAAAGACAGCGTACTTCGCACTCTGGAAGCTCGATGACCTCGGGTACGTATCAGGGTTCAGAAAACTGTAGCAATTTAGGTCAAAACATGGACGAAGAAATCACAGACGATAACCGCGACGAGGTACAGGATATTGCAAAGAACATCCTCAAACACGCGATACTCAGCCAAGAGTATCAGGAGGAGCTGATCAGAGGATACAAAGGCGATAAGGTAGAGGAGGTGATAGTTCAAACAGGAGATACAATGATCAGTAACGCTACGACAAAGGAGCGTCAACTGCAGATCATGACGATCATCTTCTCGTTCGGTAGTGAGTATGGTAGCGCAGAGATAGCTAACCATGCAATCACACGGATGAAACAATGGGAGGATGAGCATGGAGAGCGTCCGGCACTACTCCAGCAGATAGCTCAAGCTCAGGAACAAACAAAGAACCCGATGGACAAATGAGCGACCCAGAAACGAGGGTGCGTAGGCTAATCAAGCTCGTTCCCGGAATGGACTGGGAAGACATACTTGCCATCGGACTCAGGTTCCTGCGTTCGAGGCTCGACGTTGATGATATGTACCTCACAAAACATCCGAATGGGGTAAGCATCAACATGACGATAGAAGACCCAGAAAAGATAAACGAAGCAGTGGAGTTCTGGGAGAACAATATCTCCACCGGAGAAGATAATGATTGACACACTACCAGATACCGGAAGCGTAATCACAATCAGAGCGAGCGACAGATGCCCAGACTGTAACCATCATCTTTACCAGCACAAGCGTAGGAAGGTGTACACAGAAGGCGGACGTTACTACTACAAGCTCGAATGCCCTGAGGTGAACGATGATGAGTGACAGACCATTCACAGAGGAGGACATGAAGAACGATGGACTTTTCAAGTCCGAACTGCAAGGAACGATGCGTCAGGTTGCATCGAGAGAGAACTCTGAGATCTACCAGCTGTTTACGGTAGTGTGTGATGGGGTCGCCCCTCCAGAAGTGAAGCTGGCAGATGCGGCTATCAGAGCACTCAATGACGATGCCTTCTCAGAGAGGCTTGAGGGTGTCGAGGTAGAGGTACGTTCGGTCAAGCGTGCGATGAACAGAGAGGAGGACTTGGAGTACGTCCAAAACCTGTTCGAGAGATTCGGGCTCGGAAATAACAATTCTGACCTCGAAGACATGCTGATGGACCAGATCAAGAAAGAGATCGCTGGTGAGACATCAAGTCCGTTCGAGGAGATAGTCAACCGGATAGATGGTTCAGAGGCTGATAATGTCCTTTCGAGTAGGCTGGATGAGATAGAGCGCAAACTCGACATGGCAACTGTAGAACAATCGGAGGAGGAGGAAGCAGAAGAAGCCGTTCACAAAACGATGGAGGAGAGGGAAAGTGAGATAGATATGCTGTTCGAGGAAGATGAACCCGAAGAACAGGGTACTGATGTCGAGGAACATGATGAAACCGTCGAGGTACCCGAAGAAACCGAATCCGACGACGTGGAACAGAGCGATGCTGATACAGATGAGGGCGAAGATGTCTTCGGGTTCGATCTCGGACAGACAGATTCGGAAGAAGAGAGTGTAGAGTTCGACGACTTCGAAGTCGATGAGATGGAAACATCTGAGTACACAGTCGGTGAGGAAGAAGATGTGGAGTCGGATGGATTCGACGATCCAGACTTCACCGACGACGATGACTTCGATGAGGGAGATGAATAGAATGGGTACGATCAGAGACCTACTCGACATCATCGACCAGACAAAGGAAATCTACGAAGAAAACGAGGAGAAGATAGACGAAATGCTCGAAAAGATAGGATTAGACCCCGAAGAAATGTCGAGCATGAAAGCAGACACTCCGGTAAAGAACGTTACAGTAACTGATGAAGAAGTGAACATCACAGTGGCGTTCAGTGGCAGTAATGCCATGTCAGTCTCGACAGATTTCGATGAGAAGACTAACATGCTATCTGTTGAATCGAAGAGTGAAAGAATGAGGTTCAAACTGCCAGATGACATCATCATCGAAGATGCAGTCCAAGAGTCGAAGCATGGGGTTGTATCAATGACGGTCCCGAGAGGTGAGTAAAATGGGAATCATGGATTCGGTACGAGGTATGTTCGGGGGGAACAGCTCTAACTCTCAATCAGATCCTGACGTTATGGGAGAAGACGATGGGTTCGACGAAGATGGGGTGATGGCAGAGATGTCGGACGAAGATGATGAGTTCGACAGCCCTGACTTGGAACCCGATCTGGAAGAAGAACAGATGGAGTGGGATACTGCCTACCAGTGCTTCGATGAACTGATCCAGATGCAGGGGTTCTCTGGTGCGAAAGAGTTCATCGCAAAGTACATGGCATACGAAGTGAAGAACGCTCCGGAGTTCAGAGATCGCATCGCACGTGGGCGCGAGACTGCTAACATGATCAGGGAGTCCGTCGAGAGCATCGAAAGCCTCCAGCACAAAGACGAGAGCATGTCGGAGATGGGAGAACTCGCATCCCGCTTCGAGGAAGCTAACAGGCTAAAGCAGTCGGTTGCAGAGTTCACTGACAAGGAAGACGAGATTCTCGCGCACGGAGCGATACTCGGACACAAAGCACTCGACATTCTGAGTACGCGGAGTACATCAGGGTCTGGTTCTGGTCCGTCGGTATCGGGACGTGTGAAGAAGTCTGATAGGGAGATTTAAACAATGGTAGACCCAAGTAAGTTCAACAAAGAGAAGAAGAAAAAGAAGAAGCAGACAAAGGAGACAAAGAAGCAGAAGGACAATAGTAAGAGAGGAAGGCCGAGGGAGTCTGACATGGGAGACCCTTCGAAGGACGATAGACCAGATGTATACAACATATACGAGGAGAAGGAGAACTTCGATCAGGCAGAAATGGATCAGGGTGCAAAAAGCATGGCTGAGTCAACAGGAGCGTCTGCTGACAGAGCATGGGAGAAGGCATCCGGTTCTAATATAGATACGTACATCGATAACCAGAAGCGTGAGCTTCGAGAGATGTACGCTACACTGCTTCAGGACATCCGTCAGATGCAGGAATGGATCGAGGATAATAAAGACGATACTGGTAGTATCGAATCTTTCACTCTCGGTTTCCAGATGGCTATCTACAACATGGCTCAGATGAGAGCTGGTGTAGCTGAAATCTTCATCGAGAGATACGGGAAGACAGAGGCAGAGGCGGTATCGATGACTGGTCAGATAGCTAAAGAAGCTGGGGAGAAAGATGCTGTGAAAGACATCATCGATTACCTTTCAGAGCAGATGGTGAGGTGAAGTAATCATGCCAAACGTGTTAGCAGATCATTACATCAGTCAGAGTGGAGACGTTACAGTCCCCCCGGGTACGTATGAATGGCATGGAACCCCTTTCGATATCAAGAAAGGGGATTCATTCATCGGTGGTGGTAATCCGGGAGACGTTGTATTCAAGATAACGAGAGGAACGATGGGTGGCCACCTCAGAGGAACACTGAAGAACATAGTAGTGAGAGGCAGAAATCCATCAGGAGAGTCGGAGATCAATACCTATCCGGGTTGTACACTCGATGGGTTCGTCTGGCCAGAGGGAGCGCCGACATCATCGAAGGATAGTAGGGCACTATTCGACAGGGAGTCTGGAAGTGAGCCTGCTACGTTCCGTAACTCTGCATGGGCACATTGCAGGAACAACGGCGCATACACGATGAAAGGGCCTAAGAACATCAGTAACGTCGTAGCCCTTAACAATAACATCTCTCAGGTGAGAGTTGGTAATGGTGATGGAGCTCCTCACAATGGTACAATCAGAGTTAACAACTGCGTGATTGGAGTGGTTTCTCCAGTTCCAGCAAACTTCAGGGGAGATCACAATGGCCGTGGTCTTTACATCCGAGAGCCGGGGAACTTCATCGTAGAGAACTGCACATTCGTAAACAAAGATGTAACTGGAGCTGGAAACATGATAGAGATGCATGATCCAGCTTACGGCAATGTTACTATCAGGAACTGCCATTTCTACAACGACTCAAAATCAGATATTATTAACGACCATACTAACGGGTCGTTTAATATTACAGTTCAGAACTGTGTCTTCGATGGATCTGGTAGCAGCAATATCAGTGCATCGTACAGTGGTAGTGGCGTTAGGAGTGGCAATGTTACAGTTCCATTGCCTTCCAGAGTCACAGGAAGGAGTGAAGCAGATCTTATCGCTGGTGTAACTCCCGGAACGGCTCCATTCGCAAGTGCTGGAACAAAGAAGCCAAGTCAAGGACAGCCACAACATACTGGTACAGGAATACCGAAAACGGCCATTGAAGCAGGCGCATTATTAGGACTCGGCGCGTTAGGATGGCTTGCGTACAGTAGAAAGAAGGGTAAGTGAGATGGTTGACCTCAAAACAGCTCAGAGGATAATCAAAACAATACGAGAGGAAAAAGGAACTCCAGTAACACCCAAAGACATCACCGATGCACAGGCGCAGGAATACCTCGATGTTATGACAGGATTTAACCTCATAAACACAAGATACAATGAGGTTAACGTCAAAGAGTTCGAGGGTAAAGATCAGACCGCGTTCGCAATAATGGTATCTCTGCTCGGCTTCTCACCAATGGAAGCTGGAACTGCGCAGAGAGAGACGATAAACGAGAACGTAAACATAGCAAGAGCAATAATAAGGAAACTGGAGGACGAAGGGTACATCACTAACGACATCTACAACGAGATGTACAGTTTATTCGGTGAATTGGGTCAGGCGGTAGAAACGAGGGAAGTCGATAAGGTACTGAAAGAGGAAGAGGAAGAGGAGGAGGAGGAAGTTCCACGACAGCCGAGGAGAGAACAAGCTGGTGGAAACACCCAAGAAGTGATCCGCGAATGGTTCGAGCAACATGCTCAGAGTCCACGGTCACTTGGATTCCCATCTTACCAGCAAGCGGCACGAGACCTTTCTAACCAGCTCGGATAGTTAACAGTTTTCTTTCATAACTGTTTTACGCCTTTGTGTCGTAATGGTACTCAAGGCCATTCTGGGCGCTTAGACAGAGTGCGTATCACATGATTTGATTACGCATCTATGAAGTTAAGTTTCCAGATGGCCGAGTGCAATCATGACAAAGGCACTGCGGCTCGGTGACTTCTCGCTCGAAGAAGTCGTCAGCCTTCAGAACTCCGACAGCTGGAGTGTCCAGTTCAACCCGTTCCTTAATGGTCCGGGTGCTCGACAGGGTGGTACGTTCATTCGTAACTCTGTTGCATGGAAGGGCTTCCAGCGCAGCGGCGAACCGCTTCAGGAATTCTTCGACAAGCTCGCTGGTGTCTCCGAAGGCGCTGCCGGTGCAGCGGCTGGTTTGGAGACAATCAACAGCCGACTCGAAGGAGGCCTCGAAGGCTCCCGTCCCGATGGTGTGAGTCTCGTGAACTACAACGGTGTGACGAAGGTCATCCCCAACTCCGCCGTCAAGGTTCTCGTGGAGGCCAGCGACATGAACCTCAGCGAAGAGGAGATCGTCGTCGCGTCGGCCAACTCGTACAACCAGCTCATGCAGACTAACGCCCGGGCGCGGCAGCAGATCCGCATCCCGACAGTCTACTGAACATGGCTCGTAACGCAAGCCTTCAGGACCGCGTTGTCAGTGAGGGCCTCAAGGGCATCTTCACAGGCATCGGTACGGTCGCAGCTGGTCTGTCGGATGGGATCACACGAACAGTCTCGGACAACAACCTCGTCATCGCTGGCGGCGCTGTTGCGATGGGCCTCGCGGCTTCCGTCGCAGCTGACATGGACCCCATCAAGGGTACCATGCTCAGTGAGCCGCTTCGATACGCTGGCTACGGTCATCAGGGTGCTGGGTACGACCTCTTCGTCAACGAGATCGGGATCACGTCTACCCTCCAGAGTGACCAGCTCGTCAACGTCAACGAGGTTACGTCGAGTGATGCCTCCTCGTCTGCCGAGAAGGCTAACCCCGTCCAGCAGTACTGATCGTAAGGTCAGGTCCGAGGAAAGGACAACATGACACAATTTCCGTTTTACGACACAATCGAGTTCGAGCAGAACAGTACAGTTTCTGCCAATCAGCAGTTGACTGGTAGCAACTTCGACAACATCAAAGGAAACCAGAATCTCGCCTCTAACGAGATCTTCGAAGTAGAGCGCATCGAGATTCTCCCACCGACAGATTCGAGTGGGAGCCTACAGACGTTCGACTACGTGCGTCTTCAGGATGGTACGAACTTCTACCCCCACGTGTACATGCGTTCGTTCATGATGGGGTGGCTCGGTGCCGACTTCGGCATCCGGACTCCGAAGTTCGGTGTTCCCGTCCTGTCGAATCAGGTTTCTCCTCAGCAGAGACCGATTCTCACTGCGTGCCCCAAGTTCGGGCCGAGTGAGAGCGTGAACGTCTCGCTCAAGAACGATGGAACAGCAATCACTGGCAGCTTCACCATTCGGGTGAGCGGCTGGAGGTTCAAGGGCACAGATCAGGAGCTTCAAAACTACTTCGAGAGCGCTGGTAACCTTTCGACAGTGTTCCAGCAGGATCTCAGCCTCAGTAACCCCTTCAAGGATGAAGGGAACGTCTACACCAATACTCAGGTCGTCATCCAGAAGGGTGCCGACGGTGGGGCAATGGGGCAGTTCACGAAGCTCACTGGCGGTAACAGTCAGGACTTCCCGAAGGTGTACCCGTGGGCTACATGGTCTGAAAACGCGAAGGCCACAGATCCCAACGTCGAGTACTCCTTCTCCTACGACCACAGCAATGTTGCAGAGCCGTACCAGTCGCTCTACAACAACTACAAGGATAGCAACAACGCTGCTATCTTCAACTACGCGATGGTCAAGGAGGATGTGGCGAACCTGAAGGAGTTCAAGATCAATCTCACATCCCGTCCTTCGGACGAGGAGTCCCAGATCGATGTTCCGCCGAATGACCAGCACCAGCTTCCGTTCATCCACAGGCTGGATGGTACCGTTCCGTCTACGCCTCAGGTCGTGGTTCAGACAGGTGGTCCGTCCACAGTCGGCTCCACGAGCGCTGTCGGAAGTTCGATGCCGCTCGAAGCCGTGGACAGGGTTCCGCGTCGTCTCGGGCGGATGGTTCAGCCTTCCGAGACAGTCGTGTGGAACGATGAGGGCGGCGTTCAGGTGGTCGATGACGGCACATCGATCCCGGCGAACAACATCCTCATCGGAGTGCAGGGCTACCGTCTGGAGCTGAACGGGTGATAAAAGATGCCCAGTAAGTACCAAACAGTCGTCTACAGCCCTGACAGTGCAGTTTCTGCCAATACGAACATCGATGTCTCGCGGGATCTACTCCCGTCGAAGATGGATGTTCGTGGCACGAATGATCCAATCGTCCACGCCGCTCACAAGGCCGGTGCGTCTGACACAAGTGCGACTGGCACTACAGTCCTCGACACCACAGTCCTTACGAGTCAGGGACAGGGACAGCCGTCTGGTCCGTCTACTGGACAGATCACGGTTACGAGTGGACATCAGGTCGCACTCGGAGATGCCCTCAACCCCTACGACCTTCTCGTCATGACTGTCGAAGTGCGTGGCGGCACTAACATCAACCAGTAACCATGTTCACAGAAGGCTCCGAAGTCTACTTCGGACACTACAAGGTTACTGTCGAGGAAGTCGATGAGGCTAACTCTCGCTGCCTCGTGGATGTAAAGAAGAACGACGTTGATTGGGAGGGCTACGTGAGCTTCCATCTCCTTTCGGAGGAGAAGCAGGACGTGGACCAGTACCCATTCGATACGTCGTCTGAGTAAGGGTCCGAACGACCCCTTCTCTGAAACCACCAACATTATCGCAGGTCAAAAATGACCTTAGACATCAGCAAAACACCAGTAACGCCGAATGGATTTGCTCCAGAGAGAGTGGCGGTTTCCGACATGGTTAGTGTCGGGGCTACATCGACAACCACAGTTCTGAGAGTTAACAACTTCCAGAATCAGGCAATAGACGTTCAGGAAATCGGGGGTGAAAGCATCAGTAACGTTTTCATTAATGTTACTGGTGTTAACGGTGCTGAGTCACTCACGAGCTCATTCAGTGTCGATTCTGCTTCCCTGTACGACATAGCAGATTCGTTCAAGAGTGGGCCGCTCGCAACGAGCAGACTTGAATGGACAATCGACAACAAGACAGGGACTGACTACACAGTCTCTGGATCTGGCCCAATTCCATCTTACCTCAACTACATCATCAAGGAGATGACAGTAGTTGATAAGATGCAGAGGAACTTCCCTCTGTCGAGCAAGGAGAATGCCCTCGCTCAAAAGTACGGACTCACGAATCTCGACCAGAAGAATCTTCCAATCGTCAAGAGCCCTGTCGCAGAACCAACTCTGGAAGACAAGGAGATAGTGGAGAAGTCTGGCGTTGCAGGGACATTCAACATCACGAAGACAGGAAGGACAGGTGGAGCATTAGTCGCGAGCGAGTCTTCTCTCGCTCGTCGGAGTCTCGTGGCATACGTCACTGGAGTTGAGGTTCAGGGTAATCCCAACCTATCTCAGAATGTGTACTTAGAGTTCACCCGTGGAGGATCTGCTTCCTTCTACGATCTGAACCTTCAGGCACTTCCGGGTAGATCCCAGAGGCGGTCAATCGACCTGTTCATTCCGTTCATAGACCAGATGGATGTACAGCTCTGGTCGCCGTCTACCATCAACAATGTCTCTGTGAAGCTCAACTACGTTCTTGTAGAGAGGACAGTGGTAGAGAAGGCTCTGTACGATCTGACTGACGAGGCAGAAAACCAGAGCCTGTTCAACGAAGTGAAAGACAGGCTTGCAGCAGGGGTCAGCCTGCAGGGAGTTACCTCCTGAGGGTAAAGGATGTCTAACAACCCACTTGACTTCATCGATAGATTTACGTCTATCGATAACGAGCTTCATACTACTAACCAAGAGCTTCAGAACTTGGTTGATCAAGTTGAGGCTCTTGTGGCCGCGCAGGGAGGAGGGACTGTCGCAAACACCAAAAGTTATGCTGGGGCAGCACCGAAGCCTTCTGCTCACGTCAGTCCTCAGATTTCAGCAGAGACAGAATCTGCCCTTCTACAGTTCCCAGCTGGCAGTGGTATTGATGAGTCTTCTTCTAACGATCTTGGACCTCATACATACGCGGGATCGTTACAGAAGGGTAAGAACACAATCGACTTTACATCTGGAAATGTATCGTTCCCCAACAGGAACGATCTCCCACTGAGTAACAAGCTCGATGGGCTTAGTTCAGACTACGTTAGGTCACTTTACATCTCTGCGGACTCAAAAATCATCGTCTACAACAAGACAGATGGTGAGACGTGGAACATCCCTCAGTTTAGACCACTCGAAGTCCGTAACATCAGGTCTAAGGCACTTGAAATCTGGGCCGTTGCACCTACAAGGATTGTTGTGTACGCAAGTACAAACAACATTCCTCAGGCCACGAACGAATCTGATACTGGCACGATGGCAAGATTCGCTGCGCAGCCTC
>Ga0102956_1000782_pt1 | contig 11076 bp, 12 predicted proteins | sample SalPonF2_A_D2_MG_FD_84515 | JGI IMG/M metagenome (GOLD analysis project Ga0102956, IMG submission 84515) | Salt pond soil microbial communities from South San Francisco under conditions of wetland restoration - Salt Pond MetaG SF2_A_D2_MG ...
CCCGGCCGCGCCATCGTGCTTCCGTGCAGGGTGCGGATCACTTCGACCCCGGCTCTTGCGAGCCGGCATCGGCATCGCCGGCCGCCTCCTGGAGCAGCGCCGCCAGTTCCTCCTCCAGTTCCCCGGAGATCTCGGGCCGCCCGTCGGGTCCGTCGTAACGCAGCAGGGAATCCAGAGCGAGGGTCATGGCCGGGCAGCGATCGGTGGCGGCTGCAATCCATTCCAGGAAGCGCTCGCCCAGCTCTTCCCGGCTTCCGATGCCGGCGAGATCCAGTCCCAGACTGCGTCGTATATGTTCCACCGATTCCCGCGTATATCGAAAAGCATGACCGTCGGCGCTGTGCAGCGTCGTGAGGGACACCGGATTCGGCTTGGATACAGGATTCATTGCTGACGACCGCTATCGTTGATGTGCGCCACGGGCGAAAGCCGTTCCCGCCGGCGACCTGGAATCGGGGTTGCTCCACGGACGCAACGGACGGCGATGGCCATACCGCCGGTATCCATGGTAGCGCAATAGAGCTGGGATCGGAGCATTCAGCGTCGACGGGCACGGACCCCGACATAGGTCAATCCGGCACCCAACAACACACTGGCGACCGACCCGACAGCGGACGACGCGCCACCCACGTACAGACCGACCACACCCACCAACACCAGCAACGGTCCGCCCACCAGCAGGGCCCAGATAAACGGAGTGGTCAGAAAACCCTGGGGAGCGCCCTGCAGCCTGGCGCCGCAAGCCGGGCATTTCACGGCAGTATCCAGCACCGCACGCCCGCAGCCGGGACAGGCCTTCAAAGGCATCCGCCACCCCCTCTTGGCCCCAATGCCGGGGCCAAAATCCACGGCGCGCGGCACTCGGCCCCGGGCCGGAACAAAAGCCGCCGCCGGCTCGGCTCAGGGAGACGAGTCCGGCTACCGGTACGGCTCACTATAAAAATTCCCGCCAACGGCGACAACCGGGCTGAACCGCCGGCAGCGGGGTGCCGCGGGGAAGCGGCCGTGGCCCTGCGTCGGATTCCTCCGACACGAAGCCCGCAAGCCCTGCTGGAGGGGGCTCCGCGCCCCATGTCCCGGCGCCGCCCCCTCCCCGGCATCGGCAATGGTTCAAATGCGCCACTCCAGTCCATTCGGAGGCCTGTCGGGCCCTGCTGCCGGACACCGAATTCCCGACACATCGGCATTGCAGGCTTGACCCGACGGTTGCGTAATGCTGGAATCTAACACCCCATTGACGTAGCCAGTCCCACAGTGGGACACGCAGGACAACGAGGGCGGTATCGTATATATCATGGCGCCGGTGTTCGACCGGTCGCGATTTGACACAAGCAACAACAATCGCAGGATTCGACACCCCGCGTGCCCCGTGGCCACCCCGCGCCCGGTGGTTACCGTCGTCCCGGCACTGCCGCGGACAGACCCTGGCAAGGTGGACTGAAGTGCTGCGCAGCCTTTGTTTACCGACTTTATACCTTTGCCCGCTTCCCTGCGGGCTCGATAGTGGCGTCCCGGGTGCGGGACGGTCTGTTATCCGGCGCAATATTGCTGCATTGTAGTGGCGAGCGAGTGGAGTCACCCGACCGCCGAAGCGCCCTTTGGGCTTAATGTCGAATAATCGAAGGGGACGGGACGGCGTGCCCTCGAAGAACGATCACGAAGGGAACGGGCAACGATGGCAGGTGGGTCCGATCCGCCTTGGGCGGTGAGGGTCCTTCGACGAAGCAGACACCCTTCATGCAAGGGCGTAGGGAGGAGAGACCCATATGAACGACGACCAGAACGATCCGAAGAAAACCAGGTCCGGCATCGACCGCCGCGACTTCCTCAAGGCCGGCGCCGGTGTGGCCGGCGGACTGCTGCTGTCGAGCGGCTTCGGTCGCCTGGCGCTGGCGGCGGAGCATCCGGCCCTCGGCAACTATCCTGCCGGCATTCAGGGCAGCTCGGTGTTCGTGGGGCTCAGCGTACCTCGCACCGGCCCCTACTCGGCCCAGGGGGAAGACGAGATCAAGGGCTATCAGCTGGCCATCGACCACCTCAACCAGGGCAGCGAACTGGCCCGCGCCTATGCTCCCGATGGCAAGAAGGGCGTGCTCGGAAAGAAGATCGAGCATGGCGTCACCGACAACCAGACCAAACCCAATGTCGCGGTGCAGGCCATTTCCAAGTACATCAGCGACAAGAAGGCCATGATGGTCAGCGGCAGCGTCAGCTCCGCGGTGGCCATCGCCAGCGGCAAGCTGTGCGACCGGGAAAAGACCATCTATCTGGCAGCCATCAGCGGCTCCAACGACACCACCGGCAAGGACTGCCAGCGCTACAGCTTCCGGGCCTGCCATTTCGCCTATACGGCATCCAAGGCACTCGCACCGGTCATCAAGAACGCGCTGGGGCCGAACAAGAAAGTCGCCTACCTCACGCCCGACTACACCTACGGGCACACCGTCTACAACTCCATGAAGGAGTTCACCGAGAAGCAGGGCTGGACCACCGTCACCAACCAGCTCTCGCCGCTTGGCACCTCGGACTTCAGCACCTACCTGCTGAACATCGCCAACAGCGGCGCCGACGTGCTGGTCAACATCTGCTTCGGCCGGGATGCGGTCAACTCCATCAAACAGGCCCAGCAGTTCGGGCTGATGGACCGCATGACCATGGTCGTGCCTTACATGGCGCCGTTCCTCGCCCAGGAAGTGGGCCCCGAGCTGATGCAGGGCGTCTACGGCACCACCGAGTTCTGGTGGACGCTGGCCGAGACCAACCCGCTGGCCAAGCAGTTCGTGGACGACTTCGAAAAGCGCAACGGCCGCAAGCCGGGCTGGTCCGCCCATATCGCATTCCTGCAGACCATGCTGTGGGCCAATGCGGTGGAAGGCGCCGGCACCTTCTATCCGCCGTCGGTCATCAAGGAGTACGAGAAGGGCAAGCACATCAACACCGATATCGGCGAGGTGTGGTGGCGCGGCGACGACCATCAGCTGGTGAGGCCGGTGTTCGTGATCCGGGGCAAGAAGCCCAAGACAATGCGCAGCAAGGACGATTACTATGACATCGTCGAGTCGGTGGCCGGCCCCGATGTGATGCCGCCCAAGGGTCACTTCGGCTGCAAGCTCGGCTCCTACACCTGAACGAGGGCGCACCGTGAGCATGCCCAGCTTGCCGCTGTTTCTGTCCCAGCTGTTCAACGGACTGGCGCTGGGCCTGTTGCTGGCACTGATCAGCGCAGGCCTGACCGTCATCTACGGCACGCTGGGCGTGCTCAACCTCGCCCATGGCGCCCTGTTCATGGTGGGCGCCTATGCGGGGTTCGTGGCCATGGAGCATACCGGCTCGTTCGTCCTGGCGATGGTGGGCGGCATGGCCGGTGCGCTCATCGTCGGACTGCTGATGGAGCGGATCATCATCCGCTATTTCTATCAGCGTCCCGCCGAAGACCAGATACTGGTCACCTTCGGCATCGGCATCATCATCACCGAAGCGGTGCGCCTCGGGTTCGGAGGCATCAGCCAGCGCGTGGCGGTTCCCGAATGGGGCCAGGGCATCACCAAGCTCGGGTTCCTGTTCTACCCCACCTACCGCATCGAAGTGATGGTGATCGTCGCCGTCGTTCTACTGCTTCTCTACCTGATTCTCTACCGCACGCGTATCGGCATGATCGTGCGTGCGGGCATCGAAGACAGCCTGATGGTGAACATGCTGGGCATCAACGTGTACCGCGTGTTCCTGCTGGTGTTCGGCATAGGCGCCATGACCGCGGGCTTCGCCGGCATCATCAACGCGCCCATCGTGGCGGTGACTCCCGACATGGGCGAGGCCATCCTGGTACAGTCCTTCGTCGTCATCGTCATCGGCGGTGTGGGCTCGTTTCCCGGGGCTGTCGTGGGCGGCATCATCGCCGGGGAAATCGTCAGTCTCACCTCCATGTTCAATCCGGCCTACTCCCACGTCATGCTGTTCGCCGTCATGGCGCTGCTGCTGGCGGTACGGCCACAAGGCCTGTTTGGAATCGAAGGGCGCGAATGATCCTGAGAAATCTCGCCACGCGCGGCGCCGGGCGACCCTGGGTCGCCGAACTGATCACGCTGATTGTCCTGTTTCTGTGCCCCCTGGTACTGCCGCTGCTGGGCGTTGGCGCCGACATGGCCAGTCGCATCCTTATCTGGGGCCTGTTCGGACTGGGCTTCGACATCCTGTTCGGTTTCACCGGGCTGCTGTCGTTCGGCCAGGCGGCGTTCTTCGGGGTGGGCGGCTTCGTTTCGGCGTTTCTGCTTACCCAGACCGGCATGACCAACGTGGTGCTGGCGCTGTTCATCGGCACCCTGGTCGCGATGGTGGCGGGTGCACTGGTGGGCTTCTTCACCCTGCGCCGCAGCGGCATCTACTTCGCCATGATCACCCTGGCCTTTGCCGAGATGTTCCATTTTCTCGAGCTCTCGCCCCTGTCCAATTGGACCGGCGGAGAGAACGGCCTGACCGGCGTTCCGACCCCCACCCTGGGGCTGGGCAGCTGGGCCGTGGAGCTGCAGTCGGGTTGGCAGATGTTCGGCTTCATTGCCGTCTTCTTCTTCATCGGCTATGTCATCGCCCATCGCATCGTCCTCTCCCCCTTCGGGCAGGTGCTCACCGCCCTGCGGGACAACTCCCCCAGGGCGCTGGCCACCGGCCACTCGGTACGCAAATACAAGCTGGCGGCCTTCGTGATCGCCGCCGGGTTCGGGGGCATCGCAGGCGGGCTGCTGGGCGTGCTGCAATCCTACATGCCGCCGGACGCGTTGGCGTTTCACACTTCCGGCCAACTGGTCATGCAGAGCGTCATCGGCGGCGCCGGCACCCTGTTCGGCCCGCTGCTGGGCGCCGGTGTGTGGCTGGGGCTCAGGGATTCGCTGCAGGATTTCCCGACCATCGCCCCCGCCTGGAAGTTGATCCTGGGTGTGGTGTTCGTGGTACTCATCACCGTTTTCCGCCAGGGCCTGCTGGGCGCCGTAAAAACCCTGTTCACACCCCGCCGGGTCGCCACCGAACCGGACGTGGCCGAATTGTCGGCAGAGGTGACCCGTCGCCACGCGGTGGCGGGCGTACCGGACGCCCAACTTCGCGAAGACGAAGTGCCCGATTACGCTTTCCACGCCGACACTCCACACCGACGAGCCAAGGGCCTGGACATCACGCCCAAGGCCGCCGACAAGGGCATGCCGGCCCTGGAATGCCGCAATCTCACCAAGCGCTACGGCGGCCTGACCGCCAACGAAGGCATCACCCTGTCGATTCCGGAGGGGCAGCTGCGCGGCATCATCGGACCCAACGGCGCCGGCAAGAGCACCTTCTTCAAGATGCTGGCCGGCGAGGTGGCTCCCACCGAAGGCGAGATCTTCCTGCACGGCGCCAACATCACCGGCCTGGGCGTCACCGCCGTCTCCCAGCTCGGCATGAGCAAGAGCTATCAGATCAACCAGCTGTTCGCCAAGCTCACCGTGGCCCAGAACCTGGCGATCCCGGTGCTGGCGCGAATCCGCGGCGAGTTCCGGCCGGACATGCTCACCTCCCTGCACGGGGTGCCGGGCCTGCACGGACAGATCGAAGCCACCCTGGAGATGGTCAACCTGCTGGAACGGGCCGATGTACCGGTCACCGAGCTGGCCTACGGCGAGAAACGCCGCCTGGAGATCGGTCTGGCGCTGGCCAATGCGCCCAATGTGCTGCTGCTGGATGAGCCCCTGGCGGGCATGAGCCCGCGCGAGCGCGCCGATACCGTGCAGTTGCTCAAGCAGATCCGCGCCGGGCGCACCCTGGTGGTGGTTGAACACGACATGGACGCCATGTTCGAGCTGGCCGAATACATCAGCGTATTGCAGGAAGGACGCCTGCTGGCCGAGGGCACGCCCGAAGAGATCAAGGGCGATCAGCGCGTGCAGGATGCCTACCTGGGAGGTATGGAGGAGGTATGAGCCTGCTGGAGATCGAAGGCATCAACAGCTACTACGGCGACTCCCACGTACTGTTCGACGTGGACATGCATGTGGACGAGCACGAAGTGGTGGCGCTGCTGGGCCGCAACGGCGCCGGCAAGAGCACCACGCTGAAATCCGTGGTGGGTGCGGTCAAGCCGCACAACGGCACCATTCGTTTCGACGGCAATGACATCCGGGGACTGCCCCCGTACGAGATCGCCCAACGGGGTATCCAGCTGGTACCCGAAGAGCGACGCATCTTCGGCAGCCTGAACGTGGAGGAAAACCTTCAGCTGGCCTCCCTGAGCGCCGAGAATGCCTGGCCGCTGGAACGCATCTACGAATACTTCCCCCGCCTCAAGGAACGCCGGCGCAGCCGGGGCACGGACCTGTCCGGCGGCGAACAGCAGATGCTGGCCATCGCCCGCGCCCTGGTGCGCGACGCCCGCCTGATCCTGCTGGACGAGCCTTTCGAAGGACTGGCGCCCATCATCGTGCAGGACCTGCTGGCCGACACCCGCCAGTTGGCCGAAGAGGGCCGCACCATCGTCATCGTGGAGCAGAATGTGGCGGCCGCCCTGTCCATCGCCCAGCGCTGCTACATTCTCAACAACGGGCACGTCGTGTATGAGGGCACGCCTGCCGAGCTGCACGCCGACCCCCAGATCATGCACGAATACCTCGGCGTGTAACTCACCTGGCCGGGAGTCCGGCGCAGCCTGCCTCCCTGCGTGGCGGACAGAGTGTCCCATGGTACGAACCGGCCGCTCAGGCCCGGTTCCCCCCCGATGACTTTCTCTGTTCACCACGGCGTCCCCGTCGTCATTTCCCCGCCGGTCTGCCACTTGCTTGGGACTGGTCCCGTCCCCGCCCGGTCACTTGTACAATGCCGGACCAGCATCCCCTTCAGCGCTGAAAGCACCCAGGTACCGGATAACTCAGCGGGCGACACCGGGCCCAGGGCAAGGCGCCTGCATGCACACGCCTTTCGAGAAGACCTTACTAGAGGTTTATCGCCGTAGGCGCGGCGCAGACGCCACCCGCTGAGAGGCTAACCACAGCGTGTCCTGACAAGGTCCTTCAGTGCATCGAGCGTATCGCATCGATTCAGATCGGTGGCATCCAGGCGCAGGGACAATGTCTCATCACTTCTCACAAAGACCGCGGGGAAAGGAACCTCGCTCGCCCCGTAGCGTTCGATGAATTCACCCCGGTGAAGAAACTCGCAAGCGGAATTCAGACTTTCCACGAACTCTTTCCACTCCCGGTGCACGGTAAAGTACCCATGTGTCAAAGCACAAAGCTGACATGCATACGTATCGGGGGAGGTTATCTTTCGGCCGATGTCGGCGATGGTATTGAAAATGCCGCCATCTGCGTTGTACACGAAGACCAACGCGACCGAGTCACTCGCTCCACCGACCCTATTTCGTACGGGCATTCGAGTCTCCTCTGGGGCGCCGACGGCCTCAATGACCGTCTCGCACGTAAGCCACTTCTGACGACATCGACGGCACCAACTCCTTCGCGACGCAGCGCGATTCCGGCGGCAGCGTTCGCGTCCCCTGCGCGCCGTGCTCTCTTTGAACCGGGCATTCGGATTCGTGGGGTTACGTACCATGGCCAGCGCGGGACTGCCCATTGCCGCGCAACCGGGTGGGCGCGGGCCACCAACGACGCACCGCAGCGTCAACGGAAAGCGCTCCCGGGCCATGCAGCACCGTCACAAGCAACATGAGTCCCCACACCTTGTGGTCCGTGAACCCGGTCGACCACAGCGCTGGGTACGACGCCACTGCGATGATGTTATAAATGAACAGAAAACCTGCCGAAGCGCGGGTGAGAATGCCGAACGCCAAAAGTACGGGAAATCCGAGTTCGATCCCCGTCGCCAGGTATGCGGCTGGAACCGGTGGAATAAAAGGCACGTGATACATGTGCTGAAACAGGTAGATCGTCGACGACATGCTGGCGATCTTCACCTGACCCGCCTGCCAGAACACTTTCGCGACCCACAGGCGTATCAGCAGGTCACTGACCGGAGCGGCCTTGCTGAGCCAGTGTGCGACACGTTCATAGGCGGCAATCGATTTGGAAAACATCATGACCGACTTCCTCTTGATTATCCTTTCGTGAGAACACCCAGTCGAACAAAGTTGGCCAGCCCCGTCGCCAGGTCACGCCCAGGATGGTCCACACGCGTCTGCCCGAAGGCATCGGCAAGGTGATCGCTCCGTGCGATGCTCTCGAGCCGGAAGCACTGCACGGGGGTCAGATCCATCACGTCGGTCTGTTCGTACGTCCCGGGGTTCTGCAACGCGGCGGAACATCGGGACTGAAGTTCAGCCAACTCGAACATGACAGCCCTCCAGTATTCGGTCAGCCGTACCCGCTTCCCCTTCCAGCGTCCATGGTGGCGGAAGGTGGACATCCCACTCGATCGGGGTCGATCGAAAGCGCAGTCGCCTGACCGCTTCCAGGTGAAGTTTCCACGTCTCCGCGCACACGGGCGGGTCGTGGGTGTCGACCGGCAACACGCTGCCGTCTTGGAACTCCCGTCGGGTATGAACCGCCAAATGGATTTGTTCGACCCTGTCCGGCCCCACAGCCGCTGCGCACTCCAAATCCTCAGGGCTGTGAGTGCAGGCATTGATACAGATGTTGTTGACGTCCAACAGTATCCCGCCATCAACCCGTTCACCGAGTCCGCCCGGTAACGCCCATTCACTCATCCCTGCATACCCGAATTCCAGGTAGCTGGGGACGTTTTCAACCGGAGTTCGACGGCCGCGCACCTCCTGAACCCGGACAGTGGGTTCTGCCACATGCCGGGGCGCTTCCTCTGTGTAGGACAGCGGCAGCAGGTCGTTGCAGTACCGCCCGTCCCGAGCGTTCCAGCACAGATGATTCGACACCAATCTCGGCTCCACCCGGCTCATCAGATTCACAAGCCGGTTCAGGTGACCGCTATCGATAGGATCGAAATTTCCCAGCCCCAGTCCGACCCGGTGCAAGCTCACCGGGCACCCCTCACACAGTGGGCCCGGGCGACTGACGGGGCCACCTCCCGGGTCGACGTCGTTCCGGCTGTGCAATTCGGTCCACGGGCGGGCTGGCCCATGATCCAGAGTCTCATATGCGGGCCGCAGGCACCGATCCCGGCCCGCGCCGGGATCGGTGCCTGGACATTACCGTTGGCGTTCATGGTCGGTTCAGGACTGGATCTCGGCGCGCATTTCTGCGCGTAGTTCCTTGAGTTTCTGCTTTGTCTGCTGCCGGTTGTCCGGTGACTCGGCGTCTTCTGTTTCGTGTATCTTCTTGAGTGTCTGCATGACCTGATGGCGCTTCGCCGGTGACATCGCCGACAGCTTCTTGTGCAACGCGTCCTCGCGCGTGCGTGCGGTGTCACTGGGATGGGTGGTTCCCCCTGCGATTTTTCCGCAGACACCATGGGGAACCAGAATGAACGCGTTCGGATCGCGTGCCTTGGGATCCGTGCCAGCGCAGGAACCCGTCGCAGTCTTGCAGTCATTGCGATGGGCTGCATTCACACCGAAGCATTTCACCATCTTCGGACTGCTCGAGGCGATCACCGAGCCAGCGGCCAGTAGTGTCGAACTGGCCAACACAGACGCGACAGTCAGTTTGAGAGCGTTGTTCTGTACTTTCATTGGAGTCTCCTTTCCGCGTGAACAGGCGTACTGATCGACGGACAGGTGCACCGGAGCGCTGCCTGCAGTGCCGACGTTGAGTTGGTCGTGTGCTGAGCGGAATTCTTACAGCCAGAACTCGTGGCCTGATTCAGGGAACCGAATCACGCCTAACGCGACCGCCTCGCCGCGTTCGCCAAGGCAGCCATTGCCTAGTGCATCCTGTTGACTAATGGCGAGGTTCGCGCGTGGTGCGCTGGGCAGGCAGCGCGAGTCCGTGCGCGAATATCTTAAAGCCTTTTTTCATTACGGATTCTTTGATCCGTTCGCTGATTTCCGCCCTACTGTGTGCTGCAAGTTTGCATACAGCCGGTGAATACGGCGGACAGACCGCGACCGTTGTAAGAAACGGCGCTTGAGCACGACTAAACAGGTATTTCCGGGCCAGCGCGTTGAAACTGTACATACGGGAACAGTCGGCCTCAGGGGTACGCTCCAGCGGGCGTTCACAGACGTGACGGGCTCCATGGGTCCTGGCAGAACAGCGGTACTGACCACGGCCCTCTCAACAGGCGGAAGCCGGACAATAATGAGGTTGCTCAATTGCCGCGAGGTCACGCAACGCCTGTCGGAAGAGGGGGAGCAATCCGGGAGGCCGTCCCGTTCATTGGCGGTCCGCTTTCATCTCCTGATCTGTCGCGCTTGCCGTCGTTACGCGACGCAGGTCGCCTGGCTACACCGTACGTTACGGCGGATTCAGGACCAACGCGACCTGGTTACCCTGTCGGCGAAGGCGCGAACGCGCATCCGAGCACGACTGCGTAGGCGCAAGGACGATAGTCGGTAAGCCTACGACTGGGAGTGCATGTGCCTGGACTCGACCAGTCTGCCAAAGCTGGCCCATGCCGTAGACGGCATGGACGGGATGCTCCACCCCACGAACAACGAGGGCCGTCGGCGCCTTTGTGCGGGCGTTCCTTGAAGCCAATAGCCAGGCACCCATCGGCACCATGTCAAACCACCTCACCCAAAATCCCGGCCTTATAGGCAACTAGGGCCTGTTAACACGATAGGGGTCGCCGCTGCCGGAGCCCCATTTTTCGTCCTGCAAGGCGCAGCGAGTTCGGTGTAGCCCGGCTACATGAGCGAGCGACAACGCCGCGGGACGGAAAATGGGGCCCGGCCCTTCGGGTTGGGGCTGAGAATCCACCACTCGGCGTTGCTCGTCACTCATTTGGACTGACCAAACCGCGCTCCTCGCGCCTTGATTGGCGGCTTCTCAGCCACAACAGCGATGATCCCTATCGTGTTAACAGGCCCTAGTGTAGTGCTGCATTCTTGAATGCGACTTAATTTGCGATTGGTGCGACAACGCGTTGTGCATACAAAGCGGAGAATCGAATGCGAGTTGCGCCCGAGATTGTGTTGGCCGAGGACGCCTGAACTCGTTGTCGCCATTGACGAATACATCGCTCACC
>Ga0102956_1000783_pt1 | contig 11065 bp, 10 predicted proteins | sample SalPonF2_A_D2_MG_FD_84515 | JGI IMG/M metagenome (GOLD analysis project Ga0102956, IMG submission 84515) | Salt pond soil microbial communities from South San Francisco under conditions of wetland restoration - Salt Pond MetaG SF2_A_D2_MG ...
CATCCGCCTCAACGGAGCGTTCCGCCGCAACTTTTTTTCCGCGCGCATTTTTCCGCTTCGGCGCTGGGGTTTCAGAGGTAGTGATCCCGCTCATCAAATGACGTCCTTGCACGTAGAAGGCCAGAGAACTCAAAGTGTCGATTTGCTGCAAGTCTCCGCCTTGACTCGCCGCAGGAAGCGACCGATAGCAAAGGCCTCGGCCGGCAATGGATTGGGCGGAGATAACAGAGTCGCTTCCGTGCGCTGCTGGCTCCTTGCGATGCAAAGAATAGCAAGGATTTCTTTTTTGTCAACCTTTTGTCTATGTTTTTATATAGACATTTATTCGTCGTCGAGCTTTTTCTCCAGACCCTCTACCTCGACGACACGGCCCAGACCCGTCTCGACCAGGGCCCGCGCCTGCGCGGCGAGGCCGTGCAACCAGGCGTGCAGAGCGGCATCTTCCTCATTGCGGTCTTCGCATTGCTGGCTGTAGGTTTCGAAATCACTGAGACTCCGAACCAGCTCCGCCAGGTGGCGCGGACACTCGCATTGAATCTCCGGCGAAAGGACAGCGAGCCTTGCCAGCTGACTGCGGGAAAACCGCCGCGGCGGAACCTCTCTGAATGCCGTCAAAGCGGCATCCGTGCGCGGCTCAGGCGAATCCGCCACCCCCGCCTCGCCGCGCTCGAACAGGCCCAGGGTCCGCTTCAGATCTTCCGCGCTCACCGGTGAACGAAGCAACGTCGCCTTTTTCTGTGCCAGCGAAATATCCGCCTCCCTGCCGTACGAATAGACGACGAGTACGACCCCGGCACCCGCACACTTCTTGAGTTCATCCACCAGCGCCGCGGTCGCACTATCGACCGTAGCCAATTCCAGAACGATGGCGTCCGGCTTGAGCTCCTTCACATCTGCGCGAAAACGGCTCTGGTCCGCATCAGCAACAAGTAACTTGAGGTCCGCGTCCGCTTCGACCGCCAGACGTTGCGGCAAAAACTCGCCGAGCACGGCGATCCGCAGCGGCCGCAGCGGCAGATCCGCGGCCAGACTCTGGCGAGCCCGGGCGTGGCCATCCAGCCGTTCCAGCTGGTTCATCAGTTCGGCTGCATCGAGATTGGCAATCAGCCGGATCGGACGCCCCCGCTCCGTCACCGCCTTGAGCAGTGTCAGCCGCTCGACGTCGTCACTACCGTAATGGCGCCTGCCACGCTCGTCGCGTTGCGCGACGACAGCGGAATAGCGCCTTTCCCAAATTCGTATCGTGTGCGTCGATAGCCCGGTCAGCTTCGCCACCGTTCCGATCCGGTAGCGGCTGTGATCACCCCGCGTTTTTTCCGGCAACCGTTTTTCCCCCGCATATCCGCGGCCAGCGTATGTCGGCCGCTTTTGTCTAAAAACTGTCTAAGTATACGTATCGGCCCAGGCCAAATCACGCAATGTCTCCGATGCAACACCGAGCGCGGCGCGGCTATCCGGGCACACTCCGCCCATCGAAACGAATTCGTGCATCAGCCGCGGGAAATGCAGGTGCGTCGTTGCGACTCCGGCACCCCGCAGGCGCTCGACGTAGTTGCGCCCCTGCATGCACAACGGGTCGTGGCCGACCGTGAGCACCATTCCACGCGGCATCCCCGCAAGGCTCTCCGCAAGCAACGGCGAGACATCCGGACGCGTCACATCGAGGCCCGGCGGGATTACATGCTCGCCGAAATACCGCATCAGTTCGTCCGTCAGAACAACGCCGCTCGGGAAACCGCCGGTTACGGCCTCCTCACGAAAATCAACAGCGGGATAAACAAGCCACTGGTAGGCCGGCATCCGCGCCGGCTGACCCCCGAGAGTCGGATTCAGCGCCTGTTGGCACAACAGAGTCGAAAGATAGCCTCCCGCGCTATCGCCACCGACTCCCAGCCGATTCACGTCGATGCCGAGGCTGGCTGCCTCTCCGGCCACCCAGTTGAATGCTTCGATAGCGTCCAGCGCCTGGGCCGGAAACCTGTGCCGCGGAGCAAGCCGGTAATCCACCGCAATAACGTGCTGCTCGGACTGATTGGCGAGATGACGGCACAAAGTATCGTGCGTCTCGAGATCGCCAATCACACACCCGCCGCCATGGTAGAACATCAGCGCCGGGGCTCCGCTCACGGCCGCTGAGGCCGGCGTATAAATTCGCAATCGCAAGCCCGAGTCGAGCCGGAGATTGCGGCAGTTTCGTACGGGCACAGCATCGATATGGAACGGCGTCGTCGAAATCCGGTAGGCGCGACGCAGCACGAAAGGCGGCAGCCGATGCGCTGGTATCAGCCCCGCAACGACCTTCACAACGCGAGATTGCTGCCAGGTGAGCGAATTCGCATCCACCGCCGGATTCGCCGGAGCTCGCCACTGAAACCAGCGCCGCACCCTGCGTCGAAACCAGTTGACCAGGCGCAACCGCCATGGAAGACGCGGCGCGGCTACATTTTCCGGCACGTTCATGGCGCCGACCTGCAACCGGAATCGACCGAACACGGCATCAGGCCCACCCGAACCGCCGCGACGGCACGCGTTGCCACGGAACCGCCAGACGAGGACATTCCGCTCGAATACCCGCAACATTCGCTCGGACACGCATGAACGGGCGCAAGCGTGTGGCGTATCTTCATTGACTGGTTGCAGGACAGCTTGTAGCGCTCCATCTCGGTTTGCGGGCTTCATTCATGTTGCCCGGGCGGGCACTTCGCCAGGCACCGCAGCTGCAGTCGGGCAATCGGCATCATCGCATAAATCGGCTACGCCGAAGTCTTGATAACCGCCTAACGCCGCACCTCCCGGTAGCGGAATACCACTAGAATAAAGCAACGGGGCACCCGGCCGGCCACTGAGTGAGTGAATCCTAATGACAGGTAGCGCCACATTTTCCATCGGCTTATTCTGCGGCTCACGCGACGGTGGCGATCCCGCGTACCGCGAGGCTGCCGAACAGCTCGGTGCTGCGATTGCCCGCCGCGGCTGGACGCTGGTGTACGGCGGGTCGAGTATCGGGCTGATGGCGGCGGCGGCGAACGCCGCACTTCACGGCGGCGGCCGGGTTGTCGGGGTAATGCCGAAGAGCCTCGTGCAGCGGGAATTGGTCCACGCGGCGCTCAGCGAACTGCGAATAGTGGAGACGATGAGCGAGCGCAAGGAGTTGATGGCGCACCTGTCCGATGCGTTCGTGGTGTTACCCGGTGGCATCGGAACAATGGACGAGTTGTTCGAAGTGTGGACATGGCACTATCTCGGCGCGCACCAAAAACGCTGTGTCCTGATAAACGTAAACGGGTTTTACGACACGTTGTTGGGGCAGGTGGCGCAGATGAGCAATCAAGGCTTCCTGGCCGCAGACGCTGCGGATGCGCTGCTTGTGAGCGCGGATATCGGCTCGGCCATCGACATGCTCACGACCGCGCAAGAACCCCAATGAGCCCGATTGAAACGCCGCGGCGACACGAGGATTCCAATTGGAGATAGTCAGGGGAATTGCCGGCCTGCTGGTTTTCATGCTGATTGCGTTTGCGTTGAGCAGCGCGCGCCGCGACGTGCGCTGGAAAGTGGTCATCGCCGGAATAGCACTGCAACTGGGTCTTGGCGGCCTGCTACTCGGCCTGCCCGCGACACAATCGATGTTCGCCGCAGCCGGTCGCGCCGTCGACGCCGTCTACATGGCCACGCTGGCAGGGTCCCAGTTCGTCTTCGGCTATCTCGGCGGGGGCGAAATACCGTTCACGGAAACCCCGGGCACCAGTAGTTTTATCCTGGCGTTCCAGTCGCTACCCGTACTGCTCGTCATGAGCGTACTTACCGCAATCCTTACCTACTGGAGAATTCTGCCGTGGATAGTGCGCGTGCTGGGCCAGGCGCTGCAAAGGACGCTTGGCATCGGCGGCGCCCTCGGGCTGGGCGCGGCCGGCAACGTCTTTCTCGGAATGGTCGAGGCGCCGCTACTGATCCGCCCCTACCTCGAGCGCATGACCCGCAGTGAACTGTTCGCGCTGATGACTACCGGCATGGCCACCGTCGCGGGGACCGTCCTGGTCGTGTATGCCCGCACACTCGAAGAGGTTCTGCCGAGTGCCGCCGGGCATATGCTGGTCGCCTCGCTTATCAGTCTACCTGCCGCCGTCAGCATTGCGCTGATCATGCTTCCCGAGACGGCAACTCCGACCCTGGGCGATACACTGCCGCCGCGCGAGGCCAGCGGGCTAATGGATGCCATCGCCCAGGGCACCCAGAGTGGCCTGCGCCTGCTGGTCCAGGTCGCGGCCATGTTGCTGGTCTTCGTCGCACTGGTTGCACTGCTTAACAGCATGCTTGGCACGCTGCCGGATGTGAGCGACGGCCCGATCACGCTGCAAAGGGTTTTCGGCTGGGGTATGGCCCCGCTTTGCTGGCTGATGGGCATACCGTGGCAGGAAGCAGCGACTGCCGGCCAGTTGTTCGGCATCAAAACCGTACTCAACGAATTTCTCGCGTATCTTGAGCTGGCGCGGATCGGACCCGACCAACTGAGTTCCCGCAGCACGATGATATTGAGCTATGCCATGTGCGGGTTCGCCAATTTCGGAAGTCTCGGCATCATGGTTGGCGGCCTGAACGCGATCGTCCCGCAGCGGCGCGACGACATCCTCGCCCTGGCGCCACGCTCGCTGATTTCAGGAACACTCGCGACCTGCTGTACCGGTTGCGTGGCCGGCCTGTTCTTCGCCGGGTAGCGCAGCCACCGCCATCGCGGAAAAACGCCGCCATCTTCAGGTAGCAGCCGCGCCAACCAACTCAGACTGCTTTACCGGCCTCGGTTGCGGCTGGCACCTCGACCAGACGGCCAGTGGCCACATCGTAGATATAGCCGTAAATCGGGATACGTCCAGGCACCAGCGGATGATGGCGAATACGATTGACATCGTCGACAACCGCCTGGGCGTTGTCGGAAAAAGTCAGCCACTCAATATAGTCAGCCTCATAACTGCCGCTGCCGGAACCCGCATCGCTCCATCCATCGGGCCCGAGGCTGGCAGTATCGAGACTGCTGGCGAGAAGACCACGCATTGTGTCGTTGTCGAAAGTCTCCATGCCACAATCAGTGTGGTGGATGACGAACCATTCTTTGGTGCCAAGCAGCTTGTAAGAAATGACCAGCGAGCGAATCGCGTCGTCGCTGGCGCGTCCCCCGGCATTGCGAATGATATGGGCATCGCCGACTTTCAGGCCGCCAAGTCCCATGGGATCGAGCCGGGCATCCATACAGGTCAATATTGCGATCTGTCTGGCAGGCGGAATCGCAAGGCCCCCTTTCTCGCCGAAATCGTCCGCATATCGGGCATTAGCCGCAATCAATTCCTTCAAATTCGAACTCACGCCACACACCTCCACCCTGGAATTCCAACCCACACGTTAGTTGCCCGGAGCCGGTAATTGAAATACCTTCTCGACCTCCGCCGATAACCACCGGTTATGGCATCGCCCGGAGCCGCAGCCGAACATCGCCAAAACTGTGTTCACAACACGCCGGTCAGCGCTTCCCGCGTCACTCACAATCCGCCTCGGCGCGGCGGGCAATGGCACGGGTAAGGCCACGAAACAGGAAACCGTGGAACGGTAGCAATACATACCAGTAGAGCAGACCTGCCGGTCCCGCGGGATGCCAGTACGCGGTCGCACTGACAGTACGCTGCTCGCCGTCATCGTTGATTTCGAATTCGAGCACGCCGGCTCCGGGCGCCTTCATCTCCATCAGCAACGTCAGACGCCGATCCGGCTGCACGCCGATCGCGCGCCAGGAATCGACGACATCGCCTACCCGCAGTCGCTTTGGATCGCGGCGGCGACGGCGAAAACTCGGCCCCCCAACGATCCAGTCGAGCGCACGCCTCATCCACCACAAATAGTCGGCAAAATAAAAACCGTCGGCACCGCCGAACGCGGCCACCTGGCGCCAGATAGCGCTCGCGCTGGCGGTCGATGTTGCGCTGTCACCGTCACGTTTGGCATAAAAGGCATATTCGGGCCGGTAGTTCCGGCAGGCCATCGAGCCCTCGACCCAGTGCGCCTGGACACTGTTGTCGCGCTCTGCCTTCAATGACGTCCTCACCGCCTCCTCGAATGTGAGCAGATGCTGTGGCACCAGGCTGCGCAACTCGGAATCGTCTGCGACCACATCGTGCTCGAGGCCTTCGATGAGCGCGCGCGCAATGTTGGTTGGCACGCTGGTAACAAAGCGCAGCCAGTACGACGACAACCTGGGGGTCAGAACAGGCAGTTGAATTATCCGTGGATGACGATCCACCAGCGCGGCGTACTGGCGCATCAGATCGACATAGGTGAGAGTTTCCGGACCACCGACATCGTAGATTCGCCCAGCCGTCTCGGGCAACGCGGCTACCCTGACCAGGTACTCCAGCAGATTGTCCAGCGCAATGGGCGTGGATCGCGACAACACCCATCTGGGCGTCACCATGACCGGCAAATGATTGACCAGGTCGCGGATCACTTCGTAAGCGGCCGACCCCGGCCCAACGATCATACCGGCCCGAATTTCCGTAACCGGCACTGCCCCGGCGCGCAGTCGGTCGCCTGTAGCAGCTCGCGAAATCAGGTGCTGCGATTTCGCATTTTCCGGGAGCAGACCCCCGAGGTACACGATTCGCGAGACCCCGCTACGCGCCGCGGCGGCGGTAAAGTTCGCCGCGGCCTCGAGGTCCAGCTCGGCAAAATTTCCGCCCGCGGCCATAGAATGAACGAGGTAGTAGGCAACATCGACATCGGCCAGTGCCGCATCCAGCGATTGCGGTTGCAATGCATCGGCCGCGACGATTTCAACATCTTGCCACCCACGCGAAACGAGTACTTCGCTGTGACGCGCCGCTGCGCGAACGCGCCAGCCCGCCCTGGCGAGAAAGGGAACGAGGTTTGTGCCAATGTAGCCGCTGGCGCCGAAAACCAACGCAAGTTTGGCGTCGTCGCGGGCTACCACGCGGCGGTCCGTACCGCTTTGGAACTAACCTCGCGAGTACCCCAAAAGGTCGAGGCCCTCGCCGAGATAATCAGCGACCAGCGGGGTCGCAAGAAGGTATTCGGCGGTACGTTCATTCCAGGCCTCACCTGCATCATTCAGCGCATCGCTCCAATCGTCGATGTCGTAGTCGCCGCGTCCGAGCCACATCAACGCGACCAGGCTCACCTGCTGATCCGGGTCAAGTTCGTTGATAACGCCTCTGACCTCTTCGAATCCCAGGTCACCGATGTGATCCGCCAGGACCTGGGCTCCCCAGTCACCGGAGGAATTTATCGGGTCTTCCGGTATCACGACATCTTCTTTCGCATGGAACTCGCGCGCTTTGTCGATAACGAAAAAAACCGTATCTGGATTCAGCTCCAGCATCGGCACACCTTCTTCGGTTCGTGCGGCCTCAGGCGTCGGTTTCATGGCAGCGCCACTCCTCGTGAGTCCTGCGATTGACGGCGGCTATCCACCTTGACCCGGCGCTGCGGATTGTACCGTGGCATCGGCTCACGGGGTGCCTCTCTCTTAAGCATAGCGGAGTGGCGCCAGAGGCTGATCCGTAATTACCCCTACTCGGATTGGACAGCGACAGTCACCACAAGCGAAAGCCGAGCTGGGCAGCGGCTGCGACCGCGCCGAGCTTGTTGGCGAGCCGTTCCATGTTGGCACTCAGACTCGCCGGCTCGTACGCAACCGCGCGCCCCACACCCCAGACCGGATGCGGCCAAGCGGCATCGCTGCGGAATCTCGCAATGTGATGCAGGTGCAGCTGCGGTACCTGGTTGCCCAAAGCGGCAACGTTGAGCTTGTCCGGCCGATAGGCTTCGACCAGCGCCTTGCTCAGGACAACCGATTCCCGCATCAGCATCAACTGGTCACCAGGATCCAAAAGGTGTATCTCGGTGGCGCCATCGATTTCGGGAACCAGCAGACACCACGGAAACCTCGCATCGTTCATCAAAAGGACGCGGCTGATCTCGAGCCGGCCCAGGGGCAGGGAATCCTCTTTGAGCTTGGGATGGAGTGCAAATTTGTTACCTGCAGTCATACCCGGACCCCTCTTCGGACGCGCCGAATTTCACTTCGCAGGGAAAAGATCCGCAGCGGTATCGAGCAATCCGTCGATACTGGCGGAATATGCGTCTGCGCCGAGGCGCCGCCACAGGTCGGGCGCGCCATCGAGGGCGAGGCCGCCGACGATGATTCGTGGCCCGTTGTCAGGCATTCCACGCAACGCGTTGATGGTTTCCTCGAGATCTCCCAGCTGGGTCGTCAGCGCGGCCGACAACACCACCAGCCGCCCGTCGAAATACTCTGCAGCGCGCTGTACTTCCTCGGGCGGTACATCCGGACCCAAAAATACCGTTCTCCAGCCGTCTGCTTCGAGCAGATCCGACACCACCCGCATCGCAATGTCATGGGTATTGCCGCGCACGGCCGCGGTTATCGCAGTCAGCCCACGTTCGGCTGCCGGCTGCAATCGACGCGCCAGCTGCGGCAGGATCCTCTGGGTCGTGCCGGTGAGAACGCGCTCTTCGGCTATGCCGATTTCGCCGTCGTGCCACAGCCGGCCGACCTCGACCTGAGCCGGAAGCAGCACTTCCAGGTAAGCCGCCCGCGGATCCAGCCCGGAATCGACTGCCTCGAGTACGAGATCCTCCGCGGCTCGCGTGCGGCCGTCGAGCCCCGCCGCAAGGTAGCGCAGCGCAAGCCGGGTCTCTGGCGCAGACCCGCGCAGCGCGGATGACTCGGCTGTCGCCGCCAGGCCCACACCTTTTGCGCCCTGATCCAGATAGGACAAGGCGATGTCCCGGCCCGGCTCCGGCAAACGCTCTGCGAGGATATCGCGCAGACAGCCAAGGCCCCGGACTACCGATTCGAGGGGCGCTTCCCGCGCAATGAATGCACGTGCCGTCCACTGCACCCGCGACACGAATAACGCCGGTTCGCCAACGCGGATTGCCGCCGCAAGCTCGAGCAATCGTTGTTGCAGGTGCTTCTTCCACCGCGACGACGCATCCTCGCCCCAGACCGCCCTGAACTCCGGATGGCGCTCCAGCAACAGGCTGCTGGCCATCCCGGCAAAACCCGGCGCGCTGGCTTCAAGCAAAGTTGCAGCAAATTCCGCGGCTTGTTGCATCTCCCCACTCACTATTTGCGGACCTTTTTCCGTAGCCGACTGCGCCACTTTCATGGCACCCAGAAGCATAAACTCAACTAATGCACGGGACTAGATCGTGTCGCTATCTGTCTGCAAAAGCCGGCGCCGCTCACCCACGAGCCTGTAGGCAATGTAATACCGAAACACGTTTCGCACATAATTTACGGTCTCCCGGCCTATCGCGCGGGCAGCCACAACTTCGACGTTCTGAAACCACACATTGGGGTCGAGGCCCTGGCGAGCGGCGGCTTTGCGCAGGCGCTTGATACGGCTTGGGCCGGCATTGTAAGCGGCGATCGCAAACAACTGACGATTCAGTTCGTCGAGTCCCGCATCATCGAAATACCTGTCCTCGACATGGCGCAGATACTTCGCACCGGCCTCGATATTTCTTTCCAGCAAATGAATGTCCGCAACCGCAACGTTCTTGTCGGCAGCGGTACTGGGCTTGACCTGCATGATGCCCACTGCCCCGGCATGGCTGCGCTGCTGATGATTCAGACCGGATTCCTGATAGCCGATTGCCGCCAGCATTCGCCAGTCGAAGTTGTATTGCTCACCGTACTTCTGAAACAACGCGATGGTCGGGCGCAACTTGTCCAGCTCGCTATTACTCGCCGCATTGCGCAATTTTCCGGCATCGCTCAAATATCTCTCGGCAACAACGTTGCCGAACAAAGTACCGTCGCGATGACTCGGAATAAATTCGTTCAGAATGGCTTGCAATTTCGGACTCTCCGGCCGCATCGCCCACGCGATCTCTCCGCCACTGCGCAGCGCAAGATCGTGACGGACGGTGACATTCGGAAACACCGGGGCCCAGAAATCCGCCTTGTAACTGTCGACAACCGTGATTGGCAACAAACCCACATCGGCCATTTCGAGCAAATCCTCGTCCTCCAGCAACTCGTCCGCCGCCACGATGGTTATCGGCGCGCGGCCCGCCCCGGCAAACTCCCGGTTCAACTGCTGCAGGCTCTCGAAGTAACTACTCGAACGACGTACGTGTACTTCGCGCCCGGAGAGGTCCTCGAGGCCAGTGATTTCGCCCGACCCGGGGGCGACAACGACGACTTCGCTGATATTGCGCACCAGTGGCATCGAGAAGTCGACCTGGCGCTGCCGCTCCGGCGTGATTGTCAGTGCCGCCGCGGCGATATCCGCGTGCCCGGCCAGCAACTCCGGAATCAGCCGATCGCGCGTAACCGGTATCGGCACGACCTGCACTCGCAGCGTGCGCCGCTTGAGCTTCTTGTTGAGAAACCGTTCAAACTCCTGCAGCGTCTCGTACACTACGCCGCGCGGTTTACCGTTTTCGAAATAGAACTGGTGGCCACTGAACACGACCAGGACACGCACCATGCGACGTTCGATCATGCCGTCGAAGTCGCCTCTCCACGGCTCCCACACCGACTCGAACTGACCAGGGAGATCGGTGATCGAGACGGACTGAGGCTGGACGACGCTATCGCTCGCGACGGATTCCGGCTCCGGTTCGGGCTGGTCCTTCTTGCCACAGGACACGAGTGCAATCGTCAGCGCCGCCAATATCGCGCCAAGCAGGCTCACCCGTACCATCCGCCACCCGGAACCTAGCGTCATCAGCTGTGCATCTCCCCGAAGTCTCTATCCGCCGGTCCGGCCGAACACGCGGAAACGCACGCAATGCCGGACTGATAGTCCAATACTGTGCCAGAAAAATGGCCGATTTACTGCAGCGCCGACAGCGGCTGCAAATGCCGCCGTGGCCGGGCAACCGCTATTGTTGGCTCAATGCGGCGCCGCAGTGGAGCAATACTGATGCACAGAACACTGTATGACCAGATTCGTGGGAATTCCGGTGCCCTGATAAGCCGCGTGGTCGCGCTCAGCAGTCTCGGTTACAACACATGGCGCAACGA
>Ga0102956_1000784_pt1 | contig 11064 bp, 13 predicted proteins | sample SalPonF2_A_D2_MG_FD_84515 | JGI IMG/M metagenome (GOLD analysis project Ga0102956, IMG submission 84515) | Salt pond soil microbial communities from South San Francisco under conditions of wetland restoration - Salt Pond MetaG SF2_A_D2_MG ...
CGTTTCTTCCAAAAGATGTTCCTATTATTAAAAATTCGTTTCTTTCTCCCTATTTTACCGTGGTGTCCGAGAAGATGGCCAGAATTGTTTCTAAGGAAATAAGACATGATTTTTTGGAGAAATTAAAAACTATTGAAAAATCCTGGAAAAATAAGAAATGAGTTTAAAATGAAATTGGGAAATAGATACAGACTGTATACAATTAGTCAACATACGACTTTAGAAGTCGACAACCTGATTGAGGACTGTATGAATTTTTTACACACAATCACTCTCGATAAAGAGACTTCGGGAAAATTTTTAAAAGTAAAGCAAAAATTGTGTCAAACAGAGGAACTGGAAAATTTAGACATAATTTACAAACGCAAAAAAGAAATCCTTTTTCAGGATATTTTCGATATTCTCGAAAGTATTTCACCAGAGGGATCTTATTTTGGCACACATCCGAAAAACCTGTCCCTCATCGGTTTTTGGGACGAAAACCTTTTTTCCATTACACGCTGATAATTTCGAATCCGTTGGCCATGTAATAAAAGTATTCCTCACCGTTCGGATAAATCTTCAAGACAAATTTTTAACGATCAAAAAAGTAAAAACTCCTTAATTAATCTAATTTTTAAAATAAAATACATAATTCTTCTTATTTAAAAAAAATCGAAACTGATAAAAAATACGTCCGTGAAATGAAGTGCCCGGCAGAAAATTACCCGGGATCTAAACGATGGGATATCCTTGGTTTTAACGCTGCAAACAGCGAGTAATTAGACCCTTGAACAGATTAAATTATGCAATTTCAAGATTCGTTCCGTAGAAAGGAGAGATCCCGGTGAACATAAAAAAGGCTTTTCCATATCTGGTGGCGTGTTATTTGATTGTTGTCGGCTTGTTTTTTATCATTGCATCCTGGATTGATACGCCATTTCTCGATACCCAACCCCCTGGAAGTTATCTATTATCGGCGGTCTCAATAATATTTATCGGCGTAGGCGCTTGCTATATTTATCTATTATATAAGGGGAAGATTACAAAGGCGGGGAAATCTATTGCAGAAGTGCGTCAAGAGGCCGTCGAAAAAATGAAGGATCCTGGGCTGCTGGCAAAAATAGCTTTAGAAGATTCGAATCCGGAAACTCGAAAAGCCGCTAAAGAGCGCTTGGAGGATTTAAAAATTTTATAATTTGTCCAAATTATCCTATCGGAGTCCATCTTTTTTAGGCCAAGCCGAAAGCATATTTTGCGAAAAGAGAAAAAAGTTATGCTACGCAGAGTTAACATCGCTGGTATTGTAATAGAACCAAAATCCAGTACCCCTTTAATTTTTTTAAAGTCGATAGAAGATGATCAAGGAATCTTTATATGGATAGGGATTCTCGAAGCCGCCTCCATAGCTACTGCTTTACAAAAGGTTAAGTTCGACCGGCCCATGACTCACGATCTTTTTAAGAATCTTGTCGAAAGACTGAAAATGACAGTCTCGAATATAGAGATTTATGATTTAAAAGAAAATACTTATTATGCGAAAATAAACTTTTTATCCGAAGAAAATATTTTCAGCATAAATGCCCGCCCAAGCGATGCCATTGCCATCGCTCTTCGATCCGGAGCTTTATTGTATGTGGATGATAAGGTTTTTGAAAAATTCGAAAAAATGAATGGAGATATCGAAATATTCGATACCAGCGAAGAAGGAAGAAAGTGGGCAGAATATCTGAAGAACCTGAAACCGGAAGATTTTAGTAAATACAAATTTTAAGGCCGAGAGTCTCCTTTGAACATCCTTTTAAAATACTGAAAAATTTTCAGAGATTTTTATGAATTCTGGTATAGTTATGTGGCAGGAGATGGAGGGTAAATTTGTATTTCGTTTTCAGACGGATGAGAAAAACGTCCATCGGAATATGGCTATGATGAAAGGTTTTAAAATGGTTGGAAAAGGTGTGAACTGTGATTTATGGATTTATCGTGTTGAATTTTCATCGGTCGAGAACGCAAAGAAGACTTTAGAAATTCTTGTGTCTAAGAGATAGATATTTAAAATAGGTCGTTTTTTTATTTGGTTTTAAGATAGAAAGAGGGGTTGATCATGCTTATCGTCGGAGAAATTATCAACACCAGTCGAAGGCGAATTGCGGAAGCGGTTGAAAAACAAGATTCTGAATTTATTGTTCAAGTTGCAAAAAACCAGGCAGATGCAGGTGCCGATTTCATAGACGTAAACGCCGGAACGTTTGTAGATCGGGAAATCGAATATCTATGCTGGCTGGTAAAGACGGTTCAGGATACCGTCGATCTGCCCCTGTGTTTAGACAGTCCCAGTCCCCAGGCGCTGTCCGAAGCGGTCAAACTCCATCGGGGCGAGCCGATGATCAATTCGATTTCCCTTGAGAAAGACCGTTTCGATGCCATGCTGCCGATTGTAACCGCCCAGCCCTGCCGGGTCGTTGCCCTGTGTATGACAGAAACGGCCATGCCGGTTACCATCGAAGACAGGGTTCAAGCCGGTGCTGAATTGATCGACCGATTGACAGCTGCAGGAGTGGCGCTGGAGAACATCTATATCGATCCTCTGGTCCAGCCGGTTTCCGTCGATACGCGCATGGGAAACGCCGTTCTGGGGGCCATTAAAAGGATCATGAACGATTTCCCTGGCGTCAAGACCATTTGCGGCCTTTCAAATATTTCATTCGGCCTTCCGGCACGTCCCTTGATCAACAGAACCTTTCTGTCCATGTGCATGCTCCAGGGACTGTCTGCCGCAATTTTAGATCCTACCGACAAACGTCTCATGGCGAGCCTGCTGTCTACCCGGATGATTCTTGGTAAAGATGAATACTGCGCCGACTTCATCGATGCCTATCAAAACGGCATCATAATAAACCCCTAAACTACGCATTTCAAATGGCGCCATAAAGTTTTGTTTTTGAATCGTTAGACAAAGTTAAGGCATTAAACCATATTACCGGTCAGGGAGATAAGAATTTAAACTCGACAATCGCTCGGTCCATTGAAGGTTAACCGAAAAAAAATTAAAAAAGGGAGCAAATCGATGGATTATACAACACTGTTGGATGCGGTCACCAAAGGAGATATCAGAACGGCAAAGGAGGAAACTCAAAAATTTATGGATGCCGGCGAAAAGCCCCAGGATGTTCTGGATCAGGGACTCATAGAAGCCATGAATATTGTGGGCGACAAGTTTTCCAAAGGCGCCATGTTTGTTCCACAAATGCTGCGCTCCGCCAAAACCATGCAGGAGTGTGTCGAGCTCCTGAACCCGCACTTTCAGGGAGATGAAGTGGCAACCAAAGGAAAAATAGTTTTGGGAACCGTCAAAGGCGATCTACACGACATCGGTAAAAACATTGTGGGGATGATGCTGGAAAGTGCCGGTTTCAGCATCATCGATCTTGGCGTCGATGTTGCGCCGGAGGTGTTTGTCGGTAAAATAAAAGAAGCCAAGGCCGATGTCCTGGGCATGTCGGCGTTACTTTCCACAACAATGCCCTCCATGTCTCTGACGATCAAGGCATTGGCCGATTCCGGCCTGAGGGACACCGTGAAAGTCATCATTGGCGGCGCACCGGTTACCAGAAAATATGCCGAGGATATCGGGGCGGATTCCTACGCTCCGGATGCAGGCTCGGCGGTGCTTGAAACCAAAAAGTTTTTCAATATATCTTGAGATGATTGTAACCGTTCACAGGTTCAGGGTTCAAAGGTTTTCCCGCCTTTGGCGGCACTGTAGGCGACCATGGCTAAAGGTTCGGGGATAGTTAGTAACAATAAACGAAAAAACAACCCTGAACTTTTGACCTGTGAACCTGGAACCGATCAGTTTAGGAAGGAGATACCATGGAAATAGGACCTATACCTACACTGCAACCACGGCTCAAAGTTCTCAACCGCCGGCAGGCCTTGGCAATTCACACAGCGGCCCTGGAAATCCTTGAAAAGATCGGTATAAAGATGGAACATACCGAGTGCCTTGACATGCTTGCCGGTGCCGGCGGCAGGGTCTTTGATAAAGACTGGATACGATTACCCGCCTATCTATCTGAAGAAGCCATCCAATCCGCACCGCGCCAGATCGTTCTGTATGACCAGCACGGTAATAAAGCCATGCCCTTGGTGGATGAAACCCCATTTTTCGGCACCGGTTCCGATACCACCTTTACCCTTGATCTGGAAACCGGAGAGCGGCGCAGGTGTATTCTCGCGGACACCGGCAATTTTGCCAAACTTGTTGACGGCCTCGAAAATATCTCCTTTGCCATGTCTATGGGGAACCCCGAGGATGTTTCCAACGTCGATTATATTTATATTTACGCGTTTGCTGAAATGGTTAGAAATACCAACAAGCCGGTGGTATTTATCGCCGACCGCGGTGAAGACATGGCCAAAATTCACGAAATTGCCTGCATGGTCGCCGGCGGCGAAGACCGGCTGCGCCAAAAACCCTTTCTTTTGAATTATTCGGAAGCCATCAGTCCGTTGCGTTTTCCCGCCCATGTCATGGACAGGCTTCTTTTCTGCGCCCGAAAAGGGATCCCTATTTGCCTCCCATCCGGTTCAAATGCCGGCGGCGGCGCGCCGGTAACCCTTGCCGGGGCAATGGCCATGGGTATTGCTGAAAACCTGGTGGGGCTGATTGTGCATCAGCTTGCCGCCAAAGGGGCGCCGTTTCTTTTCGGCCCCAACGTCAGCGCACTTGACATGAAATCCGCCGTTGTATCCTATGGCTGCCCTGAATGGAGCCTGACCCAGGCGGCTTTGGCGGATATGCGCGACGAAATATACGGGCTTCCCATTTGGTCTTTTTCAGGGGCATCGGATTCCAAGGTGGTAGATGCCCAGGCCGGCGCCGAAGCCATGTTTTCAATTATCACCGCCATGCTCTCCCGGTGTAATCTTATCCATGATAACGGATACCTCGAGTACGGCAGCACGTCTTCCCTTGAAATGGTCACCATTGCCAATGAATTGGTGGGCATGGCGCGTTTTTTCACCCGCGGTATTCCGGTCAATGAAGCCACCCTGGCTCTGGACGTACTGGAAAGGATTAAAAATTCAGGCCCCCAGGCATTCTTTTTGATGGACGACCACACATTTGAGAACTTCGAAAAGGCGCTTTTTCTTCCACATCTTCTGGACCGTTCCCGTTATGATACCTGGGAAGCCTCAGGGTCAAAGGATTTTTACACCCGCAGTAATGAGGAGACCAAACGGATTCTTGCAGAACATCAGGTTACGCCCAAAGATGACGCTGTATTAAAAGAGATCGACGAACTTCTAACGGCTTTATAACTGTTGAGGTATTAACATTGCTCACTCGTACTGAAATCGACCAAATCGACCGGGCCGGGCGCAGAATACTCGATCGCGTAGGAGTTAAGATACTCGATGGTCAAACCCTAAAGATGCTCGAAATTGCAGGCGCCAGAGTCGATCTCAAGACCGATCGGGTCTGTTTTTCAGGAAGGTGGCTTGACAAAATGATTGCAAAGGCCCCGAAGCAATTCACCCTTTTCTCCCGCAACGGGAAAGATGATTTGCACCTTGGATCGGGCGGCGTCTATTTTGGAAATGGCGGCCGTGTGTTTCAAATTCTGGATATGGGGACGGGCGGTTACCGACCCACCATCCTGAAAGACGTGGTCAACACCGCAAATCTTGTGGATCGTCTGGACAACATCCGATTTTATATTGTTGCCTGCCAAGCCCACGATCTGGATGCCGAGTTCTATCATCTGAATGAATTTTTTCACGCCTTCAGCAATACCACCAAGCATGTCATGGGCGGATGCGATACCCTTGAAGGCGTAAAGCAATTGTGGCAACTGGCAACGTTTATGGCAGGCGGGGAAGAACAGCTAAAACAACGTCCCTTTGTTTCCGTGATCACCAATCCCATAAGTCCGCTGACCTTAGATGCCAACACGCTTAAGATATTGGAGTTTTGCGCCTTAAACGGCGTTCCGGCCACCTGCGCACCGGCGCCCATTGCAGGGGCTACTTCCCCGGCGACCTTGGCAGGCACCCTTGCCCAGCTGCATGCGGAGGCCTTGGCAGGCGTTGCAATTGCTCAAGTATTTAGCCCCGGTGCCCGGATGCTGTACGGTGCCGTTCCAACCGCTATGGACCTGCGGACCATGAATCTCACCATGGGCTCGGTGGAAACTGCCATGTTGAATGCCTGCGCTGTCCATTTGGCCAAGCGATACAAGTTGCCGATTTATGCATCTGCAGGAGTAACGGATGCAAAAATCCCTGACATTCAATCAGGCTTTGAAAAGGGCGTTTCCTATTTGCTGGTTGCATTGGCCGGAGCCGATTATGTTCATCTTGCCGCCGGAATGCTGGATTCCGGCAACTCGATCTCCTACGAACAATTCATCATTGACAACGAGATCCTGGGAATGGTTCATCGATTGATCCGCGGGGTTGACGTGAGTCCAGAGACACTTGCTGTCGACATCATCGAAAACGTGGGGCCCGGAGGCAACTACGTCACGGAAGAGCACACGGTGAATCATATGTTCAGCCAGTTCTTTTACCCCACGCTTGCTGTTCGCATGAATTTCGACCGCTGGCAGGAGCAAAATGCACCCACTCCGCTGATCCGTGCCCATGAGCTGGCGCGAACATGGGTCGAAGACGTCGAACCTGTATTGAGTCTTGAAAAATTGCTGGAAATCAAAAGTAAATTCCCAGAAATTGTAAATACATAACTCAAACGGGAAAATAATATGTCTATTCGCATCATTGCATGTGGTGTCTTTCGTGATGCACTCAGACGAATTGAACCGAAGCGATTTCATCAAGATATTTCCATCACCTATCTTTCCCCTTATCTGCATAATTATCCCCAAAAGCTGGAAAAGGAAATATGGCACCAAATCCATCTGGCTAAGAAAGCAGGAGATGAAATCCTATGTTTGTATGGAAGATGTTATCCGGACTTTGACGACCATCTTTATGAAGTGGGCATTCCCAGGGTTCCAGGTGAGCACTGTTATGAGATTTTATTGGGAAGCAGACGTTTTAACGCTATTGTCGATGAAGAAGCCGGGACGTATTTTATTGAAAAGGACCTTATTTTAAACTTTTCCGAATATTGCATTCAACCTCTTGAGCTGGATGATCCTCTGATGCGGGGAAGCTACTTTCGGCATTACACCCGGCTAGCCTACGTTCGGCAGCCTTTGGACCCGGACACTGTTATGCCGAATGTTCACCATATATCACAATTTTTGGATCTCAAACCCATGGTGATCGATGCAGATTACTCGGAATTGACAGCAAACCTGCTCAAACTTTTTTCAAGTATCTAATAGGAGCAACGCTTATGAAAAACCTGATGGGAATGAAAATCCTTATCGTAGATGATGATTCTGCCATTCAAGAATTAATCAAGAATATCCTCGCCAAGGACGGTTATAAGAATATTCAAGCTGCCGATTCAGGAGAAGACGCTCTTGAGATGATGAAAAAGGCTCTCCCCGATCTTGTGGTGCTTAATATTCAATTGCCGGGAATAAATGGCTATGAAGTATCAGTGAAGATGAGAGAGAACAAACGCACCACCCATATACCGATCCTGATGATGACAGGGGAAGCATTAGATTCAGATAAAGCGCTTGAAAAAAGTTTCAGAGCCGGTGTCACCGATTTTATAGCCAAACCTATAAAGGAGGTTGAATTCACGGCTCGAGTCAAAGCGGCCTTGAACATCAAGAGAATTTTCAACCTCATGGAAAAGAAACTCAATAAACGAAAACCGGCTAAAAAGGTAACAAAAAAGGTGTGGCTGAATATTTTGCCGGATGATGTGTGGATCGAAGTCCAGCGGGATACTACCGTATATAAAGCGCTTCAAAATACCGAAATAGAATTGGAAGGGGATTGTGGCGGACTCGGCAAGTGCGGGAAGTGCAAAATCAGGGTGATTACCCCCCTTGGTAAACCTTCGAAAGAGACCATAGCGCTTTTAGATCCTGATGAATTGGAGGAAGGGGTCCGTTTGGCATGTCGCACCAAAATAAGAAAAAACCTTGCAATTTATACCGAAGAACTGAACGGCGAGACGGAATTTTTCCAGATCCTGAAACACGGACATATGCCTCCTGTGGAGCTTACCCCCCTCATTGAAAGACGTTTGGTAACCATTCCACCGCCAAGCCTTGAAAACCCTCTTTCCGACGTCCAACGGATTAGAGAGGCGTTGAGTCCTCAATTTCGTGACTTAAAGACAACCTATCGGTGTCTGTTTTCTCTTTATAAAAACTTAAGAACCACCCATTTCGACGGAGCGGCGATTATCCATAACAACTGCCTGTTGGAATGGCAGCCCCGGGATAGTATCGGTGGTGTTTTTGGTCTGATATTTGATCTGGGAACCAGCACATTGGTGGGCAAGCTGGTAAACCTGATAGAAGGCCAGGAAGTGGCGGTGATTTCCAGATTCAATTCGCAGCGGAAATACGGGGCTGACGTTATCAGTCGCATTCAACATATAAAAGGGCACCCCAAACGCCTGGTGCATTTGCAAAAACTTTTGGTAAGAGATCTGAACCTCATTACCAAACGCCTGCTTGACTCCTTTAAGCTAAAACCGAAAGATATACTGGTTGCGGTCGCTGCCGGGAACACCACCATGCAGCATTTCCTTCTGAGTCTGAACCCTAGCGGAATTGCCGAAGCCCCCTTTACGCCATTAATCACCGAAGGGATGACCTTTATGGCTCGGGATGTGGGCCTTAAATTGCACCCCGACGCCATGCTGTACGTGATGCCTGCCAAAGCCGGTTATATCGGCGGCGATCTAATCGGCTTCATTCTTTCATCCGGTGCAGCCGAGGAGGACGAAAAACTGGTGCTGGGTCTGGATTTGGGAACCAACAGCGAAATTTTTCTGGGAAATAAAAATAGAATGCTTACCTGCAGTGCCGCAGCGGGTCCGGCACTGGAAGGCGCGAGGATTTCCCACGGCATGATCGCCCGGGCAGGCGCAATTGAAAGCTTTCGGTTTGAAGAAAACGAACTTTTCTACAATGTCATCGGGAACATAAAACCAAAAGGGCTCTGCGGAAGTGGTTTGGTAGATCTATCTGCCCTGCTGCTGCACCATGGGATTGTAAATCCGGAAGGTCTGATCTGTCCGCCCGATCAGCACAAAAAAAGAAATTCAATGATAGTAAGGGTGATTCAAGGCCAGGAAGAAGTCCATGATTTTCTTATAGCTTCTTCCCGAGAAAGCCTTGACGGCAGACCCATTGTACTGACCCAGCGAGATGTCCGTGAGCTGCAACTCGCCAAAGCCGCCATAGCTTCCGGTATTAAAATCCTTTTAAAAACATTGGCTGCCGACATTGAAGATATCCATGCTGTCTATTTGGCCGGAGCTCTGGGCAACTATATTCATCCTCTCAGCGCCATGCGCATCGGCCTGCTGCCGAGAACAAATCCTGAAAAGATAATCTCCTTGGGCAATGCCGCGTCATCCGGCGCAAACATGATTCTTCTATCAAAACGTTACTGGGAAAGATCCGCTGAAATCGCAGCAGGCCTCGAGCACCTTGAACTGTCAGGGCATGTCGATTTCTTTGATCAATTTGTCGAAGAAATGAATTTCCCGATTGAAAATTTCTGGTAATAATATGGATGGCAAACCAGCGAATGAATAAATTTTGGTTAGTTGGGTTACATCATGTTTTCATATAAAATCCGAGATCCTTGTCGTTTCCTTTCGGTTCGCTGTACATAACGCCCACCGTCCGGTTCCTGACCCATATGACCCTGGCCATTTTGCGGATTTCTGATCTCGATGGATTGTCTAACTTAAATTTTACTTCCAATATATCGTCTATGGAAATTTGGTGTGGCCCCAGACTTTCAAACCGGAGTCCACCCATTGAAAGGTCTTCGACCATGATGTCTCCTTTTTCTCCTCTTCTCTGGATGATTTATTCACCGGGTAGTTTCACTTTTTTTCGGTAATGCTTTCGAAATTCGAGGATAAATCCAAACATTTCGCCACACTTGCGTCTGGCTTTCAGTCTCTGATTCATATTTTTATAATTCGTTGCATGGAAATTTTTTGCAAATCCATATTTGGGACAAATGATCGTAGTTTGGCTGGGATCGTTTACATAAACTATTTTCATGAATGGGTCCTCTATAACACCTGTATGGATCTGAGTTTATCATCCCGGCCGAAGCAGAATTCATGGGCGATATATCCGTGATGAAAAGCGGCGGAACACCTTAAATTTAATAATCTTTTCATCCGAATCCTTTGAATGAATTCTATTTAATAACGTGGTCGTATCCCCCGTTCTCTTTCGGTGACTGGGGGGATTTACTATAAGTTTTAACCAAGCTTATTACGAATGACAGGATTTTTTCCTTGGTTTCAGAGAAACAAATTCCGGTTCGATACATATTTGACGCATTCGGCAGGCTGTAGACAACATCGCCTTTAACTTGGATTAATTCATCTTGGATGCCGATGACCGTTAGGCGAATATATTTCGACTCAATCGGTTTATGGGTTTCCAATAGAATCCCCCCTTGACTGACATTGATCGCCTTTCCCATTCCCTGAGTCGTTTCGTTGCCGCGATGGTCGATACAAACATAAGATATGAGATTGCTTGTATTGACTCTCGGGTGTTTTCTTCTATCTGTCGTCATCCCTCAACACCTCTCTTATTTTTTGTGACAGGGTTCTCATGTTAAAAGGTTTCTGAATAAAACCATTACAACCTCGATCCAATATCTCACTTGCCTGGCCAGTGAGACTGTAACCGCTTGAAAGAAGCACTCTCACTTCAGAATCAATTTGCCTTAGGCTGTCATATGTCTCACCGCCACCTTTATCGGGCATAATCATATCCAGGATAACCAAATCTATGGTGTCTTTATTCGCTTCAAAAATATCAATGGCTTGGTAACCGTTCCTGGCTTCGAGTACGGTGTAGCCAAGTTTATGGAGCAACTTAGCCCCCACATCAATGACGATTTCTTCGTCGTCGACCAGAAGAACGGTTTCGTTTCCCGCTATAG
>Ga0102956_1000789_pt1 | contig 11018 bp, 11 predicted proteins | sample SalPonF2_A_D2_MG_FD_84515 | JGI IMG/M metagenome (GOLD analysis project Ga0102956, IMG submission 84515) | Salt pond soil microbial communities from South San Francisco under conditions of wetland restoration - Salt Pond MetaG SF2_A_D2_MG ...
AGTATTCAAATATTCAGATATCACAACCTGATCGATATCCAAAACATCCACCTCTACCCGCAGCGCAAGCGTATTAGCAAGAATACGGGCGAGATTACGTGCAAATTGTTCATGGATATTGTGAAGTATCCGCATGATTTCTTTACTAACAAGCTTGGGGTGCTTGAAATCATAGTTACGAATATCACTATTGGGATCAACCGATTTTTTTTCCATCCCTGCAACTACCGGGTCGATCGATCTTTCATGTCCGCTTTTGGGGTTTTTATTTTTTGCCATTAATCAGTTTTATTCTTTACTGCATCACATACTCAGTAAAGAACAAATTTCGGACCATTTTTTTCTTAACGATGTCATTTATTGTATTTAACAGGTCAACTTTTAATTTATGTCTCCCTTGAATACTACTTAAATCGTTCATACTCTCCCGGGCAAGGGTTGAGATGATCCTGTCACGTATGATTGGATTATGCTTTTTCATGATATCCAAATCCTGTTTTTCATTTAATTCTATGCCCAATGAGACCAATAAATAGCGTTCTCCCTTCGTATCAGCCGGGTTTACCACGATATCTTTAATCTCATAAAATACACCGGGATCATTTTTGGGGGATCCTTTTACCATCTTATAAATGGATTTATAATTTTTACCAACCACTGTATAGGCAAGCCAGCCTTGTAAGACCAAAGCAACGATGATCAGGAAAATTTTTCCAACTTTGGAAATTAATGAAGGGCCATTTTCTTGTCCCTGTCCGGAAGATTCATTCTCCGGAGCCTGTTTAACTAATTCTTTTTCCTCGACACTTGCCATAAAATCATTTATTAGTTCGTTTCGGTATTGAGTAAAATGTGTTCTTTTTACTTTTTACTTTATTATATCGTACATAAATCTCAACACGTCTGTTTTTTCGCCTGCCAGCTCTTGTGGAATTTGAATCTATAGGATGATACTCACCATAGGTACTGGCCTTATATTTCTTCAAAGGTATATGTGTATGAGCTGTTATAAACTCCAATACAGAAGTCGCCCGGACGGCACCCAGTTCCCAGTTGTCATGAAATTGCTTATTCGTTGATGAAATGGGCACATTATCAGTATGACCCTGAATATCCACTTCCTTTATCGTTGTTCCGGTATAGGTGTCAATTCTATCAGAAATCTCTTTTAAAACAACTTTGGCCTTATCCAATATTCGGGCCGAACCACTATTAAACGTCAGACCTTCTCCCAAAATAATCTTTATACCACCGGGTATCGTTTTAACCTGGACTTCATCAGTTAAATCATTTTTTTTTACATAATCTTTGAGTTTCTGCCAGTTTTTTGCCCTGTTATTTTGGATTGTCTGAATTTTATTATCAATCATAGCTTCCCCTTTGAACACACTCTCCTTACCTTGAAATGCACCAATAATCATTTCAAATCTTTTTTTCTTAATTCCCGGGGTTAACTGGTACAGGACAATGAAGAAAATCATCATCAGCGTAATGAAATCGCTGTATGTTGTCAGCCAGTTTCCAGCACTTTTAGAAGCTCTTCCCATTGATTCCCTTGTTGATGAATCCAGTTCTTATACAGGACTTCATCACGTTTTTTATTTTTTGATTGAGTATCATAGTAATGGATGTATTCGGCTCGCTTGTCGGGTTCGACATAACTCAACATTTTCTTTTCCATAATGCGTGGATTTTCTTCATTCACGATAGACATTATGGCTATTTTAAACATTTCATATCGACCATTTTCTATATCCATGGTATGTCCTACTTTACCGGCCAAAGGACCAAACACCATATTGGCCAATACAGTACCGTAAAAGGTAGTAATAAGAGCTACGGATAATCCCGTGGCCAGTGTATTTGGATCCGATATATTCTGAAGCATAAGTACTAAGCCGATAACCGTACCTATCATTCCGAAGGCCGGTGAAAAGTTCGCCATGGCATCAAGCACGTCACAACTCTTCTCATATCGCCTGGTCAGGCTTCTTATTTGATCGATCAGAATATTCTCCAGGCTGTCTTTAGTGACACCGTCTATCGCTAATTGTAAACCATTTTTCAAAAAACCGTGGTCTATATTCTGAACATCATCCTCCAACATTAGAAGACCATCTTTACGAACTTTGCGTGAAAACATATTCATTAATTCGATATCCGTCCGGAGATCGTAATCTTTTGCTGTCAGAACATTCTTAACAACTGTAAAGCTTATTTTAATGGCTTCGATTCCATAATTAATCATAGTGGCTGCAAAGACACCGCCACCCACAATTAACATAGAAGGGAAATTTATAAATATCATTAAATTTCCCTGGGACATAATTGCAAATAGGATCAGCGAAAATCCTATTACAAAACCGCTTAACGTTGATCTATCCAACTTTTTTATTATTTAAGATGCCCCTGCATTTGCAGGGACATCATGGTTATAACTCACATTTATTTATCGTTTTAGATTAACAGCTTCATTGAGTAATTGGTCAGCAGTTGTGATAACTCTCGCATTCGATTGATACGCTCGTTGAGAGGTTATCATGTCTGTAAATTGTCGGGCAAGATCAACATTCGAACCCTCCAAAGATCCGGAACGAACATTGGTATCACTCATATTATTAGCTGTATCAAAACTCATATTGCCAGATGCATTGGTGGCTCTGTACAATCCATTGCCCAGAGATTCCAGACCATCATTATTCTGAACTTTGGCCAGCGCTATCTGAGCTAAGGTAATATTTTGACCATTGTCGTATACTCCGGTGACATAGCCATCACTATCAATTTTGACATCCACCATTTTACCCTGGGTGAAGCCATCCTGAGAAGTAACCTTAGTAGAATCGAATCCGGCAAATTGTGTGATTTTACTTCCGTTTTTCGTATCTCCAAAATTCAACTGAAAAGTAGTTGAACTTGCACCATTACCAGGATCAAAGCTTATCTCAGTATTACTGCCACTCGAAAGATTACCGGACTGATCAAATTTCATAGTTCCGGTACTTCCCTTTGTAATTTTCTCACCATCCAAAAAATTGGCCGTATAATCCCAGTCTCCGTTATCTTTCTGGGTGAATTTGACCAATAATGTATGGGCACGGCCTAAACTGTCATAAACAGTGGAACTGACAGTCTTAGAACTCGTTGCTCCTTTTTGACTTACTTCAAAACCGGGGAATTTAATATTACCGGTCCCGCTTGTCGTCAGGCTATTAATGTTAAACTGACTGTCACCCATTTGGGCCGAACGGAACACAAGCATACCATCTACAAGACTTGCGGATCCCTGAGAAGCACCGAGACCCGAGTTTATAGCATTCATCAGATCTCCAACAGTGTCACCTGAATTATAAGTATAGGTAACGGTTTTACTCGTTCCGTCATTCAGCGTTGCATCCAATTTTATGGTATCGCCATTGACCAGACTTTGGGTTGTTTGACTTAATTGATTCAAATCCGTGCTCGTTGTTGCCGGCGCTCCACCTGAAGTAGTCAAACCGGCTATGCTTTTAACAACCTGGGTTGTGCTCGTATTGGCATCCAGGTTTCCGGCAACATTAACATTCTGTGTCGCTTTGGGTTTGTATACACTATCAAAACTCAATTTAAGATCACTGGTTGTACCGCTTGATAGTATATTTCCATTGCTATCCGCCGAATAACCTTGAACACGATGTCCGGCCTGATCTACCAGATAACCGTTTTTATTAAACGAAAAATTACCGGATCGCGTCATAAGATTTTGGTTTTGATCTTTAACGACAAAAAAACCTTTCCCTTCAAGAGCTAAATCAGTCGTTTTACCGGTTGATTGCAAACTTCCCTGATTAAAATCCCGTTCAATAGCAGCAATGTGAACACCCAAACCAATTTGATTCCCGGATGTGGGTGCTGATCCTGATGCCGCACTTGAACCACCAATTTGTTGATTCAACATTTCTGCAAATGTTATTCTGGATGATTTAAAACCAGTTGTATCGACATTGGCAATATTATTACCAATGACGTCCATTTGTGTCTGGAAAGCTCTTAACCCGCTTATTCCAGAATCAAGTGATTTCATTAATGACATATGTAACCTCCTTTTTTAACAGCATCTGTCAGTCAGCTGTTATTGGGCTTCCCAAAGGGGCCAGCCCGTAGATTGTAGTTATTTTTTTATGTTTTGTTTATACACTTCTTATTTATTTTCCGTAAAAACGGTACTGTCTATATTTGTAAATACACGGTTTCGCATTTCCATCATATCCAGAGCGGTTATGACGGTTCTTTTAGGTATATTTACTACATAGGCACGATCTCCATCCAGAATAAGTGACTCTTTGCTTCCTTTCTGATCGGCCAGATTCACAGCATTCTGTAGACGATTCACATCTTTTTCATTTAATTGAATGGATCGATCTTCCAATCGTTTTATAGCATGTCCCGAAAACTGAATGCTGCTGCCCTGATCTGATATTTTCTCAAGTATCCGTGCAAAATCATCACCAGTCTGTTGAACAGGCTTTTTAACTTTTTCCTTGTCAGAAGAAGTTGAAAGAGGATCTATCCTATTTGTAAGATGTCTTATATCCATGAATGTTTACTTATATCATAATTATGATGAACCCGCCCCTATTTCAAGGACATCACCCAGGTTCACATATAGGTTATCGACCTTTAACTCGACACCTTTACCGCTATATTTAACTTTCATAGCATTTCCATCGATAAAGCTGTAAGATTTAACAGTATCACTTCCATTTTTAGCATCTATTTGTACATTATAAGTGCCTTCGGGAACTGAATGTCCGCTATCATCTTTGCCATTCCATGTCCATTTATTGTCACCCTGACCTAAATTTTTCAGATGCCCGGTGCGTACTGTATTTCCCGCGGCATCACTAATGGTAACAGTGACATCTGTGGCCGGTTGTGCAAGACTGAATTGTACATCGGATGATTCACCCGCTTTTGAGTAAATCGAATTGCTCAGTGCTTTTATATTTTTACCGACTAATGAAGCAGCCAGAGTATTATTTAAACCGGTACTCATGGTATTCTGACTGTTAGCTAATGTTTTTAATCCACTGTTGAGATTTATTAATTGTTCAACCGAGTTGAATTGTGCCAACTGAGTAGCGAACTCGGTACTTTTCAATGGATTTACAGGGTCCTGATTCTTCATCTGGGCTACTAACAGCTGCAAAAACTGATTCTTGCCCAGTGTATTATTTGCAGCAGTACCTGTATCAGAAGAAGAAGCCGGTACACTATTCGTTGTATTTACATTTGATACATTCATATCAACCTCTCAATAATTGATTGGTTATCCTGTCCATTCATTCCTGTTAAATCCCAGGAATCGGACACTTTGTTGTTTACTTGTTGCAGACAATACTCCTGCAATTTCTCCACCGGAAGAGATGTTACTTTGGTTAGAGTTACCAGATTGTCCTGTATTTTCTCTACCGGTACCTTTACCTTGTTGACCCGAATTTTGAAGTTGCAGGTCAATTTCCAGATTAAAATAATCTTGCAGATGCATTCTTATTTCATGCATCTGCTGTTGAAGCAACTTGCTTATATCAGCATTCTGGGAACCAATTTGCAGATGAAGTATTCCACCATTCTGTTTCAAAGCAACGTTTAAAGACTTACCGTCATCCATCACAAATTTATGACGCTGCCATTGTTCCATTTGCATATTCTTACCGGCCATTACTTCTTTTTGAATCACCTGGACAATCTTTGCAGGCAATTGCTGTTTTACAGATTCGGCGTTCTGATAATTCATGGCTTTGGAAAATTGCGAACCATTATTTTGATTTTGCTGATTATGATTTTCAGCCTGTCTGCCAGGGGTTTTTATTGTTTTCCCGTCATGTGTTGATATAAGTTCTTGTAAACCGTTCTTCTGACTTTGCTGAGATTCTGTTGTTTTGGTTGATGTTGCTAAAGCTGTTGTTTCCTGACCCTGGTCTATGGGTTTATTGTTAGATATTTCTGCTTTATCAACAGGCTTACTCTGTTTACCTACTTTGTTAACCTGCTTTGTGCCAAGATCTATATGTTTTCTGATTCTATTGGAAATCTCATGTAAGTCATTACCCGTCTTCTTCAGTATTTCACCAGATTTCCCATTAACATGTGGATCCTGAGAACTCACTTTTTTTGATTGTGATGAAGAACTATCGTTAACCTTATGACCTTCAGGAATTTTTGTCGCCGTTTTTTTTGATCCTGCTTTAACTTCTCCATCTGGTAATTTGACTGAAGCCGGCATCTCTTTTAAGGATATCCCCTTTTGCTCGGGTACTACTTTTATATGTGATTCATTCGAGATTGCCTTGAATTTATCTTTGTTTTTGGGAGTACTGGATTCTGTCTGAATATACTTTTGTGGGATATCCAAGGTTTGTGAAGTAACCTTAACAGAATGTTTCGTAGTCACTGGTTTGCTCACCGTGGTCGAACTTTCCTGATTATTTTTAGCTTTTGAATCAGATGATATTTTGTCAATTACAGAGTTTTTTTTCTGATTACCCTTCACGGCTTCATCTGCAGCTGGCAACACCTTAGGTCCTTTTACCTTCCCATCTTTTAAGACCTCCATAGTAGTACTTTTTACATCTTTTCCATTAACAGTCGTTATATTTTGGCCGTTTTCTATGGTTGTTTTTTTCGTTGTACCTTTTTTTATATTCTTTTCTTTACCGGTAGAAATTTCCTTGATAACTTCAGAAGGCCCGACAACTTTAGCTGCTCCCTGATTTGATGATTTATTCGATATAGCAGCTTCTTTCTGATTAGCTGTTTTAACTTTCCCTTTGGATTGACCTTCTGATGTTTTATGATCATTACCCGATTGAAGCTTCGCTAATAAATGAGACAAGCTGGCAGTAAAAGGGAATAGCAGCATCTTATTATTCGACGAGCTGTTTTCCGATATCAACTTTTTACCTTCTGCTAACCGATCATTTATTGAGCCCTTATCCAATGCTTCTTTTAATCCAGGATATTGCATGAGTAATTTTTTCCACTCGGCATTATTTTTACCCTTCAAAGAACTACCGGAATTTTTATTGATTTTATTTAACGTGCCGGCAGCATTTGATTCAAGTTGTTGTAAAACCTGGTTTAATATATTTTTCATAACATTACTTTTTTGACAATATCAGCTGCTTTGTCAGGTGTTAACGATTGAAGTAACTTTTGTCTTTGCATATTGCTTGCCGTATTGTAAAGGGCCATCAATTGCTTATTATTTAACTTGTTAACAATGGGAGATAATCTTTCTTCGTCAAGATTTAACAGGCTTTTAGCAATGAATTTTGCATTCTCTTTTTTGGTTAAGCTGGCATGTTGGAGTTGCGCTATTAGCTTAACTTTGCTTTCCACTATATTTTTAAGCGAATCGATTGTTGCTTTGTCTTTTTTACGCTGCGTAGTGAGAGAATCAATCTTATGATCCATACCTCCAATTTTAACACGTAGATCTTTGATAATTTCACTACTGGATTTCTGAGAAGCTTTACCACTCAATTGCATTGTGGGCAGATTACTTTTCTTTGGTACCGCATTGGGGTGTACCAGTGGATAAATGTAGAAAGAAGCCACTAATGAGATCAAAAAAGCTCCGATTAAAGCAACTATATATATTATGATCTTCTTGGTATTCATATCCTGTTAATTCGAGTGGTTATATTTTTGGGTAGCCATTTCATTTAATTCCACTTGTTCTTTTCGATCCATTTCCTGAACAAATGTTAATAAAGCTTTCGATTTTAACTTCTCAAGCATCTGTGTTTTTCTGTTTGCTTCAAGCAGGACATTGCGTTGTTTTATGATTTCCTTATCAGTCTCCGCTAACTGCTGTCTTAAGTCCCAGATAACCTCCTGTTTATCCTGCAACGAGGCATAATAACCTCTCAAATTTCTGACATCCATTTGCGATTTTGATAGATATTGATCGTTCATATCAGTCATTACACTCTGTACTTTCTGTAATCGGCTATTTATCAGCTGCTTACGTTGCATGATTACCCCGAGCTTTTGCTTTTGCAATTCCTCCTCGTGCTTCCTGATTTTCAAGACTGTCTCCAATTTGAATCTGAACTTCATTTATCCCCTTCACTGTCCGGTTCATTAACTATTTGTGTAAGTTGTTCCCAGAGAGCATAATCACCGGCATCTTCATCCATATTTTGCCGGAGGAAACCATTTAAATGATCTATTTTCTTTTTGGCTTCATCAATTTTCTTGTTAGAACCATCCACATACGCTCCTATATTGATCAGGTCTTCGGCATCTTTATAAATAGCCAGTAACTCACGCGCCTTATGTGAAAGTTGTCTCTGTTGCGGAGTCGTTACCTGTGGCATTACTCTTGAAATGCTTTCCAGAACATCCACCGCAGGATAATGATTTTTATGTGCCAGGTGACGTGATAAAACAACATGACCGTCAAGTATAGAGCGTACGGCATCTGCAATGGGTTCATTCATATCATCATTATCTACGAGAACCGTATAAAGGCCTGTAATACTTCCCTTTGGAGTTTTTCCGGCACGCTCCAATATCTTTGGTAATAGTGTAAACACACTTGGTGTATAACCTTTTGTTGTAGGAGGTTCACCTGATGCCAGACCAATTTCCCGCTGAGCCATGGCAACACGTGTTACCGAGTCCATGATCAAAAGTACATTATTCCCAATATCCCTGAAGTATTCGGCTATAGCTGTTGCTGTGAAAGCCGCTTTAACACGACTCATAGCCGCCTTATCTGATGTTGTAGCTACTACAACCGACCTTTTTAATCCTTCGGGACCTAATACGTTCTCAATAAATTCCTTGACTTCCCTTCCCCGCTCGCCAATAAGAGCTATGACATTGATGTCAGCTGATGAACGTTTGGCGATCATACCCATTGTCACACTTTTACCTACGCCTGATCCGGCAAAAATTCCGAGACGTTGCCCCAGGCCTACACTATTGAACGCATCAATGGAACGTATGCCAGTATATAGCATCTCCTCAATGTTATCCCGCTCCATTGGTCCCGGTGGATCATTATGAACAGAATAGGATATAACATTTTGAATCGGCCCTTTCTTATCGATAGGGTTGGCATTGGCATCAACCACACGCCCCAGAAGTGAATGGCCAACTTTTATAGTTAGAGAATGAGGTAGAGCTTCGACGAGACAACCTGTTCGTAAACCATCAATACGGTCAAGAGGCATCAGCAGTGTAAACCGGTCCTTAATACCCACCACTTCGGCCATAATTTTACTATCATCTGATGCGTGAATAACATGGAGTTCACCCAGTGAGGATCTTAATCCGGTAGCTTCAATAACGGTACCGATTATGGATGAAACCTTCCCATATCGTTTAGGTTCCACTTCATAATCATCAAACTTCCTTGATATTTCACTGATGTGTTCCAACATCATAATTACGATCTTCCATGTTATTCAGGGTTATGGATTTTTTTATATCTTTTAGTACTTGTTTGAAATCACGCAGAATCATCTCAAATGCTGTTTCAATTTTATATTCACCCGGTTTTATTTGCTCATCAACAATTATCGAAACCTCATTTTTCTTATTACCAGCACCAATCATTTCTCCGAAAGCGTCATAATCATCTGCAGACACATGTATTTTAACTTTGACTCCTTCTTCTAACTCATTCAAAATTCGGTTAATGTCTTTTTGAACATTGTGTTTGAGTTCCGGATCACTCATGGGTACATCCAGAACTTTTTCCGTTAATTCAAAAACCAGGGAGGTAATGTGTGGCTTCAGATCACCCATAAATGAGCTGAATTGCTCATTTAGTTCATTAAAAGCTGCACGAACCGGTTTTAAATGCCGCTCAATGGTCTCCGTCGAATCTTTAACTCCGTCCTCATAACCTTTTTTATAGTTTTCCTCGGAATGTGTTTTAACTTCCTCATTGAGTCTTTTTTCCCATTCCTTATTATTCTCCCGTAAAGCTTTTTTTAGATCATCATCCGTTAAATTAGTTGAAGTATGATTGTTATCATGGAACACCATTTCATACGACAACCGTGTATAGTTCTGATTGGAAACCTTTAATTTATTTTTCTCAATAATTTTCTTTTTATCACTCATGTCCTGTATGCTTATTCAATCATTTCGCCGCTGTTAACTTTTCTGGTCGAGACCTGTCCCTGGGTTTCGAGTTCTTTGATTTTCTTCAGGATACGTTGTTGAGCTTCTTCCACTTGTTTAACATGAACGGGACCGGTCGCTTCCATATCTTCCTGGAACATGTCACTTGCCCTGCTTGACATATTACTTGTAAATTTTTGGATCATATCGTCATCTGCTCCTTTTAAGGCCAATACCAGATCCCCCTTATCTATAGCAGCAATAATGAGTTGTAGTGCCCGGTCATCAAGATCCAGGATATCCTCGAACATAAACATCTGATTTTTAATCTCTTCGGCAAGATCTGAATCACGTTTACTTATATTCTCAATAACAGCTCTTTCTGTAGCTATTGACGCCTCATTAAGAATATCGGCAAGAGCGGAAGTCCCCCTGTTTACGTTATCACGCTCCGAATACAAACTGCTCATTTGTTCCTGCATGACTTCGGATATTTCTTCAACAACTTCTGCGGATATAGTATTCATGGTAGCCAGCCGGTAAGCGACTTCAACCTGCAGGTCTTCTTTGAGATGGGATAGGATTTCCGCAGCTTTTTCCAATTTTAAATGGGCCAGGATTACGGCAGCTATTTGCGGATTTTCATTTTGTATAAATTGAACAATCTGTGCTATATCATTCTCCTGGAACATCCCGAAGGCATCATTTCCCGTGACATTTTCCAAACGTTTTAACAGAGCCTCCACCTGCTCCTTATCCCGCGTTTGTTCCAGAACATTTCTTGCGAAATCCATACCACCTTCAACAATAAATTTATTAGCCTCAATCAGTTCATGAAATTCAGCCAATACTTCTTCCACAACATTTCCACTAATGTTATCCATATGAGCGATTTC
>Ga0102956_1000790_pt1 | contig 11017 bp, 3 predicted proteins | sample SalPonF2_A_D2_MG_FD_84515 | JGI IMG/M metagenome (GOLD analysis project Ga0102956, IMG submission 84515) | Salt pond soil microbial communities from South San Francisco under conditions of wetland restoration - Salt Pond MetaG SF2_A_D2_MG ...
CAGGCGGCCAATCCGAACGCCTCGGTCATCTTTGATAAGACCGGGGCCTCGACCACGGCCAGCAGCCCCGCCCATCTGAGCGCCAAGACCCAAGCAGATATTAACAGCGCCGATCGGGGGGTCGTCCATGTCGGCACCAACGAGAAGGTCGCCCGGGAGGGCCACGACAGGGCCAGTCTGGGGATGCCGGGCAATTATAATTCGCTGATCTATAAGGTAGCCGCCCAGGGCAATAAGCACATGGTGCTGGCCATTCAGTCCGACGGACCGGTCAAGATCAATATCACCCAGCATAAATTCCCGGCGGTTGTCTTCAGTGGCTATAACGGGGAGAGTCAGGGTACGGCGTTGGCCAAGGTGTTATTTGGCCAGAAAAATCCCAGCGGGCATCTGGATTTTACCTGGTATAAAGACGACACCCAGCTTCCCAGCAAGTCCGACTATTACCTGATCCCGCGGCGGACCAACGGGCTGGGCCGGACCTACATGTACTTCACGAAGAAACCGACCTATCCGTTCGGTTACGGATTGAGCTATAGTCACTTCAACTATTCCAATATTAAGGTTTCCCCCCGAACGGTCTCCCCTAATGGGACCGTGACGGTACGTTTTGATGTGACCAATAGCGGAGACCAGGCAGGGGCCACGGTAGCCCAGTTGTATGTGGCCTCCCCGAAAGTCAAGGGGAAGATCCTGCCCCGCAAACGTCTGGAAGCCTTCCAGAGAACCCGGACGCTGCAGCCTGGTCAGAGCCAGCAGGTCACCTTAACGGTCAAGGCCAGTCAGCTTAAGCTGTGGAACGAACAGGCCCGCCGGTGGGGTGTCTACAATGGGACCTATGGGTTTGAGGTGAGCCGCAATGCCGATGCGGTAGTCGACTCGGAAGCGGTAAACGTGCACGGCGCATTGACCCCGAAGGTGAAGTATGTGACGATTGAACCCCAGAAACTGGCCTATAAGGTTGGGGACACGATCAATTTACATGCGAAGAACAAGTGGATTCAGCCGGACATCAACAAGGGCCGGGAGCAGCCGCATGCCAAAGCGGATCGCATCATGGAAGCGGTCTACAACAACGGCTCGTTTGTCAATTTATCCGACGCGCAGGTTCGTTACAGCAGTAGCAACAACTCGGTGGCCAAAGTCAGCAGTGACGGGATCGTGCACGTGAGGGGACACGGTGTGGCGACAATTACGGCCACGGTGAACGGGGTATCCGGATCCGCAGTGATTGTGGCCAAATGAGTTAATGAGAAAATACAAAAAATGATGTAATAATTATTTAGAATATAAACCCGTCAGGTGAGCGTAAATTGACTTACAAATAGGTTGTTTTTATCTCATATGACGGGTTTTTCATTTGCTGTTCTTTTAAGACTATAGATTAAGAAGAATGATTGAAAAAGAAGGTCGCGTGATAAAAGATATAATTAGTAGCAAACAATTATTATTTCTAATAGTTATTGTAATCATTTCCGGATGTGGACGGCGAAAGTGTTTGAAATACGGTATTAAAAATGATTGGAATAAATTAGGATTACATGGAAAAGTAAAGAAAATCATTATTCAAAAATACAAATATCATCCTCAGTTGGAGCAAAATAAGACTTCAAATGATAAACCTGTTGAATCGAGTGTTGAGTTGGTTCGTTTTAACAAAAATGGATTTGAATATGTGGACGGTAAAAAGAATGTTTATGGTATAAAAAGTTCATATTTCTATAAGTATAAACTTAATAAAAGTAATAAAATTAAAGGTATATATAGGTCATTTAATTCTAAAAAAGATAGCATTATGTATTACTATAGTGATGAATGTATGGTAGATAGCGTTCATAAATACTATGCAAATGGGAATTTAAAATATAGATCAATTTATAGCTATAAGGATGGGATTGTAAAACGAAAAAAGGTGATATCATATGCAGAAGAGGGCTATAAAAGAAATATTGTTCATATCAACTATAATAAATCAGGACAAAAAACAGAACAGAAATCCAGATATGCTAATGGCTTTTTTGGTTATGATTGGCGGTATACGTATAACAAAAAAGGAAAAGTTAAGACAATAAAGAGATACGGATCATTCGGCAAAGTAGAGAGAAAAGATAGTTTTAATTATAATAAAGAAAATAATGTTATAACCAGTAATCACATCTATTTTGAGAATCATTTAAGTTATCAGTTAAAGTATAAGTACAAATATGATAACAACGGGAATTGGGTGTCTAAAGTTGCTTCAAAAAATGGTTTGAAAACATCACTTATAAAAAGAAAGATCACATATTATAACTAACCCAATTATGAGCTAAGAAAATTAATGAAGGGAAATTCAGTAAAATCTGAAAACGCATTAATATGTTTTTTGCAGATTATGGCATCGAATACGGATTAATTTTTACCTTGCCAATGAATTACATACCTTCTTTTGTTCGGTTTCAGCCTCACTCTTTCTTTTTTTCCATTAAACCATTCCACCAAAATCGCTATCGGTTTGAGCGAATTAGCATATCCTAAAACCTGAGTTGAGTTGTTTTGAGACCAATATCCTGATCCTGCCTGAATCTCACGTTTGGGGCCCTTAGTTCCGTTTTGATAAATCAATCGAATACTGGAACCAATCGCATTTCTATTTGATGGTGAGCCGATTAAATGAATTCTGAAACCGGCTTTGGAAGTTTGATTGACATATAATTTTGTTGCCCCTCCATTTTGAGAGACAGCCAGATCTATCTTGCCATCTCCATTGAAATCACATAAGGCGGCTCCTCGTTGTTCTCCATAAATCTTAATACCGCTCTTCTGTCCTGGAATCGCTGTAAAATCACCCTTACCATTTCCTTGTAACCATAATCCCCTGCCACTATCCAATCTGGTCTGACCCGCTGGGAGATCAAAAAAGTTTTGGCTCAGGAAGATATCATCATTTCCATCATTATTATAATCGGCTATGGATGCATCAAAATTAGCTGTTAATTGTGCGGTTGGAGGCAGGGGATGTGCTGTGAAATTTTTTCCTCCATTATTGAGAAAAACCATACTTTGGAGGGTATTAATTTGCTTATAGGGAATAACCTGTAAAACCGGACCGATAATTTGACGCAGGGTAGAGTGAGCGAATTGTTTATAGGATTTCACTCGCGAGCCCATTGTAGGTGCCGAAGAATAATCATATAATGGATTTATCGGTACATAGGCTTTCATCTTTTTATTGAAATTTGCCTGAACAATATCCAGGACACCATCCGAATTTAGGTCATTATAATACATGCGCATAGAGTGTTCAGGAATTATCTTGTAACGGCTGTTTGTTCCCAAATTTGTGGCCACGATATCGGGGTAACCATCATTGTTGAAATCTCCGGTAGACACTCCATTCCACCAGCCATGGTAATTAGCAAGTCCGACCTGTTTTGTCACATCATGAAACCGACCACGATCGTTCTCAAATAATTTAAGTGAGCCCCAGGTAGTGCTAAGCAACAGATCGGGCCATCCATCATTATTGTAATCGGTAAAGACCGCCCCTGTCACCATCCCAATTTTTTTCAAAAGCTTTGAATTGGTTTTATCCAGGAGAAAATGACCGTTTTTGTTGATATATAATTTTGAGCTTGCATTTTTAGGATATTGACTCGGTATTACACGGCCTCCCACGAAAAGATCGACCGTACCGTCTTCGTTGTAATCGGCGGCTGCTAAGGGGCCTGTACTTGATGGAGAATCGGGCAGTTTTTCAATATTCACTACACGGCCATGGCGCAACAGGTAACAATAGGCCGAAGGACCGCCTGGTGAATTTTGTTCATAATTGGAACGTCCAACGATAATATTTACACCTTTAGAAGTTTGCCAGCCGATAACCGCTGATTGATCACCTGTTTTATCTTCTGCAAATTTGCTAATATTCCTTTTTTGGAATCTTCCATTACCTTCATTTTCAAAAACCGCTAATCGTCCACCTTTTCCCGAGGTTTCAAGCAGGTCGGGTTTATCATCTCCATTAATATCGATCCAGGCCATTCCTGGTTCCAGCTGACTCAATTTCAATGGAAGTAGGGGCTGTCGCTTAAAATCGTTATATGTATCCTCATGTTCTTTAAAATGCAGTCGGGATGAAATATCCTTGAAAATAGGTTTGGGCGGAACTGGAGGTTTAATGCGACCGTTTTGTGTTGGAATATTTGATTCATTGATAACATAAAGACGATTGGCTTTTACACTATCCAATCTGCTTTTCTTACCATCAGGCCAAAATATGGATAAGGTTTTAAGTCGATGCTTTTTTCCTGCAGCAAACATTAGTTGAGTATCGGAGCCCGATAAATAATTTCCGCCTGATACGACCTGTTTATCCTGAAGAAACGGGCCTCCGCGAAGCACAACCCTGGCTCCAATTGCTTGAGTATTAGGAGAATTTCCGATAAGTCGAATCGCAATACGTGAAGCACTTGTAATGTTTTCATAGACTCCTGCCTGTTCATTTAATCGGTTGGTGATGAGATCTAACGTACCGTCATTATTGAGATCGGCTAAGGCTAAACCTTGGGAGATGTCCTTGTTATGAAATCCCCATTTTTTACTTACATCGGTGAATTTCAAATTTCCGTTATTTTTATAGGCCTTGTTTACTAATCTTAGATGGGGAAAAGTCAGCAGTCCTTGTCTGTATTTTTCGAGATTAAAGGGATCTTGCCTGACTTTTTTTAGTAAACGAAATTCTGTATCGACATCTCTTACATCATATAAATGTCCGTTATTTACCAGAACATCTTCTCGTCCATCTAAATTAACATCCATAAAAGTCGTCGCCCAGGACCATCCACTAGCAGATAGGCCACTATAAATAGCCGTTTCAGCATAAGTATTATCTCCACGGTTTATATATAGCATATTTCTGGAATCCTGGGGTTGATTTATAATCTCACCAACACTGTCAGGAAAAGGCGATAAATTTATAGCTTGATGAAGCCGGCGGCTGTGAACGGGATTTAACATGTCGGAAACAAAGAGATCAGAATATCCGTCATTATTGATATCTCCAATGGATACACTCATCGCGGAAAGGCTATAATGTCTGATTTTCAGAGGGTTAATGGACTTAAAAATTCCATTACCCTGATTGATCCAAATACGGTCTGGAGTCCAAAAATCATTACATACATATAAATCGGGACGGCCATCATGGTTGATATCCTCAAAGCGAGCGGTTAGTCCCCAATCTTTTGAGAGGCCTATTCCCTTTCCCTTATTATTCAAAAAATGAGCTTTCAAATTCATTACTTTTCCAAATCCCTGCCAATGCCCATCCTTTTTTCCCTTATTAAGGTAAAAAACGTCTTTGGTTCCGAATTCCTTTACAGTGGGACCTTTTTTCCCTTTTATAATTGTGTAATGATTTCGAAATTTGGGTTTTATGCGTACCGAATCCCCATCCACATCAACAACATTTCTTCCGGAGAGTTCAGGGGGGGTATACATATTCCGTATCGTTTTTTCTCTATAATGGGCAACATACAAATCCAGAAATCCATCATTGTTGACATCTGCTAATGTCATTGTTGTTCCGCCTACTGTAGTCGAATCAAGACCGCTTGTTCGATCCCGTGTGAAATGGCCTTTACCATTATTTAAAAAGAGAATGGTGCCATGGGCGTAAGTTGTAACCAAAAGATCAAGATCACCATCCCCATCGACATCTGCAAAGACAGCGCCTGTACAATGATAGTTCGGCAAAGCGACATCGGCTGATTGTGTGATATCTTTGAAATGAAAACCTCCCTGATTTTCATATAATTTGTTAGGTCCTTCGATTCGGCAAAAATAAAGATCGGTTAAACTGTCATCATTGATATCGCCTGCAGCCACACCCGAGCCATTTAGGAATAGGATATTTTTTTTGATTTCATCTTTACTAAGGTGATTAATAAAATGAATATCCGTAGTATTGGATTTTAATTGTTTGAAGCCGACAGCTGAGCCTGAACTGAAATGCAATGTCGCCCATTTATAGCCTTTATGGTGGTGCCATTTAAGTTTTATGGAAGAAGATTCAGGTGAGTTATGACAAGCTGTTAGAAAAGCAAAAAGTAAAATAATGCTAATAAATTTTCTTATTTCCATAAAACGAGAATTATGTATATAGAGTGAACCATCAGGAGTTTGAATTTTCTGAATTTAATTCATTAAAATCAAAAATATTCCGTAAATATAGAATTATAAATCTTGTAGATAAGATGTTATGATATTTGAAAGAAGGCTTTGCAGAACCAGAGATTTTGTTCAATAGCAAAGCCAGAGCGACTTCTGAACCGCAGTATCTTTACCATTTTCGAGGATTTAGAAGTCGTGAAAATGCAGATAATGGGCAAAAGAACGGTTTTGCAAAGCCTTCTGAAAGTAATTTTCGGCCTGAATAAAGAGATGGAGAAAGTTAATAATATCAAACTCGTTATCATGTGTTAAAAACTAATTTAACGTGAGTTCGATATAATGATAGGTATGAATATGGACTTATTTAGTTTCATATCTACGTTTATAAGATCTTTCACCCAAAAAGTGGGTTCGAGATGACACCTTTTGAGTAATGTTCTTAAATATAAATATCATCTATAGCCATTTCGCGTCATTTCGAGCGGAGGGAGAAATCTTCAGAGACAAGTAACCACTTAAAACGCTTTTTAAAAAAGATTTTTATCTCGAGCTCACGTTAATTTATGTTATATACGAATATATGTTCAATAGAATGATCCATGATCAGTATTGTGGAGCTTAATTTTCTAAATATAAAGTAGAAGGACCGAACCTGTCTCTATCGATTCAGAGGGGATAAAAAGAGTAATACCCAGTGATGGCCTTCTGCTAATTCCCGTAAAAACTTCAAAAGCTATTCCATGTTAGGCTCTTTGATCGTGCAAGTAACGGTAGTTCCATGTTTGGGTTTGGACTGGACTTTAAGTTTGGCACCAATCATCTGGGCACGGTACTGAATTATTTTTGATCCCATTCCTGATGGATTTTTTTTATTTTCCTTAGGTGAAAATCCGATACCATCATCCGTGATGATCAGGGAATATTGATGATTGTGTTTTTTCAAATGTACTTTTAAGTGTTTGGCCTCGGCGTGTTTTACGGTATTGTGAACAGCTTCTTGCGCTATCCTGAATAAATTTGTCGATATGGTGTTATCGTTGATGAGAATATTTTTACTCATGACTAATTCACAGTCCAGATTATGATGTGATTTTGTATGCTCTATCAGCTTTTTTAAAGCAACCGACAAACCGTTACTTTCCAATTCAACGGGTAGTATGCCTTCCGTCATATACCTCACATACTCATCAGATTTTTTTATCAGATCCACTATTTCTACGGCTGTTTTTGCTAATTCCGGATCCTCTTCTTTAAGCTTTAATGCTAAGTTTTCACCAATTAAACGAGTACCTGTCAACATTTGGCCTAATTCATCATGGAGATTTTGACCAATATTCCAGCGTTCCTGTTCACTTAAATTCAAAATTTCTCTTTTTAGCTGTTCTTCTTCAGCAATATTCTTTTTAAGCCTTTTGTTTGATTCAACCAATTCATGAGTCCGCTCTTTTATTCGTTTTTCGAGTAATGAATTGATCTTATCAAGTTTGAGTTCCGCTTTTTTTCGTTCCGTGATATCGATAAAACTAATTACAACACCATCAATTCTATCATCTATTGTTCGGTAAGGTCTCATTCTCATCATGTACCATTGACCATTTACACTTTGAACTTCATGTTCAATAATTTTTAATTCACTCAGGACATTCCTTATTTCTTTGTCCAGATTGTCATATTTGATTTTATTTTTGATTTGTTCAATCTCACGACCAATATCACTTGGTATTAGGTGATACATATCTGTTGCTCGAGGTGTAAATCGCTTGACTCTGTAATTACGATCTAAAAATATCGTACCAATATCAGTAGCATCCATCAGGTTCAGTAGATCACTGTTCACCCGGCTCAGTTCTTCGATTTTACTTTTCAATTCCTGATTTACTGTGGTCAATTCTTCATTCATCGACTGAAGTTCTTCTTTACTGGTCTCCAGTTCTTCCGTTGAAGATTGCAGTTCCTCGTTCATCGATTGAAATTCTTCATTAGAAGCTCTCAATTCTTCATTCGAGGTTTCATAATCCCGGATGGTTATCTGAAGTTGTTGTTTGGTTCGTTCGAGCTCTTCTTCAAGTTGTTCAATGACCGGTTCATATCCCTTGCCATCAAGTTTAGTTTCTTTCTTGGGAGGAGTCTCGATATCTTTTATTTCGACAAAATCGATGCGTGCATAGCCTTTCGATTGAGGAAAAGGTTGAATGATGATATTGTATACCTTATAATCCCCATTCACCTTTAAACTGACATTTTTTTCAACCCGGTCCGTTTCTTCTTTAAAAACCTGATATAAGGCGCGTCTCAAATCCAATCTGAGAGTATTATCAACAAGTTCGATGATGTTGTTTGTCGGTTCACCTTCCTTAAATCGAAGAAAATGTCCGGCATTATTGATCAAATGAACAATTTCAAAATCCTCATAAACGATAATACTTGGTGGGGCATATTGCCTTATCAAATCTTTCTGGTGTAATTCTTTTACGTTGATTCCCTTCGATTTATTAAATCCCGGAATTCCGGGTTTTGAGTTTGAGGTATCATTGAATGAGAGCTTGGTAAATTTTGTAAACCGTAAGTTGATAGAGTTGCGCTGGTATAACGATAACTTTTTGTTAATCGCCTGGAATAAGTTATTAGCGACATCGCTGGTTTCGGATAAACCAAGAAATAAATATCCATCAGGATTAATGGCGAAATGAAAGAGGTTGAAAACCAATTCCTGCATTTTCCGGTCCAAATAGATGAGCAGGTTCCTGCAACTAATCAGATCCAGGTTAGAAAAAGGTGGATCCTTCAAAAGGTTATGTACCGCAAAAAGGACCCGTTCACGCAAATCCGTTTTGATTCGATAGCCGTTGGTCTCCTGCGTGAAATAGCGCTTCAAGTGTTTAGCTGAAATATCAGAGGTTATGGATTCGGGATATAAACCACTCCGGGCCAGGTTTATAGCATTTTCGTCAATGTCGGAAGCAAATATTTGAAAATCAGGTGCATTATTCAATGTAGATCGATATTCGTCCAGTAATATGGCAATAGAATACGCTTCCTCACCTGTGGCACAGCCGGCCACCCATACCCGGATGAGTTCATTACCATTTCTATTGGCAAATAATTGGGGAATGATTTCCTTATTCAATTCCTGGAAGGCTTCGGGATCTCTGAAAAAATTCGTAACGCGAATAAGTAAATCGCTGAATAAGGCGTTAACTTCAGCTTTTCGATTCTTTAGCAACCCAAGGTATTGTTGCAGAGAATCAATCTGATTCATTTGCATACGTCTTGTGATCCGCCGAAGAACAGTAGATCGTTTATAATGAGAGAAATTGTGTCCGGTAACTTTATATATAATGCTAAAAAGATCATGTAGGATTTTAGTTTCATCGGCGGGCATTTGTTCTTGTTCGAGTGGCAGACTTATTTTTAAACCCTGCTGATTAAATGTTACCAATTGTGTGGCCAATTGGGGCGCTGGTAAAACATAATCGATAATGCCGGTACTGATAGCACTTTGTGGCATACCTTCATATTCGGCATCTTCCGGATCCTGAACCATGGTCAAACCATTCAATTCTTTGATTTTTCTTAATCCTTTAGTTCCATCCGTGCCGGTACCTGACAGAATAATGCCGATAGCATTACTCTTTTGATCGACGGCAAGCGATTCTAAAAAAAAATCTATTGTGGACTGATGACCATATTCGCGGATTGATTTACTGGAGATCAGTTTTCCATTTTTTAAAGACAAAATTTTGTTAGGAGGGATGATATAAATATTATTTGGAAGAACATCCACGTTTTTCATTACCTGTGTGGTATTCATGGATGTTTTATGTTGTACAATTTCAGCCAAATTACTTTTATGATCAGGGGACAGATGCATAATTAACACAAATGCCAGTCCACAAGCATCGGGTATGTTAGAAAGGAAATCTTCAACGGCCTTTAAGCCTCCGGCAGAAGCCCCAATGCCTACAATGGGAAAATCTTTATTATGACTATTATTCGAAGTTGATTCAGGTGTCGGAGTAGCATTTTGTGTAGTATTATTACTCTTTGAAGGCATATAAATCTTAACTTTAGTATCATGATTACTGAGTGATTTTAAAGAAATCCTTAAAATCACTTTTTCCTTGATTATCAGAACCAGATAATCCTACTAATGAAGTGTTGTTTTTTTAGAAGACACCTAATCAGCTAATGAATTTAAGATATGTGATATCAGTATAAGAACTGATCATATCCTTTCCTATAGTACACAAATTTTATTCAGAATAAAAGCAAAGGCTTTGGAATATTAATGGTTTAGATTAAAAAGAGTGAAGGGCGATGTATGTTGGATGACATTGATCTTTTTGACTGATTTCAAAAGAATTCCATCACTTATCAGCCTGTGTTAAAATAACAATGCAAGTGACAAAGCACCTAAATTAATTAAGGTATCAAAAATTGATTTAAAGTTATCGCACAGGCTGTTATATAATGGGTATTTGAATAACGATGATAAGTATAGGTGCAAAATACGCAAAGAAAGGTCTTTATTTCCTCAATTAGATACAGTAGCTTAAAGGGTTCGTTAAAGACTTGGCTGAATCGTGTTTTTTTAATTGGGTTTTAACCCGAATTATTCACGTAAGCTACAAGAATCAATACATAACGATTTGAAATAACAACATCTTGTAAAAAATAAAGTTTTCCTCAAATTTGAGGAGTATAAAAAGAGTTGCGAAATTTGGTCGTGCACTGCGTTGAATTTAAAAATGCTTAATCAAGGTACCCAGGTACGTTTCATGCACATTTTTAAATTCGCCTTGGTCACAACAAAATTTCTTGGTGAATAATCCGGGTTATTGCGCCAAGTTAAGCCCATGAAAGG
>Ga0102956_1000792_pt1 | contig 10996 bp, 9 predicted proteins | sample SalPonF2_A_D2_MG_FD_84515 | JGI IMG/M metagenome (GOLD analysis project Ga0102956, IMG submission 84515) | Salt pond soil microbial communities from South San Francisco under conditions of wetland restoration - Salt Pond MetaG SF2_A_D2_MG ...
AATACAAATGCCTAAACGATCATTTCACCCCCTTTCATTATTTTTTCTCCAAGCTGTTTTGTCTTGAGCGTGTCAAATGCATTAGGTATGCCAACTTAAGAAAAAATTTAACTCTTGTAAAAACAGCAACTTAGTTGGGGCGATAGAAAAGCTTGATAAGCCGGATCGTCATTTTTTTGCGATTTGGCTAAATGTCGGTTAGCCAAATAGCCAACTTTTCTAATTACACTAAAATTCTCAAAACCCTTGCAGGAGGTCGTGGCATGACTCTGGCATGGCGCAAAATAAATAACATATCGAAGACTTGGGTATATTTGGTCATTTTCGGGTAGAATTGCAATGTTTGGATAAGGCTATTTGCTCAAGCCGGAGTGAGCCATTTATTGGCCGTGGATGACAATTCTTGACAAATTCATAGATCTGTTTCTTATGAACTGTTCCTCTACCAAAGTAATAACTATTAATAAATCACGATTAATTTATCATTCATTTGATCTTGGTAATACCGGCTGGGAGTAGCAGGAAGACAAATAAGAGAGAATCGGAAGGATAGGTCTCCAGGGAGTCACTTTTTTCATGCCTTCGACCTTTCCCGGCTAAACATTGTTTTGCTGTTTTTGCAACATATCGTTTTCAAGATCTTTGTTTCTCGGGGGCATCGACACTGACGACCACTACGCGAACTCTCCTTGCTGTGGGTAAGAACGGAGAGTGCAGGATAGATAATTGGGAGTTTCCGATTATTTATTGCTAGGTAGGTTATTTTTCTGTTCCAGAAACACCAGACTCGTGTCTGACTCTTCGTACGAAGTTGTATTTTTCAAGCCAAAGCTGGGTCAATGATCTGGATCAAGTATTGTAGCACTTTCTCATTGGTTGCCGTATAAGCAGGGACCATGGAGTTTAGTCTGTTGACGAAGTTCAGTTCGGCATCATGGTTAGCTGAGCGTCCCGATAATGAGTTCTGCCTTAAATTGCCTCCGAATCAATCTACCCTCCTTCTTCCTTCTACGATTCTTATAGTAATTATCTCACAAAACCAGGATCGGTTATAAGATATTAAGTTAGACTCCCCTAAAAATTGTATCATTCAATGAACCTCCCTGCAGCAAGCTGCAGGGTATCAGTATTGATTAAGCCTTTATATTCCCCCCTCACCCTACCCTCTCCCGCCGGGGGAGAGGATAGGGTGAAGTAACCCTGTAGCAAGCTACAGGGAATAATCAAGTTTAAAGGTAACTGCCAAAAATGCACGAGCAAAGCGTTGGGGCAATAGGGAGGACGTGAGGATTTACTTTTGGGGATAAGGGGCCGTAGGCGATACAATAATAGGTCTGGATATGAAGATGGCCGCCTAGGCATAGATTTTGCTAAAATCATTGTGAGCAACTTAAAATACCTGACTTACATCTAATAATGTTGTGTAGTCAGAGAGAGGGTAAAAAAAATGAGCTTCTATTCAGTATACATAGTTGAAGATGATCAAGACTTAAGTGAAATGCTGCAAATCCATCTTGAGCCTAAGTACCTAACGGAAGCATTTTCTACATGCAGGGAGGCGACAAAGGCAATTGACCAAAATCAGCCCGATGTTATTCTTCTAGATATTCGCTTGGAGGATGGCAATGGACTGGACCTCCTGAAAAGAATCAAAGACCGCTATCCACATATAGTTATCATCATGATGACAGTCATCAACGATGTTGGTACGGCAGTCTCTGCTATTAAAATGGGAGCTTGCGATTATCTGCTTAAACCTATTAACCTAGACGTCTTGGAGGTGAGCATTCAAAATGCACTCGATAAGGTCAGGTTGAAGAAGGAGGTTCAGATCCTACAAGAAAAAGCTCTAAGGGAAAACGTTCCATTTTTCATCGGAAAAAGTGATACCATCCAAGATATCATCGAATTTGTAAATAAGATAGCCACCGCGAAGGATACTCCACTACTTATCTTGGGCGAAACAGGCACAGGGAAAGAACTAATAGCACATTCAGTTCACTACAAAAGCCCCAACTTCCAGGGGCCTTTTATCTCTTTGAATTGTTCCTCTATACCGAAGGAATTAATCGAAAGTGAGCTATTTGGTTATGAAAAAGGTGCTTTTACAGGAGCGCACTCTTTTGGCAAGAGGGGTTTAGTGGAAGAAGCAGAAAATGGGACTCTTTTCCTCGATGAAATTGGTGACCTTGGAATGGAGGCACAAGCGAAGCTTTTGCGTTTTTTGGAAGAGGGTGAGTTTTACAGGGTAGGGGGCACTAGAAAACACAAGATCCGCGCGCGAGTAATCTCTGCTACCAACAGAGATCTGGCAGATATGATAGAAAAAGGAACATTTAGGCAAGATCTATACTATCGCCTTGCCGTGGTCAAAGTGGAAATTCCCTCCCTCAACGAGCGAAAAGAAGACATCCTACCGATTGCCAAACATTTCTTGGTAGCATTCAGCCAGAAACACGGAAAAGAATTCAGAGGATTTACTTCCACGGCGGAGTCGACTTTGATGGATTACCAATGGAAAGGTAATATTCGAGAACTCAAGAATATGGTTGAAAGGGGTGTAATAATTGGTGAGGGGCCGGATTTGACGTTTAATGATCTCGGGATACAAACAGTTGGTGCAGGGGTTGCGCTTTCAGATCAGAAAAACGATGAAAGAATTTATTTGTTGCCTGAAGAAGGGATTGACCTTCAGCGGCTTGAGGAGAAACTAATCAAAGAGGCCCTTAGTAGAGCTGAGGGCAATGCAGCCAAAGCTGCTAAACTGCTCAATATTAGCTACCACGCCTTTCGTTATAGAAAAAAAAGACTGGCCGAGACCCACTCCAACAAACTGAATTTGAATTGATTTGCCTCAAAAGAATGTCGTCTTCGGCATTACCTGTCCGACCAGAACAATAATAAGACAGGGATGGCTATTTTAGACGTGGGAACCTTTAATCACTCTACTACAATTTTGTTTGTAGCTTGGCTGGATTTGGCAAATCTGACCATGAGCCTCAATACTGGGTTTCAGTAATATTGCAGGCGAAAAGTTGATAATAGATACTATCGAGAAACTCAGCGAGCGTGCTTTGCCAACCGGTGGTTTTTGCAGTCGAAACGGAAGCGGTTACCGTCCGGACGCCACAGCTTGGGCTGCGGTGGCTCTCGCAGCACTTGGAATGCGGGAAGATCTTGTCCAATCAGCCCGGTCGCGGCTCGCTGAGGACCAGATGGAGGACGGCCGGTTAAGTGTTTCTCCCAACCATCCGCAGGCTTTCTGGCCGACTCCTTTGGCGATTCTCGTTTGGCACGCTTCCCCTTCACACCGTGAACCGCAGGCGCGCGCCCTCGAATTTTTGCTCGCCACTGCTGGTAAACATTGGAAAAAGGGCGAGGATGAGGTTATTTACCACGATCCGTCGATTAGGGGGTGGCCATGGATCGAAGACACCCACTCTTGGGTTGAACCGACCGCAGTGGTCTTAATGTCTCTCGATTTGACTGGCTACGGAGATCACGAGCGTGCCCGACAAGCAAGACTGATGCTACTGGATAGGCAAATGGAGCTCGGCGGTTGGAATTATGGTAACACCTCGGTTTTCGGTCAGAGGCTCAGACCTATGGCGGAATCCACAGGTCTTGCCCTTAACGCCCTTGCAAGAAGGGTTCCGCGAGAGGTCGTAGAAAAGAGTATCTCGTTCTTAAAAGCCCAGGTTGGCCACCTATGTACACCGCTCTCGCTTAGTTGGACCCTCTTAGGTCTTGGCGCATGGGGTGTACGGCCTGCCAATGCTAAGAATTTTGTTTTTCAATGTTTAAATCGTCAGAAGATCTATGGATCGTACGACACGCAGCATCTCTCGCTATTGCTGGTTGCATTAGTGGCAAAACGGGGGCTGCTTAGTCTATATGCCTGAAGGAGTGCGTAAATTGAAAGACTGTGAAAACCATGCAAGAAAGCAGATTGGATTGACTAGAAGAGCGTTCTTGTGGACCCTTGTGGCTGGGACCGTCGGCGGTGCGTCGGGTACATGGCTGCTGCGAGTGTTGAAAACCCGCAAAATGCATGCTGAGAGCTTTATTGCAAGCCTTTCAAATTATCACGCAGACATTTCCGGGACAATTAGGTCAGGGTTTCGGGAATTGGGGATATCACCGGGGGAGATTAAGGGAAAGCGCGTCTTGCTAAAGCCAAACCTTGTCGAAACTAATGCTGGTGCCATACACATTAACACCCACCCATTGGTCATCCGTGGAGCTATCGAAGCATTTATGGCTTATGGGGCTACCGAGGTTTTGGTGGGTGAAGGTCCTGGCCACTGTCGAGATTCTCTGCTTTTATTGGAAGAGTCGGGGCTTACGGAAGTACTCGCAGAAGACCGAATACGATTCTCGGATTTCAATTACGACGAAGTCTACAGCGTCACCAATGCAGGAGGGCACTCCCGTCTAAAGGAATTGGTTTTCCCTGAAACGCTTCAAAAGATGGACTGGATTGTGTCGATGGCTAAGATGAAGACTCACCACTGGGCTGGTGTTACCCTTTCCATGAAGAACCTATTCGGGGTGATGCCGGGAAGTTATTACGGCTGGCCAAAGAACGTCCTGCATTGGGCAGGGATCAGCGAAACCATACTCGACATTTATGCGACTCTGCGTCCGCATCTGACCATTGTTGATGGCATTATAGGTATGGAAGGGGATGGGCCCATCATGGGTACCCCTCATCCGGCTGGGGTGCTGGTTATGGGGCGGAATTTTCCGGCAGTAGATTCAACCTGCGCCCGAATAATGGGAATAAACCCCTGCAAAGTGAACCATTTGGCAGCAGCGGACGGGAGATTGGGCACGATACGTGAAGCAAGTATACAACAGAGGGGTGAAACTATAGCTTCCGTTCGCACCGATTTCGAGCTCGTCGATAAGATTCCTGCTCATAAGGGGATTCGTCTATAGGAGGAGAGCTTACTGGAGCTAAGAAGCCTGGCTCTTTGGGGCCGGATTCTTTATTTTTTCGACGGGTAATTGATTTGGTGTATTTGTTAGGCACCGCAATCAGCTTATTCTCAAAAATGTGGGGTGTAGAAAGCAATAGGATCAGATAGGGGTGTTCCCTCCACCCTTTGTGCCAGAAACTTAGAAACCATGCCTAACATAGGTATTCTACTTAACTCATCGATCTTAAAAACACAATCCCCTATTCCATCGGACTCTATACGTACTACCTTAGCTTTTGTAGGAATTTGCAGATGGGGAAATTTGATTGTCATCATGATATTTGAACCATAGGGAAATCTGTTTTTGGTAAGCAAAAAGGTCCCATCCACGCCGATATTGGCAATCTGCGCCATTGATCTAAATTTTCTGGAGAGAAATCCACCAATATCTCAGCTCAGCTTTTTGTGGCATTAGTGGCCTCCCGCTTAGCTTTAGGCTCTGTCCGCTCATGTTAGTCTAACAACGCTTCGTTAACATAGATCTGAGAGTTCGTGCGAAGTGCAATGGCTATAGCATCACTTGGCCTGCTATCAATTCTAAACCTGATTTTTCTCACACTCAGGTCAATAAGAGCGCAGGAAGTATTGTCGAGTCGACCACGAATCTCTATCCAATTAACTGTTACGCCCAGAATATTAAAAAGGTTTGTAAGCAGATCATGAATCACAGGTCGGGGAAAGTGAACTTGTTCAACCCCACTGGCAATATAAGTGGCTTCCATCAAACCAATACTGACTTGTAACGAGGAGTTGCCGTCAGGGTCCTTCAATACTATAACCGGACAGTAAGTCTGATCTTCAATGCCAAGCTTTGTCACTTCCATTTTTCGCATCATTTATTACCTCATTAGTAAGCCATTTCCGCAAGAGAGGCTCTTATAAATCATTTTTAAAAAAATTATAGATCACTATGTATCACTAAGAAAGTTACGTCGAAATACAAGTGATAGACCAAAAATATGCCTCAAATACTTTAACCATGTTTGCAACAGCTTAACAAAAACCAGATTAGTGACCGAGCTTAAGCTTTTTGTTCTTCAAGTTCTAAGATGTGCTACTTCGACTCAATCCATATCATCGATTCTGAACTTCAGAGAAATTTTTCAATGAAGTTTTCACGTCTTGGCATTTGCTTTCAAAGATCATCATTTTGCAGAGATGATGCCATCATCTTTTTACTAATTAAAATATAGTTAAATTAATTAGTTATATATATTTTTAAGCCTTAGATCTACTTTGTCAAATCATCAGGTTTGGCTAAAACATTAAGAACTGCTTGTCGAAATGACCAACATCAGAGGAACTAGAGTCAGCCAATCTTAGACGTCATCCAAATGAAGTAGAAATAGAATTGCAGTGTACTGTCCGTCTAAAATTGTGTAGAGCACTTTTTGAAAATGCATAGTTAAGCATCAGTAATAAGGATTTTATTTCAGATTGTTCAATATTCTTTATTGACGTGAAATCAAATTTTTACATAGGAGTTTCTGAGGTGGTATCCCCACTTTTACTTTAAGTTCGCGAGAGTCCAATGCTAATGGCGAAAAGGTTATCTCCACCCTCCAAGACGGTATAGCCGTGACTCATTAACGAGTAATTCTATGTGAAATCAAAAGGTTATTTTGTTTCTTCCATTTAATTTGAGAATTCCCCGCAGCTTGCTGCGGGGTTTTTCCATTCTGGAATAAATACTTATTTTGCCGCATTTTGTCATTGATTGACATATATCCGCACATACTAATGCCATGATTACCACTATTGAATGCGATAATGAATTAGAAATCTTAGGAAAAATGTAATTTACTAACTTGGCACGATTTTTTCATAGCATTTCTGAGGCATGATTTAACAGTTTTGGTTACCAGTGAAAAGCTTGGAGGTAACGAAAACGAATGTTTATCACATAAATAGGAGGTAACAAATGAAAAAGGACATTTCTTTAAGACACGATAAGAGAGAAAGAACATTTGCTAAATGGTCGATTTTACTCTTAACTTGTGTTCTGACAGTCGCCTACTTGATCACACCCTCAACCGCCCTTGGGCAATGCGTGGATGGTTTAACTTTATCCCCACTCAGTAAGACACTCGCAGTTGGGGAAACACACCAACTAATAGCAACGTTTTGTCTTAGACGAGTGCCCCAGACGGGTAAACAGGTCGATTTCAAAATAATAGGACCGAACTCTGCTAGCTCTGGTTTTGCCACCACTGACCAAGAAGGCATAGCGTATTTCAACTATCAGGGTAATGGAGAGGGAGAAGATAGAATCATAGCAAAATATTATGAAGCGTTTGTGAGTCAAGAAGCAACGGCAACTTGGACTAAACAAAGTGAGTCTCTCAATATCGAAACGGGCCCCTCAAAGCTGAACGTGAACAGCCAGGGTGTACTGCCAATGATAGTCTTTGGCACAGAGGATTTCGATGTGCAAATGATTGACCCGAGCTCTTTACTCTTGAATGGAGCGGTGCCTCCCCTGCGGCATGCATACGAGGATGGAGCCAGCAAATCTGGAGAACCTGACGGTTTTATAGATCTTTACTTGAAATTTGATATTCAGAAGATCGTTGAAACGCTAGGAGTCACCCTTAGCGACGGACAACCTGTAACCCTAGTTCTTACCGGCAAACTTTATGACACGGAGACGGTCACCAAAACAGCCAGAACTGTTATGAGTATTAAGGCCGAGCAAGAGATGGTGATTATGAACAAAAGCAAAGAGAAAAAAGGCAAATAAATTAGGTAATTGTAAAAGTTTTGCCACTAGACTAAGCTAGTGGTATGGACTTGGTAGCCATTCAAAAGTTTGTTATAACAGAAGAAAAATCCAGGAGGTTTTTTCTCAAATTTCGGTGGAAAAACTACCGAAAAATCTGCCCACGATGCCATGGCAGAAATGTAGTTAACGTACGGAGAAAACGTCTTCTTTGTCTTGGCTGTCGTTACGAGTTTGGTCATTTCACGGGAACATACCTCGGTTCGCTTCGGATCGGGTTCAGGAAATGGCTCCTGCTTATCAAAGTGTTCGAGTTGGAGGCCTCTGCCAGAAAAGCAGCCCGGGAAGTGGGGATTTCCTATCCCACTGCCCTTAAAGGGTTTCATACCATCCGCAGAGCGATCCTGGCCCAAGACAAAGACTCTCACCTGCTCAAAGGGGAAGTGGAAGCCGATGAGGCCTATTTTGGCGGCCGTCGAAAAGGAAAACGAGGGCGTGGTGCTGCAGGGAAGGTCCCCGTCTTTGGTATTCTGGAGAGAGCAGGCAAGGTTACCGTCGAAGTTGTCCCTGACGTCAGGGCAGAGACGCTGCTGGAGTTGACGGTGAAAAAGGTACGGAGAGGCTCTATCGTTTACACTGACAAATTCAAAGGGTACGATAGCCTTATGTTTTGTGGATTTAGACATCTGAAAGTCGATCATGGAAAACGGTTTGCCAGAGGCAAGGTCTACATCAATGGCCTAGAGGGGTTCTGGAGCTATGCTAAGGAGCGGTTGATCAAATTTCACGGCGTATCCAAGCAAAACTTCCCCCTCTATCTCAAAGAGCTCGAGTTTAGGTACAATCACCGCAAAGATGAAAATATTATCCAAACCATCGTTAACTACCTGACCACACCCGTGGCAGATCTTTTATAATTACCTAACTATAAATCTATGAAAAATAGGTGGAAGGTCAAATCTAAAAGACGATTGGTAATCTATCCGTTCTTGTGTTAGTGAAGGCAAAGGGTACCTGCTAAGGGAATTTCGCAGAATAGTCAACAAAAAAGGTATTAAAATGTAGGAAAGAGCTGCGGCGATTTCAAGTACAGTGCAAGCAAGACTGTTCAATAACAACACACAAAACTCATTTGAATAATTGAATATTTTCCAAATTTTCGTTAGCTATCTCATAAAACTGAGGTCTGGATTCCAAAGCCTTTTGAAAATTTCGTGTTGCTTCCTTTTTTCTACCTTCAGCCAAATACACACAGCCCAAGTTATTATACGCTTGTGCGAGATTACCTGCGTTTTTAAACACAATTAAAGCTTTATCGTAATCCATCATTTTAGTAAGTACTAAAGCCAGATTGTTTTGTATTCGGTCAGATGAGGAATCTAATTTTGTAGCTTGCTTTAATTCCTGGTATGCCTTTTTGTATTGGCCAGAAAGATAAAAAGATAATCCCAAATTATTATATAATGCGGCTTTTTCAGGCTTAATATTTATGGCTGCCTGGTACCGTTTAATTGCTTTTTTATGCTTATGTTCATAATCATAAATGACACCAAGAAAGTTATGCGACTTCCAAGAACTAGGATTATATTCTATAGCTTTCCAGAAATTCCTTTCAGCATAGATGTAGTTTGCTTTTTGGAAATAAGCTATCCCAAGTCCCTCATGGGCTAATGAATTTTTGGGATCTTTTTGTAACACTGTATTAAATTGTACAATAGCGTCATCATAGATTTTTCCGTATAAATTAACCAACCCCTTTTTATATTCGAGTCGAGTTTTATCACCTCCACATTTAGAAGCTCGTTCATAATTTACAAATGCTACAGAAAGTCTATAACGTTTAAGATTTAAGTCACCTATCTGCTCATATTCATTGCATGATAGTGCAGGTAGATTTTTATTATCTAAAGTGTCATCTGAGTATGACATTTTTTGTTTTTCAAGCATTTCTTTATAATTGCCAGAAATCTTAAAAGAGTTATCTGTAGAAGCACACCCTAAAACAATAAAAACCGAGAATACTATGATTTTACGTTGCAAAAGAAAAACAATTTGTTTTGTCATCACATAGTCCTTTTTAATGCAATGTTTAGGCGCTTACGATAAGTGCTTCATATATTCTAATGACAGCAGGTCCTAATATTACAACGAATAACGAAGGAAAAATAAAAAAAACTAAAGGAAATATCAATTTAACTGGTAATTTTGCAGCTATCTCTTCAGCTCTTTGGTATCTTTTTGTTCTAAACGTGTCAGAATACACCTTCAAACTTTCTGCTATACTCGTGCCAAATTTATCTGCCTGAATTAACAATGTTGTAAAACTCCTAACATCATCAAGATCAGACCTCATGGCAAAATCTTCTAGAGCTTGCTTACGTGATTTGCCTGCTCTGAGTTCAAGATTGAGAAGTTTGAGTTCGTCGCTCAATATTTTACTATCAATTTCGATTTCTTCAGCAATTCGGTTTAACGAGCTATCAAGCCCCATACCAGCTTCGACACATACTGCCATGAGATCTAAAGTGTTTGGAAATGCATTAAAAATACTTTTACTTCTTCTGGAAATTATTCTATTGATTATCACATCTGGAAGTAAAAAGCCCGATAATCCAAGCAAGCAGTACACGGCAATTTTAAGTGGTAAAATCAAAGTCCCTGGATAATTAAGCATGATGATAAAAAAGAGGATAGGAAAACATAATGATAAAAAAGCTTTTATTCCCCAAAAGACTGAAGCGGCTTTCTGACTTCGAAAGCCAGCTTTTTGAAATTTGGGTCTTAGTTGAGAATTGTCAGAAGATTGTTTCGGAAAAATTCTTTTGCCTAGTAAAACAAAAAGTTCGATGATTTGAGTTTTTAATCCTCCAGTTTTTTCGGATTGATTGACTCGTTTCTCGAAAATCTCACCAGCCATCCTGGAGCTTTGAATTTTCTGCACTATTTTTTGTTTATGCGATCGACTACGTAGATAATTGCTGACTGCCAAAAAAGATAATAAAATTGTGATAAAAACAGCTAAAGCCACTGCTATTGGAATCATTTCACTTGTAAATTGCATTATGCTATCTCCATGCTACACTTTAATATTTATCATTTTTTTCATTACTATCGTTCCGACAATCATTAGTATACTTGCAACTATGAGCATTATTTGTCCAGCAGGCTCAATAAAAAGGATAGTAATGTAATTGGGATTTAAAAAGTATATTGTGATTAATAAAAAAATAGGCAATGCCAATAGCACGATGGCAGAAAACTTACCTTCTGCAGAAAGAGTCCGTATTTTACCTCG
>Ga0102956_1000795_pt1 | contig 10989 bp, 11 predicted proteins | sample SalPonF2_A_D2_MG_FD_84515 | JGI IMG/M metagenome (GOLD analysis project Ga0102956, IMG submission 84515) | Salt pond soil microbial communities from South San Francisco under conditions of wetland restoration - Salt Pond MetaG SF2_A_D2_MG ...
GCTCCGGGAAAACGCCGCTTGGCCGACGGGCATCGTCGACAGCGACCCCCGACAAAACGACACGCCGGCTTCCCGATTTCCACCGGCGCCGGCAAGCTCGTGACCTGAAAAAAAGGCGAAGCCGCACGACTCAACCGGGAGAGCAAGGTGACCGACGATTCAGCCATCGACAGCGCCTACGAACTGCTGCACGCCTGCGAAGTGCTCTACCGGGGCAGGCGCGTGGGCACACTGGCCGCCCGCGAACGTCCCGGGCGCGGCGACAACTACCGCCAGTGTTTCGTGCGCGATTTCGTGCCTGCTGCGCTGGTGTATCTGCTCGATGGTGACACCGACATCGTGCGCAACTTCCTGGACACGGTCGTGGAAGCGCGCGGCCAGGAACACAGGCTTCCCGAGCATGATGTCCAGCCCGGGGTCATGCCCGCCAGCTTCTGGGTCAGCGCCGGTACCGGGCAGACCCAGGCCTTGAAAGCCGATTTCGGTGACCGTGCGGTGGGACGGGTCGCACCGGTGGATGCCATGATGTGGTGGGCGGTCGTACTGCACGCCTATGTGCGCAGCACCGGCGACCGTGATCTGCCCCGTCAGCCGGAATACCAGCAGGCCCTGCAGATGATGGTCGCATTGTGCCTGCAGAGCGCGTTCGAGATCTTTCCCACCCTGCTGGTTCCCGACGGCTCTTTCATGATCGACCGCCGCATGGGCGTGCACGGCCACCCCCTGGAAATCCAGGCACTGTTTTACGCCATGCTGGAAGCCGCCAGGGAGCTGCTGGATGAAAAGCAGACCGACAGCGCGCTGATCGAACGGGCCCGCAGGCGCCGGGAGGCGCTGCGCGGCCATGTACGCCGTCACTACTGGCTGGACGCGGAGCAACTGAGCCGTATTCATCGTTTCAGCGGCAACGACTTCCACGACAGCAAGGACAACCTGTTCAACGTCCATCCCCAGAGTCTGCCCATGTGGCTGAGCGACTGGTTGCCGGATGACGCCGGCTATCTCGTGGGCAACCTGGGCCCCCAACGCATCGACTTCCGAATGTTCTCTCTGGGCAATCTGCTCGCGGTCATCTTCGGGTTGGCAAGCGATTCCCAGAGCCAGCAGCTAATGAACCTGTTCGAAGCGCGCTGGGATGCATTGGTGGGTACCGTGCCGGTGAAGATCTGCTATCCGGCTCTGGAGGGTGACGAGTGGTTGATGGTCACCGGCGCCGACCCCAAGAACCGGCCCTGGTCCTACCACAACGGCGGCAACTGGCCGGCCCTGTTGTGGGCGCTGGTCGCGGCGGCACTCAAGTGCGGCAGGCGGGAACTGGCGGAACGGGCCATGGAGGCCGCTCGCAAGCGGTTGCCCGCAGACGGCTGGCCGGAATACTACGATGGTCGCCAGGGTCGGCTCATCGGCCACGAATCCCATTTCGATCAGGTCTGGTCCGCCACCGCCTATCTCGTGGGCGGGCGCCTGCTCGAGCAACCCCATCGCCTGGCCATCCTGTCCGGAGCCTGATGGTCGGTGCCCCACCGACAGGGGCGCCCGGGCACTGGGTCCGTGGAGAGCGGTTGCCCCTGAGGGCGTGGCCCGATCGGCGTCAGGCCCGGCTGCCGCCGCGCCTCAGAACGAGCTCCACCAGGGGCACCCACAATCCGCTGAACACCCCGAGAGGGCGCGCCATACGTACCGCCGAAAGCAGTCTCTGGCGGGCCGAGCCCCGCGAGGTGCACAGCCATCCGAACGCCACGCCACCGCCGAAACCCGCCAGCAGCGTCCAGGGCGACGAGGCCCTCTCGTGGACCAGCGCGCGAGTGGCGTGCAAGTGTGCCCTCAGTGCCCGCCTATCGTTCGCCACCTTCCGGCGCTGGTACCGGATCGCTTGTGTCAACCGACTCATCTTCGCTCTCTGAAAAGGCTCCCCGCGTCCCGGTGAACAGCAACCGTCGACTGGCGCGCCGCAGCAACACGACCAGAATCACGGCCACCGTCACCTGCAAGGCGGCGACCAGGAACAGGGCGCCCTGCCAACCCAGGCCGTGGTAGGCGAGCCAGTGGGTAAGCATGGCCACCAGCAGCAGCCACGCCGTTACCAGCAGCAAAGCGGCCGCCAGACCCAGGCCGACCATCAACACCAGGGCGTGGCCCGCCAGGCGGGCTTCCAGCGCCGCCAGCTCGACGATGTCGCCGGCCAGCTGCCGCCAGGCCGACACCAGCGCCCTGATACCCTCGCTCAGGCCCGCGGACTGCGTCCGATCCTCACTCACGCTGCCGCCAATCGCCGTCCGCCTGCCACTGCGCCTCCGGGAGAATCAGCGACGCAGAAGGGCGCCGACCACCAACCCCACGCCGGCGGCGATGCCCAGCGCCCGGTAAGGGTGACGTTCCACGTACTGCGGGAGGGTATCCATGGTTTCCCGGGAGCGGTCGGCGGCCCGACGTCCTGCGTCCCGGATGCGCTCTTCGGCGTGGCCGCCCCGCTCGGCCATGCGGTCGACGGCGTCGTGGGCTGCCTTGCTCACACGGTCAGTGGTCCCATGCATGTTTTCCGTACTTTCGTTCACGATTGCCATGACGGTCTCCTGCCCTTTCATTCCACCGTATTCAACGTGCGGGTATGCCGCAGGTCCAGGACCCGGGCCGCGGACCCCGCGGCTGCGGCATCCGGGCGCTGCCGGCCACCGGCTCTGCAGCCCTCTGTTTCATCCTCAAGCTACGCTCGAACTGCCCATACGTCCAGTGCTTACGGCCGCCTGTCGGCCGCCGCACACGGGCGCCGACAGGCGGTCATGCATAGACAATAGCCGTCCCGGGCGGGGCCCGCCAGCGTTCAGCCGGCCCCTCCCGACTGGCTCCCCGGCGGTGGAAATTTGCCGCGCCATTGGTTGCGATGCCCGATTCAAGACCGCGCCCGTGGCCGCAAGCGCCCTTCGCTGGCGGGAAAGCCGGCGTGGCACGATAACTGCGTCAGCAGCCGGCGTGACCGGACGACTGCGGGCGATCCCGAGCGTATCCTCAAGGGGGCACATTTCACGTTCTCTTCACTCAGCCCCCGTGGGTGGCTGCTATGGTAACTCTGACAGTTGACAGTCAAGGGCCGTCAACTGCCGCACCCGTCGAAAGCACGCGGCTCAGGGACAGAACGCGCGATGAAAAGGGCAACAACTCGGCAGCGCCATAAGCTGCGCATCCCGCAGTTCCAAGTCCACTCTCAGGGACCGACAGGGGGGCTACCTATGGATGGCATTTCCTTCCCGGCCCGGAACGCTTCCGGCCACACGGGCTCCTGGGCTGTCGCGCCAGGCTCGCGTGCATCCCGGAGCCATGCAGGTCGGCCAAAGCGCACGCTGGCGCCGATGGCGCTCCGCAGCCCGAAAATCCGCCGCCTATTGCAGACCCGGATCGCACGACGGCGAATCAACGTCGCCTCGTACCGCAGTACCGCGAACAGCCGCTGACCGGCCATGGTCATGTCGGCCCAAGCGCGTCACGTCCGCGAACGTGAGGTTCTGCTGTTGGCATCGCGGGACACCGCCGGCCTGCCCGCCCAGGCCCTGCGGCTGTTTGGCTGGAACGTCGTCCCCGCCGTCAACCCCACCACCGCCGGGCAACTGATGCTCGAACGTCCATTCCATGCCGGCGTCGCCTTGATCGAGCGCGCGGGACACGACGACCTGGCCTGTCTTGAGGAACTCATGGTCGCCGATACCGACATGCAATGGGTCGCCGCGGTGCCGGCCACCCTGTTGGAATCCGCCCCCCTGTGCCGGCTGCTGAGCGAACTCACTTTCGATTACCTCACCCTGCCGGTGGACAGCGAACGACTGCTGCTCAGCGTGGGACACGCCTACGGCAAAGGCCGGCTTGCCCACCGCACCCACCACCCCCCGGAGTGTCCCAACCAGCACCAGATGGTGGGCACCAGCGCCCCCATGCGGGCGCTGTACCAGTCCCTGGAAAAAGTGGGCCGGGACGACGCGCCGGTGCTGATCACCGGGGAAAGCGGAACCGGAAAGGAGCTCGCCGCCCGCGCCATCCATCAGCTTTCCAGACGCGCCGACAGCCCGCTCGCCGCCGTGAACTGCGGCGCCCTCCCCGGGCACCTGGTGCAGACCGAGCTGTTCGGGCATGAGAAAGGGGCGTTCACAGGCGCCCATGCCCGCAAGATCGGGCGTTTCGAGGATGCCGAAGGCGGTGTGGTGTTTCTCGACGAAATCGGTGATCTGGCGTCCGACCTGCAAGTCAATCTGCTGCGCTTCCTGCAGGACAAGTGTATCGAGCGGGTCGGTTCCAACAGACAGATTCCCGTGAACGTACGGGTGATCGCAGCCACCCACGTGGACCTGGATCGGGCGGTGGAGGACGGACGGTTCCGGGAAGATCTTTACTACCGTTTGAACGTGCTGCACCTGAAGATGCCGCCCCTGCGCGACCGCGAGGGGGATATCGAGCTGCTCGCGCGATCGTATCTGGAGAAGTTCGCGTGCGAGCGCAAGGCGCGCGTGCGCACGCTCAGCCAGCAGGCGCTGCGGGCCATGGAGCGCCACTCGTGGCCCGGAAACGTACGCGAGTTGATCAATCGGGTCCAGCGCGCCGTGGTGATGAGCGACCGCCGCGTGCTCACCGCCTCCGACCTCGGACTGGACCGTCGCACAGACCGGCGCATCTGGACGACTCTGCCCACAGCCAGGGAGATGGCCGAGCAACAGATCATCCACGGCACTCTGCGCCAGACCCACGGCAACATGTCGGAAACGGCACGGCAACTGGGTATTTCACGCTCGACGCTGTATCGGCTGCTGAAAAAAATCGAACCGGAGTGACGCCTGCACGCACCCGTCATCGGGCTGCGGAATCGTCCCTCTTTGTCCAACGAGAGAGAACAACACCATGGCAAACCATCGCACCGCACGACTGACCTGCGCCGGCATTGTGGCCGCCCTGACCGTGGCGCCGTCCGCCTACGCCGATACCACTGCAACGCAGCCCGCCGCCACCCAATCCGGCGAACCCCGCCATCCGGTCGGCCAGGCGCCGAGTCAGGAGAAATCGGCACCCGCGAAAGCGGTCAGCGCGGTGCTTTCCCAGCCCGGGATACTCACCCCCCGCGGCAAGTTCGTGCTGGAACCGTCGCTGCAGTTTTCCTACTCGTCCAACTACCAGGTCAACCTGATCGGCTACACCATCATTCCCGCCATCACCATCGGCCTGATCAACATCCAGAGCGTGAATCAGAACAACCTGGTGGCCCAGTTGACGGCGCGCTACGGCGTCACCAACCGGTTCGAGCTCTACACCCAGGTGCCCTACGTGTACCGCAAGCAGACCACCCTGGCTCGCCCGCTGGGTCAGGGGTCGACCGCCAACAGCGAGTTCAAGGCCAACGGCTACGGTGTCGGCGATGTGCAGGTGGGAATGCGTTACCAGTTCAACCAGGGCGGTGCGGGGCAGCCCTACTACATCGGCGCACTGGCGGTGAAGACGCGCACAGGAAAGGGGCCGTTTTCGGTGCCCTACATTTCCGTTCCCGGCGTCCAGAACGCCCTGGAGGAGGACCTGCCCACCGGCTCCGGGTTCTATGCGTTGCAGCCCAGTCTCACGGTCATCTATCCTTCGTCCCCGGCGGTGCTGTTCGGCGGCGTCAGCTATCTGTGGAACTTCAAGCGCGACATCCACAACAACCAGATCGACGGGACGGTCAGCCCCGGCGACGCCTTCAGCCTGAACTTCGGCATGGGCATCGCGCTCAACGCCAAGGCATCCCTCAGCCTGGGCTACAAGCACACCGTGGTGGGCCAGGCCACCGTGAACGGTACCGTGCTGCAGGGATCCCAGACCACCCAACTGGGGACGCTGCTGGTGGGCTACTCCTACCAGGCCAGTCCGAGCACCGACTACAACCTGACACTGGGCGCCGGCCTGACGCGCTACACGCCGGACGTGGAGCTCACGCTCCGCGTGCCGGTCACCTTATGAAGGCTCGGCGGCACGACGGCACGACGGCGCAGGCTCACACTCACTGCACGGCGTTGGCCACACCCTGGCTGATCTGGGACGACAGATTGAGCGCCTTGTATGCGCCCAGGTTCTTGACCGTCGCGTCTATCACCGTGGCGTTCTGGATGTGCTGATTGTCCAGGGAATTCTGGATCACCGTCAGGGCGTGCTGGGTCAGATTGGGCAGCGCAAGCCCGCCGGCGGTATTGCCGCCCCCGTTCTGGATGGCCGTCGCCAGGCCGTTCACCGTGACGGTGGCGTCACCGGAGGAAACGGTCACCACATGGCCTGGCGCCGAACCGGTCGCGGGCCGGGTTGCAGGCGGACTTGGTAGCGTCCCTGGCACCGACGGAGACGGTGCCGGCGCGGTGGCGGAAGCGGTCGTGCCCGAAGGGGGTGACGTCGGCGGGACCGGCAGCGTCGGCTGCGTGGGGCGTGCCGGCGGGGTCGGCGGGGTCGGCGGCGTCGGCGGGCTTGGCGGGGTCGGCACCGAAACCGACGGTGCCGTGAATGTCGTGACGGCGGCACCGGATCTGAGGCCGGGGCCTACCCGCGGTATGGTCAGTTTGGTAATGGTCTTGAGCTGACCATTGATGTAGGTCACCCGCTGGATGGAAAAGGCGATGTCGAGATTACCCGACCCGAACGGCACGGAAAAGCCGCCCCGCATCCGACTGAGAGTGTGGTCGGTGACCACGGGGCAGCCCCGGAAGCCGGGCGCCGGACGGGCCATGACCGCCGCGCCGGCGGTACCAGCCATAAGCAGCGAGGCGACCGCCACGCTGATGCGATTGAGCCGCGTATCCATTTGTGCGATTCCTCGATCCGTCTAGAACTGGTTGGGCCCGGGACGCAGCAGCATCGTATTGCCCAGATTGCCGGGGCGCAGCGCAGTCCCGAGGGGGGCCAGCGGCGCAAGCGTCCAGTCGGATCTTCCGTTGAACACGACGCCGCGGCGATGGTTGTCGACCACAAACAGAATGCGGCTGGGCCACACCTTCTTGAAATCGGATAAGGGCATGGTCCGCAGGCCGCTGGACGGGTCGCCGACCAACACGCGCCCGTCTTCGACGCCCTTGATCACCACAAAGTGGTTGTAGCCCTGGGTGCGGATCAGCACGATGGCCGGAAGCCCCACCCCGGCAAGCCGCGCGAGGGAGGCACGGTAACCGTTGGCCCGGTAGCCATGGGCCTGAAGGTAATGCTTGATGTCCAGCAACGAAAAACCCAGGCGGCGGATCTTGGCCTTGTTGCCGTGATCCCACATGTACTTGAAGACGGTGAGCTCGCTCACCGGGTGGTGATACTGGTAGGTCAGCAAGGTGGCCAGCGAGGCCGAGCCACAACTGTAGTCGTAACGCTGGTGAATGGTGGTGGCGAACTTGCGCGCCTGCATGCTTTGCACGGGCACTGAAACGGGCCCCGCCGGCAGACCGGCCAGGCCTACGGCTGCGCTGCTGGCCAGCGGCGCCAGCAGAGCGGCCGTCAGCAGAGCCGCCAGGCACAGGCGGACGGGGAGCGGGCGCAGCGACTGTTTCATGGCACCCGCCTACTGCATCTTCAGGTTGACGATGGTCGAATTCTGGATGATGACGTTGTTGCCCGAATTCTGGACCACAGTAGCGAAACCGTTGGCGTTGGAGAAGGCGCTCTGACCGACGTAGTTGTCGCCCGTCACATTGTCGAGCGCCTTGTTCTGGGTCAGCTTCGCGTGCAGATTCGCAATATTGAGCTGTGCGGCGTGACCGCCCCGGTGAGTGGCCAGCGCGGTATCGGGGAGCGCGACGCCCAATTGCCCGGCCACTGAAGCGCCGGTGGCGGGCGGCGGTGCCGCTTGTCCTGACGGGGCGCCGATCCACAGAGCGATCCCGGTGGCAACAGCGATGACAAAACCTGGCCGGTTCATGCCCTTTACCTCCTTCGCAACTGCCTGGGGAAGGCGCCCGGGACCGAAGCCCCGGGCGCGCTCGCCAGGTTGGTCCTTCAGTGGACCGTCAGATTGGCCTGCACGGTCGTGCCCTGCTGTACCATGGCATTCGGGGCCGTGTTCTGGCTCACCCGGGTGATGCCGCTGGCTCCCCGGAACGAGCTGCCGGCGATGCCGTTGGACATGTCGAACGTGCCTGCCGGTCCGCCCACGGCGTTGCCGCCGGCGCCGCCACCGGCGCCGTAGCCGGTGGTGATGCCGGCCAGCACCCGACCGCTGGTGGCGGCGCCACCCATGCCGCTCTGGCCACCCTGGCCACCATAGGCGGTACCACCGGCGCCGCCGTTGCCGCCGGTACCGGCGCCACCCTGGCCGGTACCGCCAACGGCGCCCTCGGCACCGGCACCGCCGGTGCTGGCCACCGACGCACCATTGGCTGGCGCACCGGCCGCACCGGCGGCGCCATCACCACCCGTTGCCGTGTTGGAACTGGCAGTCGCGGCTCCACCGGTGGAGCTGCCGGCGCCGTTGGCGACGCTGCGTGCCTGCCCCGCGGTGGCCTTGTCATTGCCAGGCCCGTTGGCGGTTGCTCCGGTAGAGGCGGACGCCGAGCCGGTACCGGTGGCGGCATTGCCGCCCGATGCGCTGGTGCCGGGCTGATACCAGCCGGCGCTGTCCGTTCCCCAGACGCCGCTGCTGCCGCCGGTGCTGCTTGCGGCCGAACCGCCGTTGCCGCCATTCCCGCCGTTGGCCCAGCCACCGCTGCCGCCGTTGGCACCCAGGCTGGTCCCGCCGCTGCCACCGGCACCGCCGTTGCCGCCACTGCCGTCACCCCCGGTGCCGGTCGCAGCCGTGCCGCCGACGCCACCCTGGCCGCCGTTTCCGCCGTAGCCGCCGTAACCGGTACCACCATTCACCGGCCCCGTATGGGCATTGACGTCGCCGGAGTTGCCGGCCCCGTTACCGCCGTTACCGCCGTTGCCGCCACTGCCGCCGTCCATCACCCAACTGCTGTCCGGCGGTCCCCCGTAGCCGGTGTTGCCGCCCCGGTTGCCGACGTTGGACACGCCGTTCCACTCCACATGGCCGTGCAGGTAGGTCCTGGCGTCGATGTGGTTGTTGAACGAGTGCTGGTTGGCCGAGTTCTGGTACCAGTGGATCTCGGAACCGTTGTTTGCAGACATCCCGGTAACGTTACCCGTTGCGGCGCGGGCCGTCCTGTTGGACGAACCCTGCTGCGCACGGGAGTTTTCGTTGGCCTGTGCCCCCTGGTTACGGCTCTGCGTGGATGTGGCCGCCGCCTTCTGGGTGACGGTGGCGGCCCCACTGTGGTTGGCCTGATTGTGGGGATTGGCCCACACCGGTCCGACCAGCCCTACCGCCAGGGCAATAGCCGAAGCTATCGTCGTCTTGTTCATGTCAGTCCTCCATGTCTTTGCGGGAACCCGGCAGGCGGCCGACTGCGCCGCCTGCCGTGCCCTTCAGCCGCTCCCGCCAGCGCCTCACTGCACCTTGAGATTGGCCTGCACCGTCACACCCTGCTGCACCAACGAATTGGCGCCGGTGTTCTGGCTGACCGTGGTGATGCCGCTGGCACCGCGGAAGGAATTCCCGCCGATGCTGTTGGAGGCATCGAACGTGCCCGCGCTGGCGCCCATGGAGTCGCCACCGGCGCCGCCCATGGCACCGTTGCCGGTGGTGATGCTGGCCAGCACCCGGCCGCTGGTGGCGTTGCCGCCCATGCCGCCCTGGCCGCCCTGGCCGCCATAGGCCGTACCACCGGCACCGCCATTGCCGCCGGTGCCGTTACCGCCGGTGCCCGTGGCGCCGGTGGCACCCACGGCACCGCCACCCGCGGTGCTGGACACCGCCGCCCCATTGGCCGAGGCGCCGGCCGCACCCGCCGCGCCGGCACCGCCGGTCGCCGAACCCGCATTGGCCGTGGCGGCACCGCCGGTGGAGCTGCCACCGCCCGTGGCCACGCTGCGGGCCTGTCCGGCCGTGGCGGTATCGCCGCCCTTGCCGTTGGCGTTCGCAGCGGTGCCGGCCGAGCCGGCATGGGTACCGGTGAAGGCATGCCCGCCGCTGGCGCCGCCGGTGCTGCTGTAACCATCCCCGGCGCTGCCACCGCTGCCGCCGGAGCCGTTGCCGCCGTTGCCGCCGGTCACATTGCCGGCGTTGCCGCCGCTGCCGCCGGCGCCGCCGTCACCGCCGTAGCCGTCACCGCCCCGGCCCGTGGCCGCCACGCCGCCCTGGCCCCCGGTTCCGCCATAGCCACCGTAGCCGCCGTAACCCGTGCCGCCGTTCACCCGTCCACTATTGGCGTTCACATCCCCGGAGTTGCCGCCGCCGCTGCCGCCGGCCCCGCCGGCGCCGGCCATACCGCCGCTGCCGCCGGTGTTGCCTATGCCGGAGACGTCATTGTTGCTGACCGTTCCATGTAGATCGGTCTTGGCCTCGACGGAGGTGTTGAAGGAACCCGAGTTGTCCGACTGCTGGTAGCGGGTGGCGCTGGAGCCGTTGCTCGCCGCTATGCCCGAGACGTTGCCCAGCGTTGCCCGCGCGGTCTTGTTCTCCGAGTTCTGCTGGGCGCTCGAATTCTCGTTCGCCTGGGCACCCGGATTGCGGGTCTGCGTGGACGTCGCCTTGGCAGTCTGAGTAACATTCCTGGTTCCGCTGTTGTTGGCCTGGTTGTGCGGATTCGCCCACACCGGCCCGGCCATGCCGAACACCATGGCAATCGCCGACGCTATCAATGTCTTGTTCATAACGGTCCTCCATGTCTCAACGAACAGGCCAGCACCATGCACAGCCTTGAGTGCGCACTCGCAAAAGCTGTGCCCGGGTCCGGATGATCGCTCCAAGTGATTGTTTATCGGCGCCGAGTGGGGATTAACCGCGGCCACAACAGCCCCCTCCGCGGCGTGAGAGTGTCCGAATACTGAAACAAGCACGGCGCCACCGACGGGAGCCGGTCAGGCAACACCCTGTTTGTATGCCGGTTATGTCGGCGGTCACCGTTCGTGAGTCGTGTCGCGACGGTGGCACAACGTCGGTCTCCAATGACAGACACC
>Ga0102956_1000797_pt1 | contig 10968 bp, 7 predicted proteins | sample SalPonF2_A_D2_MG_FD_84515 | JGI IMG/M metagenome (GOLD analysis project Ga0102956, IMG submission 84515) | Salt pond soil microbial communities from South San Francisco under conditions of wetland restoration - Salt Pond MetaG SF2_A_D2_MG ...
CTGGTGTCCGGATTGATCATGGTGCCATTGACCGCATTGCCGTAGTACGTCGCCGCGTCCACGGTGAACGTTACGTCCGAACCGGTGCTATCACCGTTGAGTCGCAGGGCGACCACCGTGGGAAGGTTGACGGCGAGCTGGTTGTTGAGCGAGGCAGCGCTCGTGCTGATGGACTGCGCCGAGGCCAGACCAGCGAACAAAGCGAGAACCAGCGTTGCGAGGAGGATGAACCGAGCCTTGAACATGTCTTTCCCTCCGGATCACACAAATTCGGCCGGTCGCGCTACTAGCTCCGCCTGTCCCAAGCGCCCGAATACAGGATCAGGTTTCATCGCTTCCGAAGGGACCCCTGCCAGTTCGATTTGGCGAGGGGGTTCGTAAGACTGACCGGAGCCTATCGGTGGCCGACTTACAGAACTCTTAGTTCTGGCACCGTTTGTAAGGTCTTCCACGCGTGGTGGACGCACTTGTCGGAAATCCCACAGAATGTGGGGTGTTGTCACGATCGTGGGACACAGGTGGGCGCCCTCGCCCTGAACAACGTTTCTCCCGCCGGAGCCGCGCCGCCGATCCGGCGCCCCGCTTGGAGGTCTCGATCGGCTCCGGACACCCGGGCCCCGCCCGAGCCGCCTACACTGGGGGTATGGATGAGGCTTCTCCCCCCGCGATGCAACCCGACGACCGCCCCTCCATCCGGCTGGACAACGTCCTCAAGCTGGCCGGCATCGCCGAGACCGGCGGTCAGGCCAAGCGCATGATCCAGGCCGGGGAGGTGCGAGTGAACGGCGCGGTCGAGACACGCCGCAAGCACATGCTCCACGAGGGGGACGAGGTCGAGGTGCAGGGCGAGACCTTCGTCGTCGAGTTGACGAGCGAGGACGATCTCGCCGACGACATGGACGATGTCGTCGGCGAGCGCCCGGTCGGGGCGCGGGCCGACGGGCGGAGCGGCGCAACGAACGAGGACGGCGCCGACGACGCGCCTGACGGCGCCACGCACCGACCCCGCGGCTGATACGGCGGGGCTCCGGACCCGCCCGGGTCCCTCACAGCGAAGCCAGCACCTCCACCCTCACGCCCTCGAGCGCCGCCGGACCTAGCTTCTCGCCCGGGTACCACAGCGTGCGCGACCGGAACCTCCCCGCGGCGGGCGCGCGGTAGACCTCGACCCAGGCGTTCTCCAGATCGAGCAACCACACCTCCCCCACCCTGCCGCGCGCGTACAGCGGCAGGCGCACGTCCTTGGCGGCCGGCGCGCGCACCACCTCGACCGCCAGCAGGGCCTCGCCCCCAGGGCGTGAAGCGCCGCGTCCGAACCGGGGCGACACGTCGAGCAACGCCAGGTCGGGGCGCAGCAGGTCCTGACGCGAGAGCCGCAAGGCGGGCAGGAACTCCAGCACCGCCCGCCCCAGCAGCAGCGGCTCGAGCCGCGAGGCCAGCCCCACCACCGCCGCCACCTCGGATGCGCGCGGCAGCGGCGGCACCTCGACCCGCCCCTCGATCAGCTCGGCGCGCGGCCCCGCCGGCAACGCACCCGCCCGCTGACGGGCCAGGAACTCCGCCACGCTGGTGCGCCCGCGCGTCGGAGCCGAGCCAGGCTCGCCCGCGCCGACCGAAGACGCGGGGCCCGAAGCCCGCCCGGGCCCCGACGGCCTTCCCGAGCGCCGAGCCGCGCCGTCACCGGAAGCCTGCCCCGGCCTGTCGCGCAGCCCATCACGCAGCCCGTCGCGCACCCCGGCGCGCGCGCCGTCACGCGGGCTGGCATCCGCCCCGGAACCCGCCCCGGAACCCGTATCCTCCCTCGCTCTGCGTCCCTCGTGGTCTCCCGGCCGTCTGGTCGCCATGCCACGAGCATGCGCATTCCCGAAAGTTCTTGCACGCTCTGGCGGGACCCGCGCCGACCGCTCCTCGGCCCGGGTCGCGCCCGAGCCGGGCGCTCCCAGCACGCGTGATACACTCCCCAGCGGGCGCCCGGAGGCCCTTTCTGACCCATGCCCAGACGCGATGACATCCACAAGATCCTGATCCTAGGCTCCGGTCCGATCGTCATCGGGCAGGCGGCCGAGTTCGACTACTCCGGCACCCAGGCCTGCAAGGCCTTGCGCAGCGCCGGATACGAAGTCGTGCTCGTCAACTCCAACCCGGCGACCATCATGACCGACCCCGAGGTGGCCGACCGCACCTACATCGAGCCCCTCACGCCGGAGTTCGTCGAGAAGGTCATCGTCGCGGAGCGCCCCGACGCGCTGCTGCCCACCCTCGGCGGCCAGACCGCGCTCAACCTGGCCATGGCGCTGTGGGAGGCCGGCACCCTCGAGAAGCACGGCGTCGAGCTGATCGGCGCCAACCACGAGGCCATCCAGAAGGGCGAGGACCGGCAGCGCTTCCAGCAGGCCATGGCCGAGATCGGCATCAAGACGCCCGCCGGGAAGATGATCTCCACCCTCGACGAGGCCCTGGCCTTCGTCGAAACCATCGGCTATCCGGCCATCATCCGGCCGAGCTACACGCTCGGCGGCACCGGCGGCGGCATCGCCCACGACGAGGCGGAGTTCCGCCAGGTGGTGCGCCAGGGGCTGCACGACTCGCCGGTCCACACGGTGCTGGTCGAGCAGTCGGTGCTGGGCTGGAAGGAGTACGAGCTCGAGGTGATGCGCGACCACAACGACACGGTCGTCATCATCTGCTCGATCGAGAACGTCGATCCCATGGGCGTGCACACCGGCGACTCCATCACCGTCGCACCGGCCCAGACCCTGTCGGACAAGGAGTACCAGCGCCTGCGCGACTACTCCATCGACATCATCCGCGAGATCGGCGTCGACACCGGCGGCTCCAACATCCAGTTCGCCGTCAATCCGGTCGACGGCGACGTCATCGTCATCGAGATGAACCCGCGGGTCTCGCGCTCCTCGGCGCTGGCCTCCAAGGCCACCGGCTACCCCATCGCCAAGATCGCCGCGCTGCTGGCCGTCGGCTACCACCTCGACGAGCTCCCCAACGACATCACCAAGGAGACCAAGGCCGCGTTCGAGCCGACCATCGACTACGTCGTCACCAAGATCCCGCGTTTCGCGTTCGAGAAGTTCCCGGGGGCCTCGCCCGAGCTCGGCACCCAGATGCGCTCGGTGGGCGAGGTCATGGCGATCGGCCGCACCTTCAAGGAGTCGCTGCTGAAGGCCATGCGCTCGCTCGAGCTCGACGTGCGCGGCGAGACCAAGGACATGAATCTGGCGCGGCTCGAGGCCCGCCTGGCGCCCAACCCGCACCGTCTGCCGGCCGTGCTGGAGCTGCTGCGGCGCGGCAAGAGCCCGCAGGTGCTGTTCGAGAAGACCCGCATCGACCCCTGGTTCCTGGGGCAGCTCAAGGAGATCGTCGACGGCGAGAACGAGATCCGCGCCATGGGCGATATGGAGGCCTGGACCTGGGAGCAGTGGCGCGAGATCAAGCGCTTCGGCTACGCCGACGCCGACCTCGCGCGGCTGACCGGACGCGATCCGCAGGCCGTGCGGGCGCTGCGGCTCGAGCATCGCGGCGCCCCGGTCTACAAGACGGTCGACACCTGCGCCGCCGAGTTCGAGGCCTACACCCCCTACCACTACTCCACCTACGAGTGGGAGGACGAAGTCGCTCCCTCCGAGAAGGACAAGGTGCTCATCCTCGGCTCGGGCCCCAACCGCATCGGGCAGGGCGTCGAGTTCGACTACGCCACCGTGCACGCGGTGTGGGCCCTGCGCGAGGCCGGGTTCGAGACGATCATGGTCAACTCCAACCCCGAGACCGTCTCGACCGACTACGACACCGCCGACCGCCTGTACTTCGAGCCGCTCACCTTCGAGGACGTCCTCAACATCGTCGAGCACGAGAGGCCCAAGGGGGTCATCGTGCAGCTCGGCGGCCAGACGCCCTTGAAGCTGGCGCGGCCGCTGGCCGAGGCCGGCGTGCCCATCTGGGGCACCCCCGCCGAGGCGATCGACGCCGCAGAGGACCGGGACACCTTCCACGCGCTGTGCACGCGCCTCGGCATCCCGCAGCCCGCCGGCGGCGTCGCCACCGCGCCCGCCGAGGCGCGGCGCCTGGCCCGCGAGATCGGCTACCCCGTGATGGTGCGCCCCAGCTACGTGCTGGGCGGGCGCGCCATGAAGGTGGTGGAGACCGACGCCGAGCTCGACGCCTATCTGGACGAGGTCTACAGCGAGCTGCCCGACAACCCCAGCATCCTGGTCGACGATTTCATCGAGGGCGCCGTGGAGGTCGACGTCGACGCCGTCTCGGACGGCGAGACGACGGTGGTGGCCGGCATCATGGAGCACATCGAGGGCGCCGGCATCCACTCCGGCGACAGCGCCTGCATCACGCCGCCCGTGACCCTCTCCGCCGAGACCATCGCCACCATCCGTGACTTCAGCGTGCGCCTCGCCGACGCCATCGGGGTGCGCGGGCTCATCAACATCCAGTACGTCATCAAGGACGGCACGGTCCTCGTCATCGAGGCCAACCCCCGCGCCAGCCGCACCATCCCCTACCTCTCGAAGGCGATCGGCCACCCGCTGGCGAAGTACGCCGCCCTCATCGCGGCCGGCCGCACGCTGGCCGAGCTCGGGCTCACCGAGACGCCCGAGCCGCGGCTCTACAGCGTCAAGGAGGTCGTGCTCCCCTTCCTGAAGTTCCGCAACATCCTGCCGGTGCTGGGGCCCGAGATGCGCTCGACCGGCGAGAGCATGGGCATCTCCCACGACCCGGCGCTCGCCTACTTCAAGGCTGAGCTGGCCGCCGGGGTCGCGCTGCCAACGTCCGGCCGCGTCCGCCTGATCGGCGACGGCCTGGACGCGCTCGACCGGCGCCTGTGCGCACTGGGCTTCGAGGTGGAGCGCGGCAGCCAGCCCGGCGACCCGGGCGACGATCCCGACTACGCGCTGCTGGTCGACGTGACGCACACCGCCGAGCTGCGGCGCGCGCTGGAGAACGGCGTCCCCTACGCCACCACCGTGCAGGCGGCGAGCTGGATGGTCGACGCCGTCGAGGCGGCAAAGGGCGGCAACCTGACGGTGCGGGCACTCCAGGACGGCTGAAAGCCGGCCACGGCCGAGCGCCGGCCGGGGCCGCCCGTGCGGATGCCGGGAGTCTAGGGTTCCGTGTCGCCGGCTCCGTCGGCCGGCGGCTCGGCGGCGTCCCCTTCGGTCGTCTCGGCGCTCTGGCCCTCGGCCTGCAGCCATTCGGGCTCGCCCAGGCCGGTGAGACGCTCGCGGCTGCGGTTCGGGAGCCGCCCTCGCAGCGACGAGGCGTAGTCGGCGAGATTGGCGAGCCCGTCGCCGACGGGCAGGCGCAGGCAGAACTCGCCCTGCCCGACGCGGGCCACCAGGTGGAACGGCGCCTCGGTGAGGCGCTCCAACACCTTCAGCACCACGTCGCGGCTGAGCGTGCCGCCGCCCGCCAGGTCCTCCAGCAGGAACACCGTGGGTGCCTTCAGGCCCGCAAGGTGCGTGAGCACCTCGGAGAAAGCGCCGCGCTCCGCCACCAGCGTCGCCACGTTCTTCTCGAAGCGCTCCAGGCCGTGCCCGAACAGCCCTTCGCGCTCGAAGTGCAACTCCAGATCGAAGGGGCTGACGGGGACGCTCTGGCTCAGGGTGCGGGCGCGGTGCAGCCCCTCCCACGACCACAGCGTGGCGCGAGCGAGCTCGGAGGGCGCCTGCAGGCGCTGCAGATCGCGGCGGTCGCCGAACACCGCCAGGTAGCGCGCGCCGGCCTCGCGCCGCCGCGCCAGCAGGGCAGCCCAGTCCAGGCGCTGGCCGTACCCGAGCGCGAACACCAGCGCCGTGTAGCCACGCCTGCCGAGCTCGGCGTGCACCATGAGCTGGCCCTGGCCGAGCGCCTCCACCCGGAAGCCGAACGCCTGCAACAGCTCGCGAGCGCGGCCGACGTGTTGCAGGTCGATCTCCTCGTCGTCCTCGTCATCGTGGGTCAGGGCGGCGTCGCCCGGGAAAACGGTCGTCTGGCGCGGGGGGGCACGCCGCTCCCGGACGGCGGGAGGAGCGCCGGGGGTCGTGGCGTTCGCATCCGGTTCCGTCGCCGGCGGCGGCGTCCGCGGCGGCGGGGTCGGCACACGCTCGGCGGCGCCCCCCGCCGGCGACGCGCCCGCCCCCAGCGGGCCGCCGTCCTGGGCGTCGGGTGTGTCTCCCCCGGCATCGCGCCAGGGCGTCGGCTCGCCGGTCTGCCACGGGTCCTGCCAGGTGGACTGCCAGAGCGCCTCCTGGCGAGCCTCGCCCGGGCCCTGCGTCGGCGCGCCGGCCACGTCGGCACCGCCGTCGTCCGGGACGGCCCGCTCCGGCGCCTCCCGGGCGGGCGCTCGCGCCGCCGCGCCGGGCGCGACCACCGGCGCGGCGGCGACCTGCCCTTGCGCCTTGCCGCCGCCGCCCGCCCGCGAGGCGCCACGCTGCGCCTCCTCCTCGTCGAGCCTCCGCTCGAGCGCAGCGCGGGCGTGCCAGCGGCCCTCGAAGAACACGAAGCGGTCGTCGGCCTCCAACATGCCGCGCAAATCGAAGTCCTCGGGAAGATCCGGGTACAGCGCCCGGACCTCGGTCTCGTTGGCCGCCAGCTCCGCCTCCGCCAGCTCGTCGAGCAGCGCAGCTACCGCTCCGGGTCGCGCGTAGTCGGGCTTGCGGGCTCGCGGCAGCGGCGTGAACGCGAAACGCCCGTCCTCGAGGGGGCGGATGAGCAGCTCGTCGTTGACGTCGAGGTCGTGAGCGGCGAAGAACTCGTCGAGGCCGGCGATGGTCCTGGGGCCCGTCGCCTCCAGCTCCAGCTCGAGGTCCCGCCGCGTGTCGACGGCGGCGAAGAAGCCTTCCTCGGGGAACAGGCCGAGCATCGTTCGCGGCAGCGTGAGGGCTCCGTTGCGCAGGCAATGGCGCGTCAACGGATAGCGATACTCCTGGTCCATGCGTCCCCTCACACCTTCGGTCATCCAACCGGCAGAGGCTGGCCTGCCCCGCGAGCGATTCGCGCTCGCCCGTGGGACCACGTCCGGGCAGGCATTGTCATCATTTCGGCAAGTGTAACAGAAGGCCCGTCACTCGTCGTGACGCTCGCCCCTGAGCTTCTCGACGTTGCGCCGGAACACCTCCAGGCTCGGAAAGCCCGTGGGGCGCATCACCCCGCCCGGCGTTCCGCGATGCCCGCACGCCGGGCAGGTGACGTCGTCGTCCATGGTGGCGTCGGACGCGAACACCTGTCCGCACTCGGCGCATCGCACGTGAGGCGTCATGGCCATCGAGGTCCTCCTCGTCGGTCCGGAGCGAGTGCCTCCGGCGGCCCTGCCGCCGGAGGCACTCGAGCGTCAGTCCTTGCCCGTCCCGCCGAACACCAGGCGGCGGCGCTTGCGGCGCGGACGCTCGCCCTTGTCCGGCGCGCCGGGCTGCGGGGCGGGCGCCTCGCCGGCCGGGGCCTTGGACGCGGGCGCTTCACCCTTGCCGGCCGACGCGCCCTGCGCCTCGCCGCCCTGTGCCTCGCCACCGGCTCGCGTGCCCGCACCCTTGCCCGAGCGCCGGCGCCGGCTGCGCTTGGCCGCGGGCTTGGCGCCGCCCTCCTCGGACGGGGCCGTCGCGGTGGGCGTGTCGGCCTTCGCCGCCGCTTCCTTGCCGCCGGACTTGGCGCCGCCCCGGCGGGAGCGCCGCGACGACGTCGGCTTCGCGGCGGCCTTCTCGGCGGGGCCCTTCTCGGCAGCGGCCTTCTCGCCGGCCGCCATCTCGGCAGCGGCCTTCTTCCCGCCGCCCTTGGCCGTCGTGCCCTTGCCCGCGGCGCCCTTGCCGGCAGCCTGATCGGCAGCCTGGTCGTCCTTCGCGCCCTTCTTCGAGCGCCCGCGCGAGCTCGACGCCCCCGCCTTGCCCCGCGTTCCGGCCTTCGTTCCCGTCTTCGCTGCGGCCTTCGGCTCGGACCCGGCCGCCGCCTTGCCGCCGCGCTTGGCCCGACCGTTGCCGCTCGCCTGGGCGCCCTCCTCGGCCGTGAACGCCGAAGGTGCCTTGAGCGTCTTGGGCGGCTTCTGCCGGACGGGCTTCTCCTCGACCTCGACCTCCGGCATCTCCATGTTCGCGGGGATGAGGTCGATCTGTCGCTGCGTGGGGTTGGCCTGCAACACCTTCACCTCGACCCGGTCGCCCATGCGGTAGCGCTTGCGGGTGTGCTTGCCCATCAGCATGAGGGCGTCCTCGAGGTAGATGTAGTAGTCGTCGTCCAGGTGGGAGACGTGCATCAGGCCCTCGACGCCGTTGGGTAGGCTGACGAAGACGCCGAAGTTGGTCACGCCGCTCACCACGCCGTGGAAGGCCTCGCCGACGTGCTCCTTCGCCCAGCGCGCGTGGTAGTACCGGCTGAGGTCGCGCTCTGCGCTCTCGGCGCGGCGTTCGCGGTCGCTCGACTGCTCCGCCAGCTTGGGGAAGTCGGTCTTGAGCCGCTCCTTGAGCGTCGGCGACAGACGGTGCTGCAGCAGCGCACGCATCACGCGGTGGACGACCAGGTCGGGGTAGCGCCGGATCGGGCTGGTGAAGTGCAGGTAGTTCTCGAACGCCAGACCGAAGTGGCCGAGGTTCTCCGAGCTGTAGCGCGCCTGCTTGAGGCTGCGCAGCAGCAAGGTGTTCACGATCTGCGCCTCGGGCTTGCCGGCGGCCTCCCGCAGGATGCGCTGCAGGTCCTGCGGGCGGGCCTTCTCCAGGTCGAGCGTGTAACCCAGGCGTGCCAGCGCCTTCTGCAGCGCCTGGACCTTCTCGGTGCTGGGATCCTCGTGCACGCGGAACAGCGCCGGCACGTCGCGCTTGTCGAGCTCCTCGGCCACCAGCCGGTTCGCCAGCAGCATCATCTCCTCGATGAGCTGGCGCGCGGTGTTGCTGCGCACGGGCGTGAGGTGCAACGCGCCCTGCTCGTCGACGTCCACCTTGGCCTCGGTGAAGTCGAAGTCGAGCGCTCCCGCCCCGATGCGCTGCTTGCGGAGCTCCTGGCTCAGATTGATGAGCACCTTGATGTCGCGCTCGAGCTTGCGCTTGCCGTGGGGAAGGCGCCCGCCGTCACCGTAGCTCTGCACCTGCTCGTAGGTGAGGCGCGCGTCGGACTCGATGACCGTCTCGCGGAAGCGCACGCCCTTGACCTCGCCCGCCCGGGTGATGTCGACGAACACCGACAGGGCCAGCCGCGGCTCGCCCTCGACCAGCGAGCAGATGCCGTTGGAGAGGGTCTCGGGCAGCATGGGGAGGGTGCGGCCGGGGAGGTAGACGCTGGTGGCGCGCTCCTGCGCCTCGTCGTCGAGGCTGGTGCCCTCCGCCACGTAGTAGGAGACGTCGGCGATGTGCACCCCGACGCGCAGCATGCCGTCCTTGCCGCTGCCCGTGAGCCGCTCCAGCGACAGGGCGTCGTCGAAGTCCTTGGCGTCTTCGCCGTCGATGGTGAAGGTGGGGTTGTGGCGGTAGTCGGTGCGGCCCGCCATCATCTCGCCGTCCACCGTGGGCGGGACCGCCGTCGATTCGGCCTCGGTGTTCGGGTCGAACTCCGCTTTGAGGCCGTATTTCACGATCACGGCCTTGGTCTCCACCTCGGGATCGTCGCCGGCCCCCAGGAACTCCTCGACCTCACCGAAGGGCTCCTTCTCCCCCGAGGACTCGGGCCACACCATGCGGGCCACGATCCTCGAGCCGCCCTCGAGCTTGCCCACCGACTCCGGGGTCAGGAGGATGCGCTCGCGCAGGCGCGGCGAGTCGGGCCGCAGGATGGCGTAGCCCCGCGCGTACTCCAGCGTCCCGACCACCTGCGCGTAGCCGCGCTCGAGGATGCGAACGATCTCGCCGCTCTGACGATCGTCCTCCCCGGACGTGGTGTTCGGGCGGGCGACCACGCGGTCGCCGTCCCAGGCGCCGGCCAGCTTGTTCGCCGGGATGAAGAGGTCCTTGCCCTCGCCGCTGTCCGGGATGACGAAGCCGTAACCGCCCGAGGTGACCTGGAGCTTGCCGATGAAGAGGTTCATCTCCTGCGGCAGCCCGAAGCTGCGCCTGCGCGTGCGGATCAAACGGCCCTCGTCGGCGAGCTCCCCCAGGAGCTTTCTCAGGGCGTTGCGGTCGTCGATATGCAGGTGCTTCTGCACGTCCTGGACATGCCAGGGGTGCTCCGGATTGCTCCGGAAGAAGGTGAACACTTGCTCCTTGTCGAGTTCTGCCATTGCTGCAAGTGTAGCCCGCGCGCGACCCACACCCCGTCGGCAAAGCGGCCCGGGCGCATTGCTACCGTCGGCGCAAGCCGATTCGGGACTTTTTGCCTTGACTGAAACTCCCAAATCGGCCTACTCTCCCACGGACGGAGGGAGCGGAAGCGATCGCCGAGCAACAGCGTGAGGGCGCCGTAACCCACCAGGAGCTCCTCGATTACATCGAGGAGGTCGGGCTGATGTTCGAGGCCCAGGGGCTGCCGCGCATGGCCGGGCGCATCCTGGGCGCGCTGCTCGTGGCCGAGCCGCCCGAGCAGACGGCCGATCAGCTCGCCGGCACCCTGGACGCCAGCCGCAGCTCGATCAGCACCATGACCCGGTTGCTCGAACATTTCGGCCTGATCGACCGGGTGAGCAAGCCCGGCGACCGCCGCCTCTACTACCGCAATCGTCCCGACGCCTGGCACCAGCGCACCCTGGACGGCATGGACCCGGTGCGCCACATGCGCACGCTGGCCGAGAAGGGCCTGCGCCTGATGGGCGGCGCTCCACCCGAGGTGCTCAAGGGGTTGGTGGACATGTACCAGTTCTACGCCTACTGGGAAACCGAGATGCCCCGCATGATCGACGCCTGGAAGGAGGCGAAGGACCGCGGCGAGCTGCCCGAGCCGCCCGTGGACCGAGAGCCATGACCTCGTCTTCGCGGCGTCTGCCGCGCGGGAACGGCGCCATGAGCCTGGCGCGTCTGGCCTGGCGCAACCTCTGGCGCCAGCGCCGTCGAACGCTGC
>Ga0102956_1000801_pt1 | contig 10959 bp, 10 predicted proteins | sample SalPonF2_A_D2_MG_FD_84515 | JGI IMG/M metagenome (GOLD analysis project Ga0102956, IMG submission 84515) | Salt pond soil microbial communities from South San Francisco under conditions of wetland restoration - Salt Pond MetaG SF2_A_D2_MG ...
ACGCCGCGCTCCAGATGGAGGCGCTCGGCCACACCTTCTTCATGTTCCGCAACGTCGACAGCGACGAGATCAACGTCATCTACCTGCGGAGCGACGGCGATTACGGGCTGATCGAACCCGCGAACTAGGGCACGCCTGCGCGGCGCGTTCGCTCAAGGGTTGAGCACCGTCCCGCTGGGGACCGCGTACAGCGCGCGCAAGGTGGCGACGTCGCGCTGGGAGATGCGGCCCGAGGGCGATGCGGACAGCGCGTCGCCGGCGTAGGGGCTTCGCCCGATCATCCCCACCGCCTGGCCGAACGCCAACAGCGCGTAGCGGTAGATCTCGTCGGGCTGGAAGCGCGGGTCCAGGATGACCTCCGTCGTGTGGAAGCGGTACTGGTTCTGCGCGTCGATGCTGAAGGCGTAACGGTAGCTCGCGACCTTGTCGGTGAGCGGGCGCCAGGTGACGGTGATGGCGTCGGGCGTGCTCGGGCCGACCACCACGAAGTTGAGGACGTCGGGTGCCGCCTGCTGCCAGGCCTTGATGGCCCGGATGACGGCGGCGCGCATCGCCTGGCCGTCGCCTTGGGGGGAGGGAGGCACGTACACCGCGATCGGCATGTCCTGCGACAGGTAGTGCAGCAGCCTCGCCTGGCCCCCCGTGCTCGAGGGATCCGAAGCGATGGCGGAGAGATAGGTCTGGGGGCTCTGCTGGGCCGAGGCCGCAGTCAGCGCTACGAACATGAACAGCAGGGCGAGAGCTCGCCGCATGGCGTCACCTCCACCGCGGCGCCTTGCTGCGCCGCAGGAACGCGCCTACCGCAACCACTCCGAAGGCGAACCCTCCGACATGCGCCCACCACGCGACGGAGGAGGCGCCGGGCTGCAGCAGCGCGACGTGGGTCGTGGCCTCGACCAGCTGGACCAGGAACCAGTAGCCGATGAACAGCCACGCCGGAAACCACAATAGGAAAAAGCGCGGCACCCGGGCGAACAGCGACAACACGAGCCAGGGCAGGAGGAACGGCGGGATGAAGGCCTGCACGCGCAGCCGCGGGTACAGCACAAGGTATGCCCCCATCACCGTGCCGATGGCCCCCGAGGCGCCGATCAGCGGCACGCGGGGGGCGTCGGTGAGCAGCGCGTAGGCGAGGTTGGACAGCGCGCCACCCAGCAGGTAGAACAGCGCGAAGCGCCCGGCGCCGAGGCGGTCCTCGACGGCGTCGGCGAACACGAGCAGGAACAGCAGGTTCCCCACCAGGTGGATCAGACTGCCGTGCAGGAACAGGTTCGTGACCAGCGTCGGCGCGGCCGCGACCGGGTGCGCGAAGAAGCGCTCCGCGATGAAGCCGTAACGGACGGTGAACACGAACCCCTGCAGGCTGTTTCCGAGCCGTGCCTGGTGCACGTACACCAGCACGCACGCCGCCGCCAGGGCCCAGGTGATCCAGGGGAGCGAGCGCCGGAGGTGGGCGTCGCGCAACGGAAGCATGGCTCGGCGGGGCCGGGGCGCGGCCGCTAACCGCGAGGGGTCGCTGCGACGTCCTCGTGGCTCTGCCGCAGTTTGATGAGGCGGTGCGCCCCCACCACCCCGCGCACCATCGCGCCGTTGTAGATGATCGTGCCCCGTCCGACGATGGTCCCGGGGGCGAGCACGGCGTTGCAGCCGATCGACACGCCGTCGCCGAGGGCGGCCCCGAACTTCCGCACGCCGATCCCACGCCCTTCGACCTTGACCTCCTCGCCGGTGGTCTTGAAATTCGCGAGCTTCACGCCGGCGCCCAGGTTGGCGTCGTGGCCGATCACGCTGTCGCCCACGTAGTTGAAATGAGGCGCACGGGCACCGCCCAGCAGCACCGAGCGCTTCACCTCCGAGGCGTGCAGCACCCTCGCGTCCGGGCCGAGCACGACCGGGCCGCGAAGGTATGCGGCGTGCCCGATGCGCGCGCCCGGCGCCATGTAGACGGGGCCCTGCAGGTACGCGTAGGGCCCGATGCTGGCACCCTCGCCCAGGTAGAGCGGCCCTTCGACGATGGCGGTCGGATGCACGCTGCCCAGCCGCGCGGTCGGCAGCTCGGACGCGAAGGCGTCGAGCCGGTCGAGCACCTGCCAGGGCGACGGCACATCGAGCAGCGCGCGCAGCGGCTCGGGAACGCGTGCGAGGTCGAACAGCTCGGCTGTCGTCGGCATGCCCCAGTGTAGCCCTCGGCCGCGCCCGGGCCGTGAACGCGGACCTCGCGCGCCGGCCGTGACCAGGCGCTCGACGCGGGCCGTCCACGAGCCCTGTGGAGGCGAGCACGCCCCCGCCGCGATAGAATCGGCGCGGCCGTGTTCCACCTCATCTACAACCCCGTCGCCGGGCGAGGCCGGGCGAGCGACGCACTGGTGCAGACCCGGGCGTTCCTCGACGCGCGCGCGCTGCCCTACCGGATCCTTTCGACCGAGGCGCCCGGCCACGCCACGCGGCTCGCCCTCGGCACGCCCCCGGACGCGACGGTGGTGGCCGTCGGCGGCGACGGCACCGCCCACGAGGTGGCCCGCGCCTGCATCGGCTCTCAGCGCACGCTCGGCGTGCTACCGGTCGGCTCGGGCGACGACTTCGCGTTCGCCCTGGGCATGCGGCGGGCCGATCTGCCCGGCGCGCTCGGCCGGCTGGTCGCGGGCGAGGTGCGCCTCGTCGACAGCGGCCGGGTGAACGGCGAGCCCTTCATCAACGCCGCCGGGGTGGGCTTCGACGCCGACGTCGCCACGCGCGTCGCACGAGCGCCGCGCCGCCTCAAGGGGCTGGCCGCCTACCTGTGGGCCGTCATGACCGCCCTGGGCGCGCTGGAGGCGGTGCCGGTCGAGGTCCGGGTCGACGGCGAGCGGGTCTATACGGGCCGCTCGCTGCTCGTCTCCACCCACCTCGGCCCGCGCACAGGCGGAAGCTTCCTGTTCGCGCCCGAGGCGTCGCTCACGGACGGCATGTTCGAGGTGCTGGTCGCCGGCGCCCTGGGACGGCTGGGGACGCTGGCGCTGCTGCCGCGCGTGATGCGCGGCGCCCACCTGGGCCACCCGGCCGTCCACCTGTTCCGCGGGCGCGACGTGGAGCTGTGCTGGCAACGCGACCAGCCCGGGCACGCCGAGGGCGAGCCCCTGCGGGCCGGTCGCACGTTCCGCTTCGAGATGGCGCCGGCGTCGCTACGCGTGCTGGCCTGAGGGGGAACGGAACGCGCCCGCCCCTCGCCTGCCCCATGCCTACAACGAGAACGAGGCCCCGCTTGCGCGGGGCCTCGTTGTTGGCGTGTCTACGCCGAATGTCCTACGCCGTGATCAGAAGTTGACGGTGTAGGTGATCTGGAAGGCCTGGGCCGACGAATCGACCGGCGTGCTGGCGGTGTTGTGGTTCTGGTACACGCCGTACGAGAGCTCGAGGTCGTAGTAGTTCCAGATGACCTCGTAGCCGCTCGTGTTCTGCTGCGTGTCCGTACCCGTGAACACGTCGCCGTTCGAGATGTCCGAAGCGTTGTCACCAGAGGAACCCGTGAAGGTGTTGGGGTTCGTCTCGATGTTCTGACCGCTCCAGGAGCCGTACTTGGCCGTCAGCGTGCTGTGGTCGAAGAGGAACTGGTTCAGGACCAGCCCGACGCTCCACTGCAGCTCGTTGGCCGTGTAGGTCTGGGCGTTCGAGTGGTCGGTGGTGCGGTAGTTGACCGCGCCCATCAGACTCGGCTTCAGGGGGACGTTGAGCGGCGTCGTGCTCAGACCGGCACCCGCCTGGATCGTCGAGGTGTCATCACCCGTCGCGTACGTGTGGGTGATGTTCTCGTACTCGCCGTACGGGGTCAGCGTGACGATGGACACGTTCAGGGTGTAGTCGCCCTTGACGTCGATCGTCGTGGTGTTGTAATCCGCGCCGGTCTGCTTGTACGTGGCCTCGAGGTTGAGACCCTTGATCAGCGCGTTGGAAGCCGACCCGTCGTGCTTCAGCGTGACGCCGAAGCCGGTGTCGTAGTTGTTGTCGAGCGAAACGTCGCCCATGGCCGGCAGGAGCGCAACGCCGTTGGCCTGGAGGTTGCTCTCCAGGTCCCCGACCTGCGTGCCGTCGATGGTCACGTTGTGGAAGAAGCCGCTCAGGCTGAAGCCGGCGAACAGCTGGGCCGTCGCGTCGGCGCCGTAGGCCTGGACGCTGTGGGTCGGAGCAGCCGTGACGTTGAAGTCGTAGCTGTCGTAGTAACCCGACACGTCGAGGATGAACAGCCCGAGCGAGCCGCTGACACCGTAGCCGGTCTGGCCGATCGGGTTACCTTCGCCGTCGGTCAGCGCGAACGGGTAGTTGCCGTCGTTGTTGTTGTTGGGCGCCATGTTGAAGCCGTTGACTTCCCAGTTCTGCGGGATGTCACGGTAGTTGACGTCCAGGCTGTTGAGGATCGGGATGTTCTTGCCGTCGACGTTGAGCTTGGCGTAGAGCAGCGTGTTGTTGACGTCGTTGGCCGGCGTCACCTGGTCGGTCTTGCTGCCCTGGGCCCACTCGAAGCCGAGGTTGAACATGCTGACGCTGGCGTTGGCGTCGACGCCGTAGACCGTGTCCGTGATGTTGTTGCCGTTGACGTTGTTCTTGTCGTTGGCGTTGAGGGCGGTATCCGCGTAGCTGCCGCCGATCGTGATCCCCTTGAAGGGGTTCAGGGTCAGGTGCGCGCCGCGCAGGTAGCCGCTGTTGGCATTGGCGCCGGCCGGCACTGCGGTCCCCGTGCTCACAGCGTACGGAGCCGTGTAGGCAACCGTCAGGCTCGGGTTGATGAACTTGAGGAAGTCGGGCGAGGTGAGCGTAGCCACGAAGCCGGGCTCGTCCGTCGACACGATGTAGTCCGTGAAGGTGGTCTCCACGTTGGTGCCGAAGGAGAACGTCAGCGGGGCCGCGCCGATGCCGTCGAACGTGGTCGTGAAGTCGTCCACGTGGAAGACGTAGCCCTGGGTCGCGCTGCCGTCACCCGAGTACGGGTCGCCGTTCGCGTCGACCAGGTTGAGGCCCGTAGCCTTCACCATGCTCAGCTTCACGACCGCGTCGAAGCTGTTCAGCGCGTTCGGGCTGCCCGCGCCGTTGAGCGAGGTGCCGAGGCTGATGTTCAGGTTGAGCGTCGCGCTGACGTCGCCGGCCGTCTGGGTGATGTCCTGACGATCCTGGGCGACTTCGCCCGTGTCCGTCTGGTAACCGCTGTCGCCTTCCTCGTCCGAGCCGAGTTCCTTGGCGCCGGAGCTGAAGATCGACGCGCCCATGTCGCGCATCTGGCCGATGCCGTAGGCACGGTCGATGTCGAACGGGTGGCCCAACGTGCGACCGACGAAGTAGCTGAGCTCGATCGAGCCGGAGATGCCGAGCGGGTTGGTTTCGAGGGCAGTGACGCGATTCTGCAGGCTGGCGATGTCCTTGCTCTGCTGCTGGTCACTGGTCTCGAGGGCCGACACGCGATCGCGGAGAGCGACCTGGTCCCGGCGCAGCAGGATGACGAACTCGCGGATGTTCGCGATGTCGCTCGAGTTGCGCTGGATGTCGCCCTGGACGCCGGAGAGGTCCACCGAGCCGCCCGTCGAGGGGGCCGGCTGCTGAGGCATGTTGTTCACCTTGTCGCTCAGCATCTGGATGACCTTGTTGGCGGCCGCGATGTCGGATGCGTTCTGCTGGGCCTGCGACATGGCCTGCGAGGCCAGGTCGTGGGCGTCGTTGGCGCGCTTGGCCGCGGCGTCAGCCTGGGCCTGCGCGGTATCGATGGCAACGCGCTGCGAAGCGATCTGGTTCTGCAGGTCGCGAAGGACCGCGGAATCCGTGCCGCTGGGCAGGTTGTTGAGCTTCTGCTCGACGGCGTCGAGGCGAGAAGCATTGGATGCGATGGCCGACTTGTTGGCCGTCACATCGTTGGACATGCTCGCGATGGACGACTTGTTGGCCGTCACATCGTCGGAGAGGCTAGCGATGGCGCTCTCCGCCGAGGACAGACGCACCCCCTGCGAGGCAACATCCGAGGCGAGGCCCTGCACGGCGTTACGCAGCGATTCGATGTCGGACTTCGTCATGGCCAGCGAGCTGTTGACGTTCTGGTTGACAACGTCGAGCAGCCGGCTGATCACGAGCGCAGCCTGGTAACGCGTGAAGGCTTCGTTGCCGCGGAAGGTACCGTCGGGGAAGCCGATGACGATGCCCAGGTTGGCGATGCGGGAGACGGCGTCGGCAGCCCAGTGGTTCGCCGGGATGTCCGGGAACGACGTGCTGTTCTGCGCGAGAGCGCCGCTCACCAGCGTCGCCGCCAGGAGCGTTAGTACGAGTCTTTTCATGCTTGGGTACCCCTTGAACTCTGAGAGTCGAATTCGTTTCGCGACGGCGCCCAAGACCTAGGATGCAGGGACGCGGGAGTGTCCTTGTTTCCTCTCCGCTCCTGCACATGCGGTTCGTGGGATTCCGTCGAGACTCGCCTGACACAGGGACCGGTTCAAGGTAGTGCACCTCCTTCCACGTGCGGCCCCAGGCCACGGACAAATCCGGCCTAGTATCCCACAACGATGAGGGGGTGTCAAGGTGAATGAATCAATTATGAGAGCCAGAATCTGCGCTCAGTATCGCAGAAATCGAGTTTGTGAAGTCGAGCACTCATGTTCTACTCATGAGAGCGCGAGGGCCCCGTCCGGGACGGCGCCCGTGAAGATGAGGAACGCGAGAGGGTAGGATGCGCGGCATGGCGCGCATCACCGTTCCCGAGGCCGAAGCCCTGCTGGACAGGGCGTTCCCCGTCCTGGACCACGGCTTCGTGCGGCTGGTCGACTACCTCGGCGGCGACGCCCGCATCGTGCAGGCCGCCCGCGTGTCCTACGGCGAGGGCACCAAGACGGTACGCGAGGACCGCGCGCTGATCGACTACCTCCTGCGCAACCGTCACACCAGCCCCTTCGAGCAGGTGATCCTGACCTTCCACGTCAAGATGCCGATTTTCGTGGCGCGCCAGTGGATCCGGCACCGTACCGCCCGTCTCAACGAGATCAGCGGCCGCTACTCCGTCATGCGCGACGAGTTCTACGTCCCGCGGCCGTTCGAGGTCCGCTTCCAGAGCCAGCGCAACCGCCAGGGGGGCAGCGAGGACGAGGTTCCCGACGCGCTGCGCGAACGCGTGATCGAGGCGCTCCGCCGCGACCAGGCCACGACCTACGGCCGCTACGAGGACCTCCTGGAGGACGGCATCGCGCGCGAGCTGGCCCGCATCAACCTGCCGTTGAGCCTCTACACCGAGATGTACTGGCAGATCGACCTCAACAACCTGTTCCACTTCCTGCGGCTGCGCATGGACTGGCACGCCCAGTACGAGATCCGCGCCTACGGCGACGTCATGGCGAGCCTGGTGCGCGCCGTCTGCCCGCTCGCCTTCGAGGCCTTCGAGGAGCACGTGCTGGGCGCCCGGACCTTCTCGGCCAGCGAGCTGCAGGTGCTGCGGCAGGCGATCGACGAGACGGCGCTCGCCGAGGCGCTCGAGGCCAGCGCGTTGCGCAAGACGCGACGGCGCGAGTTCCTGGACAAGCTGGCCGAGCCCCCCGAGCCCCAGGAGACCACGGAAGCGCCGCCCGCGGAGGACTCCGCGGCGGGGGCACGACCCGGAGCCTCGGGCGAGCCCACCGACGGCTGAGCGCGCGGCGTCGTGCGCTACCGCCTGATCGCCATCGGCCGCCTCAAGCGCGGCTTCTTCGCCGCCGGCTGCCAGCACTACATCGAGCGCCTGCGGCCGCTCGCGCGGCTCGAGGCGATCGAGATCAAGGAGGGTCGCGCCCGGGACGCCGAGGCCGTCCGTGAGGTCGAGAGCGCCGCGCTGCTCGCTGCCGCTCAGGGACGCACCGTCACCCTCGACGAGCGCGGCACGGCCTTCGACACCCGCGCCCTGGCCGCGCACCTCGACGCCCTCGAGGTGCGCGGCACCAGCCAGCTCAGCCTGCTGGTGGGCGGCGCCGAAGGGCACGCGCCGTGGCTCCGGGAGCGCGTCGAGGAGGCGTGGAGCCTCTCCCCGCTCACGCTGCCGCACGAGCTCGCGCGCCTGGTGCTGTTGGAGCAGCTGTACCGCGTCGAGACGCTGCGGGCCGGGCACCCCTACCACCGCGATTGAGCAAGGACGCGCGCGCTCGGGAGGCTCAACCTTCGGCCCGGTCCGCGCCTCCGTCCGGCGCGCCCGCGGCGCCACCGGCGGTCCCTTCGACCATCGCGAAGAGGGTGAACAGGTCGGCAGCCAGCGCCTCGAGCGCCTCGAAAGGGGCCGCCTGCGGGCCCTCGCACAGCACCAGCATGTGCCGGCTCCCCACCACCAGCATGGGGCTCACGCCCCGATCGACCAGCATGCGCTGCATCACGCGCTGGACCGGCCGCGTGAGCCAGGCGCGGGCGGCAGCCTCGTCGCGCGCGAAGACGCTCACTTCGGCGTCGAAGTCGGGCAGTTCGGACAGCGCCAGTCGACGGCTTCCTGTGCGGCCGGCCTCGATCGATTCGAGCACGGGGTTGCGTCGTGCCTGTGCCCGCAGGGGAGCGGCGGCGAGCGGCGCGATCGCGCGCAGCAGCACGCCCGTGGCGAGCGTGGTCACGCTGCCGGTCGGGCCCGAGCGGGCGCGCTCCTGGTCGAAGAGGAAGAGGGTGGGCTGTCCTGAGCGGCGCAGCCCGTACAGGGGCGCCAGCGCGCTCTCCCCCAGGTCCAGCCACTCCCGCAAGCGTGTCTCCTGCTGCTGCGCGTCCGCCAGCTCGAGCCGGCGCGCGAAATCGCGCCACTGCTCGCGCCGCGATGGGCTCCGTCGGCGACCGCGGAAGAGCATGGCGTATTCAACCACAGCCCCGCGCGCGGGCGCCCGCCGGGGACCGCGCTCAGATGTTGAACCCGAACATGCGCATCTGCTTCTTGCCGTCGTCGGTCATCTTCTGCGGCGTCCAGGGCGGCGACCACACGAAGTCGACCGAGACCCGGCTGACGCCGTCGACCTTCATCACGGCGAGCTCGGCGTCGGACTGGATGAGGTCCTGCACCGGGCATCCCATGCTGGTCAGGGTCATGTCGATGTCCACGTGGCCCTCGTCGTCCACGTCCAGCTTGTAGACCAGGCCCAGATCCACCACGTTCACGGGAATCTCGGGGTCGCGCACCACCTTCAGCGCTTCGAGGATGTCGCCCTTCAACCGCTCCTTATCGAGGCCACTCATGGTCCTCAAGCTAGCAGACGCTGCCGCCGGGGCGCGTAGCGCTCACGCGCTCTCGTCCTCCCCGCCCGCGGGCCGGACCATGCGGGCCAGCGCATCCTCGGCCTGGGCCACGTCGGCCGCAAGCTCGTCGCGCACCCGCACGACCCGTTCGTGGAGCGCGTCGATGCGCTGCTTGTCGCGCGTCTCCATCGCCGACAGGGCGTCTTGCAGCGAGCTCTCCAGCGCCTGGAAACGCTCGGCGACCCGGCTCTCCAGCGTCACCGAGGCCGTGCCGATCCTCGAGTCGAGGGTGTCCTTGCTCGCGCCCACCTGCGCCTTGAGCTCCGCGATCGCGGCGTCGAGCCGCCCCTCGAGTCGACCGACGGCCTCGCGCTCGCGCGACCCCAGCTTCGCCCGCACGTCGGCGAGCTGGCGATCGAGCTGCGTCACCTGCCGCAACTGCCCGGCGCGGTCGACGAGGGCAGCCAGGAAGAACAGGACGGCGAGCGCCACGAGCGTCAGCAGGAGCACCAGCCCGAGCGGCCCCCGCAGCGTCACCACCAGCAGGTGGATGGGCACGGGCTGCACCAGGGCCTCCCAGTTGAGGGCTGCCAGCACCGCCGCCAGCAACACGACGACGGTCAGGAGGATTCCGCGGAAACGCATCGTGCTTCGACTCTACCAGGAGCGGCGCGGCTCGCCGCGACCCGCTGGCACGGCGGCCGCCCGCGCGCTCACCACTCCGCGAATCGATCGCGGTGGACGACCAGCGCCAGGCCCAGGGCCAGCAGGGTCGAGATCAGGCTGGTGCCGCCGTACGACACCAGCGGCAGGGTGATGCCCGTGACCGGCGCCAGGCCCAGCGTGACGCCGATGTTGACCAGTACCTGGAAGCTGATGAGCACCATCACCCCCATGATCACCAGCTTGTCCCGGTCCTTCGGACAGTCGTTGGCCATGGCAACCAGCCGCCAGAAGAGCACTCCGTACAAGAGCAACAACGTCACCGACGCCACGAATCCGCCCTCCTCGGCGAGCACCGGGAAGATGAAGTCGGTCTGGCGGAAGGGGATGAAGCCGAGTTGCGACTGGGTGCCCTTCTTGTAGCCCTTCCCGAACAGCCCGCCCGAGCCCACCGCGATCGTGGATTGGATCACCTGGTAACCGCTCCCCTGCGGGTCGGCCGAGGGGTTCACGAACGACACCAGCCGAGCGCGCTGGTACGCGCCGAGATGGGGCAGCACCACGGTGGGCACGGCCACCCCGAGCAGCACCACGGCGACGGCCAGGTGCCGCCAGGGGATGCCGCGCACCAGCATCATGCCGGCCCCGATCGCGGCGATGACCAGGGCGGTGCCGAGGTCGGGCTCGAGCACCACCAGCGCCAGCGGCGGCAACAGCAGCAGGACGGGACGGGCGTAGCTGAGCGGCCCTCGCAACGGCCGCTCGTGCATCGCCGACGCCATGACCAGGATCAGCGTGAGCTTGGCGAACTCCGAAGGCTGGAAGCCCGGGAGCGGCCCGAGGTAGAGCCACGACTTGGCGCCGTTGACGGTAGTGCCGATGGCGGACACCGCCACCAGCAGGACCAGGCTGAGAACGTACAGGTAGGGCGTCAGCCCGGTGATCCGGCGCCAACCCAACCACAGCAGCGCGGCCGCCATGGCCAGTCCCGCCACCAGGAAGATCCCCTGGCGCAGCAACTCGTGCGGCGGCGCGGCGCTGCTCAACGTGGCCAGACCGGCCGCCAGGAGCAGGACCACCACCGCGGGCAGACTGAGGTCGACGCGTGCCAACGCGTTCCCT
>Ga0102956_1000802_pt1 | contig 10956 bp, 8 predicted proteins | sample SalPonF2_A_D2_MG_FD_84515 | JGI IMG/M metagenome (GOLD analysis project Ga0102956, IMG submission 84515) | Salt pond soil microbial communities from South San Francisco under conditions of wetland restoration - Salt Pond MetaG SF2_A_D2_MG ...
GAAGAAAATGATTATCTTGTTAACAGCGTTGGCAATGATTGCAGGATTCTCAACCGTATCCTTTGCTGCTTCAATCGTATCCAGCTCACATGACTTATCGGATGACGGTTTAGGGACCACCGAAATTTGTGTATTCTGTCACGTGCCACATAATCCTATTACAGCAGCTGAAGGGCCACTCTGGAACCATACGCTTACGACCCAGACGTTTACGTTGTATGACGGAACCACCGGCGCCAGTGCGACGGGAATTTCAGCGCTCTGCCTGTCCTGCCATGATGGTGTCACCAACCTCGACGCCTTTGGCGGTGCCGCGGGTACGGCAGGTAATGACATTGATACAGTATTCAGTGGCACCACTGCCCTTGTCGGTACCGACCTTCAGGACGACCATCCAGTGATGGTGGCCTATGTTGGAGACGGCACTAGTTTCAAGGCCACTCCAGATCAAGGTGCGGTTATCTTTTCTAACACAGTAGAGTGTGCCAGCTGTCATAATCCTCACGATCCAGAAGGCGGTGGCGCTGGTACTACTACGTTTTTAAGAGCCAGCAACACTAATTCAACTCTGTGCCTTGGTTGTCATATCAAATAATTGGCACAACACCTAAAACCATTAAAAGGGCTGAAACGCCCCTTTTAATGGTTTAGACAATAAAAAAAGGGGGCTTTAGACCCCCTTTTTTTATTGTCTAAACCTGTTCCATCAGTTAATATTCAATTGTATCATTCTCAGACCATTTAAATATACTTCCATTCCATGGGAACGACAACGGGCAAAAAAAACAGAAAAGCAGGGGGAATAAAGATGAAAAGAATAGTTTTTATAATCGTTGCAGTGCTTCTGGCATATGGCTGCGCCACGGCCCCCACCGAGAAAAAAATCGAGCATGGCGTTGTTTTCTATCCTCCTATACCGGAAAAGCCAAAGCTTCAATTTCTGCTCTCCATTAGATCTGAAGAAGACATCGGAGGTAAGTTGACGACCAGTTTTGAAGAATTTCTAACTGGAACAACTAAAAGTTTTAGATCCATCGGAAGATCCTGGGATATCGGTTCGTCCAAAGGCAAGGTCTATGTGCTGGACAGAGATCTCCTGAAGGTGGTGATTATCGATCTGGTGGAAAAAAAATTTGACCTGCTGAGGGACAAAAGGCTGGGCAGACTGAATGACCCTGCCGGCATCTGGATTACCGAGGATGATTTCAAGTATGTAACGGATAAAAAACGAAAGCAGGTCGTGGTTTTCGGAAAGAACAATGAATTTATCAAAGCCTACGGAGACAAAAACCTGTTTGACAAACCGCTGGATGTGGCTGTTTACGGAAATTCTGTCTATGTCATCGATTTCAACAAGCATCAACTCTTCGTTCTGGATAAAGATACGGGAAAACATGTGAAGACCATTGGAGGGGGCGGGGTGGAGGAAGGCTTGTTTTACAAACCGACCCACGTGGTCGTGGACCACGCAGGCAATATTTTCGTAGACGATGCTTTTAATTTCAGGGTTCAAAAGTTTGATCCGGACGGGAAGTTTATAAAATCATACGGCAGTCTGGGGGACACCCTTGGCAGTTTTGCCAGGCCCAAAGGGCTGGATACGGACAGAGAAGGGAATCTGTATGTGGTTGACACAGCCTTTCAGAACGTGCAGATTTTTGACGAAGAGGACGGTCAACTCCTCCTTTTCTTCGGTGGTGCTGGATCCGGCCCGGGCAACATGCATCTTCCTGCCGGAATTCATTTGGATTACCACAATGTGGATTATTTCAAACAGTATGCGGACAAGGACTTCCAGCTAAAATATCTTGTTTATGTCGGAAATCTGCTCGGTCCCAAAGGGTTCAATGTCTATGGTTTTGGAGAATGGATCGGTCCCCCCCTTTCCGAAGGCCAAAACACGGGAAAAGGCCAGGTCAATGATCAGAAAAGGGCAGAATAAACACATCCTTTTAATTGTTATCGGGGTTTTGATTTTGTGTTTGTCGGGATGTAACCAAAAAACAAAGCAAAAAATGCTAAACTTCTTTTTTACAGGTGTTCCTACGCCTGAAGAGATGGAAAGGCAAAAAAAAGAAGCAGAAGATGAAAAGAAACCATCTGAGACAGAAATTGCAAAAATATCGGAAGTTTCTAAAAATAAAGAGGTCTCAATTAAAATCCAAAAGTTTTATTATCATACCCCCTATGCTGATGGACGATGCAGTGAGTGCCACAGGTCGTCATCAGAAAGTTTCACAATGTTTCGTTCAAAAGAGCCGTCCTCCAGGTTTAGGAAAGGAGGTGGGAAGCCGGGAGTGCTGATCGCACCAAGAACAAAGCTTTGTATCAAATGCCACAAATATCTGTCTCCTGACCAGGCGTCTTTATCAGGGTTGTGGCTTCACACCACCGCGGCAGAGGGAGACTGTGATGCCTGCCACGCCCCTCATCAGAGCGGGTATCCTGGTGTTTTACTCATCGAACCCGAAAAAATCTGCCATGAATGCCACTCAGACGAGAAAACCATGAATATCCCGGACCACAGCGAACCGGGAGGATGCCTTGACTGCCATAATCCACACCTTGGCAAAAACAGGCTGATGCTGAAAAAAGACTACCAGGAGGAACAGCATCCGGTAAAGCCGCCAATCGATTCCCCCGACGCCAGGTCGCTTCCCGATAGCACAGAAAAAGAAATGAATCCCCAGAGCAAAACTGAAATTCTGAAAAACGGTGATCCGGTCGGATCAGGCGAGTGACGTCGCAATGCTGTTGAACAGGACAGCTGATATTAGAACCTATCTCAAAAATAAAATTAGGGAAAAGCAAGTTGAGCTTTGCGAAATCCCGATATTCGGGGCCGTGGAGCCGTTAAAAAGCGGCGCCCCGTAAAGGCGGGATGAGCATTTTGAAACGTTTCACAACGCTACCATGGGCACTTAAATTGTTTTTGAGATAGGTTATATATTGTAACAGAAATGGTTAACAGTTCATGAATTACAATCTATGTATATTAAAATATGCCGTGCTCGTTTTGATGTGTGTTACAATATTTATTTTTACAACTTCAAAGAACACATTTGCCAGAACAAATTTCCATATGGAAAGACCTCGGCTGGGACTAGAATTTCTCTATAATTTTAATAATGAAGAACAAACCGGGCCTGACATAAATTTCCAATCCGAACGCCACGAATTCCGTGAGCGGCTCAGTATTGAGAGCACGGGATGGATATACCACCCGGCCCTTTGTGAATACGTTTTCGATTTCAGGCCGGAGTGGGGTCAGAGGATGGAGGAAATTAACACGGAGAAAGGCAGCAAAAACGCCTTTTTGCAGGGTTATTATTTAAAAACCACTTTTTTGCCCTACAAACCCTACTCCCTGGCGCTATTTGGACGAAGACAGAATAATCCATCTTTAAGTTCCTTTTCACAAGTATCGGACACGGACATCGACATTTACGGCGCCAATCTGAATTTCAGCTATCCCGTGCTGCCCACCTCACTGTCCTATACCCACAGCGAAGAAGAGCAAACAGGCTTTTACAATTCGCAAGATAAAAGTGATAGTTGGCGGTTGCTGTCGAGTCACAGAAAGGGAAACAGTAATACACAATTGAATGCGACCTATGAAGAAAGAATGCATACAACAAGTGGTTTTACGTCGGATATCGATACCTTATACAGCAATATTTCCAATACCTATGAGTTAGAAGAAAGAAAAATTAGGTTCAGATCATACCTTTCACAACGGCTGACAGATCAGAACACTCTAAAAACTTCTGCAATCGGGTTCAACGAAGACATCGATTGGGAGCACCGAAAAAATTTAAGTACCGACTATAATCTTCTGTATAGCAAAAACACATCCGGCGACATCTTTAATGAGACCAAAAATATCGGGGCCGGGTTGAGTCACCGCCTGTATGAGAACCTCGACACAATTGTATCCGGAAATATAACTGATAAAGAATTCACCGGCGGAAGTGAGAATTCCTATATCGGGGATCTTAAATTTGATTACGTTCGCCCAATACCGTATGGGACCCTTGGCGCAAACATGGGGTTTAATTACCGGCTTAGAAGCAGCACGTTTGATGAAGAGTTTATACCCGTAATCGATGAACCGCATATCTTGACAGGCATTGCTTTTTCGTTTCTTGATAACAAGTTTATCGATATCGGTTCTATAAAGGTAACTAACATTGACCGCACCAGGGTTTATATCAACAATCTTGATTACGAGATTGATGAAATCAATTTTTTTGTGAGAATACGTCGACTCATCGGAAGCGGCATTGCTGACGGTGAGCAGGTGCTCGTGAGTTACCGCTATTTGAGCACCACCTCTTCCTTTGATGATTCAACCTTTGTCCAGTCATACGGCTTTAATTTGGACCTTTTGTCCAAGCTGTTCCTTTCCTATCGATATCAGCATTCAAAACAAAAGATTCTCTCCGGCATCCCCCCTGACGAGCCTCAAGATGACACCGTACACACGGCGGAAATAGAGTTGCTGTGGAGATTCACAGACACCATTTTTTCATATGAAAATGCCGACAGGACTGCCGGCAATTCAATTGAAACGTGGCGCGTGAACGAAGTCCTGACGTTCCGGCCCGCACCCAATCTTTTTTTCAAGATGACAGGCACATTGGGTCACTCGGAGTTTAAAAAAGGCATTGAGGAAATACAGGATTCTTACGGGTTTGGTTTCATTATCGATTGGATACCGGTAACATGGGGCAAACTCGGTCTTTCGGGTTCTCATTACGCTCTTTCAGGGGATTCGGTAAAAACAGAGGATACGGCAATCACGGTGAATCTTGAAATGTCTTACTCGATATGGAACGGCAGTTTGAAATACTCGTACCTGCTTCGAAAGGACGATATCGACGATGTGACCCGACAGATTAACAATATCATTTTTGAAATTGTTAAAGTCAATTTTTGACAAAGGATTGACGATCAAGTAAAAAGGAAACATGATGTTGCAGAAAACCCTGAAACAGTGCGCGGCAATTGTTCTGATATTGCCCACAATTTTCCTTTTGATGGGAGGCTGTGTTAAACCCACCGGCGAACTGAGAGAACCCCTTCCCGAAATTGTATGGCCGCAACCGCCGGACAAGCCGAGAATTCGATTTATCAATGTTGTGTCAAGGCCTGAAGACCTCCAAATCAAATCAACGGGGTTCAGGCGATTTTCCGACTACTTTACCGGTAAAACCGACATGGCAATGGTGGCGCCCTATGGTGTGGCAACCGATTCAGCGGGAAGACTCTATGTGGTGGATACCGCGCTAAAAACCGTTCACGTGTTTGATGTTTCCGCCGTGGAATATTATACATTTTCGACAAAAGATTCATCTTTTGCATCACCCATCGACATTACAATCGATGACAAGAAGGGTTACATATACGTATCCGACTCCGGGGAAAAGACGGTAAAAATATTTAAAGACAGGGGCCGTGCTTTTGTGGGTGAAATCGGAAAGGGCGTTTTTGACAGGCCCACCGGCGTTGCCGTCAACGAAAAGACTTCGGAACTCCTCGTCGTGGACACCCTGAACTCCAGCATTCTCAGATATGACCTCAATGACAGGAGCTTCAAGGGGATATTGGGAGGAGACATTTCAAAGAATAACAGGTTTCACTTTCCGACAAATATTTATGTAGCCAAAGATGGCATGATTCTTGTATCTGATTCTCTTAACTTCAGGGTTCAGATGTTCTCCCCCGAAGGAAAATTTTTGAGAATGTTCGGCAGAGAAGGCGACCAGGCCGGCTACTTTTCAAGGCCGAGGGGCGTTGCGTCTGACAGTGACGGTAATATTTATGTGGTAGACGCTCTTTTTGACAACATTCAGATTTTTGATAACCAGGGAAGACTGCTCATGGCATTTGGAAGTCATGGCCGAGGATACGGAGAATTTTGGCTTCCCACCGGTATTTTCATCGACCGGAACGATATGATTTACGTTTCGGATTCTTATAATAAAAGGATTCAAATCTTTAAGTATCTGAAAGGAGATGGCCATTTAAAATGAAGCGCCAGACCCAAAAAAATATATTTTTGTTATCTGTTATTTTATTATTAATTGGCGCAGACGCATCCGGGAAAAATATCCGGTTTACCAGACATAATCTCTCGTCCAGCGGCCCCGGAGGGATAAAGGCTGCCTCAGAGAGTCGGATCTGTATATTCTGTCACACCGTCAAAAAGGCTCGTAAGAATGTTCCGTTTTTATGGAACCGGCAAACAAAAACCGTTTTCTATAAACCGTATGCGAGTTCAACGCTTTCTTCGAACGTCGGTCAGCCCACCGGCTCATCGAGGGTTTGTCTGAGCTGTCATGACGGAACCATTGCGCTCGGGGGGATTGTATCCAAAAAGGGGGAGATACCCTTTAAAGGCGGAATCCGTTTTATACCGCCTGAGAGATCTTCGAGACTAGGGACGGACCTCTCTGATGACCATCCAATATCATTTGTTTACGGTACCGGGCTTGTCTTTAAAAAAGATAAGATTGTCCACCCCTCTTTTTTGCCGCCAAAAGTAAAGCTCGACAAAACCGGTCAGTTACAGTGTACGACCTGTCATGATCCACATGATGATACCCACGGCGATTTTTTGGTGATGTCCAATCGAAATTCAGCGCTTTGCAAGGTCTGTCATCAAATCGATGGGTGGCTGGGAAGCTCTCACGCCGAATCCAATGCCCGGTGGAACGGACGGGGGAAAAACCCCTGGACGAACAACGATTATCAAACCGTCGCCGAGAACGGTTGTGAAAACTGTCACCGGTCCCACACCGCAGGCAGGCATGAGAGGCTTTTAAAGTACGTATTTGAGGAGGACAACTGTCTTGCCTGCCACAGTGGCAATGTGTCATCAAAGAATATTGAAACCGAGCTGACAAAGCGCTTCAGACATTCAGTTCAAAATTATACCGGCGTCCACGATGCTGCAGAGGACTTCCGTACATGGAATGTTCCAAAGCATGTAGAGTGTGATGACTGTCACAATTCTCATCAGTCCAATGGGCAAGCATCTGCTGGGGGTTCCAGGGTCTCCGGAGCCAACAAGGGTGTCACCGGTATCAATTCGGGCGGACAGCAGGTGTCCATGTCTCAAAACCTGTATGAAATATGTTATAAGTGTCATGCGGACAATAACGTGATGAGGAGGTTTCCCATTACCCGACAGATCGATCAGCTCAACACGCGCATGGAGTTCGACCTCGGGAATCCATCGTATCATCCGGTGGTTGCGCCGGGGATGAACCCTGACGTTCCCAGCCTTTTGTCAACAATTTCGGTCAACAGTATTATATCCTGCACAGACTGCCACAACACCGATAACCCCGCCGGGCCAAAAGGTCCCCACGGCTCAAATTATGAGTTTCTTCTCGCAAGAAACTATGATACCGCCGATTATACGATGGAAAACTCTCAAAGTTATGCCTTGTGTTATAAATGCCACAGCAGAACCAGCATCTTGAACGATGAAAGCTTTAGCGAACACAAAAAACATATCGTTGACCAGAAAACACCGTGTGCCGTCTGCCATGATCCTCATGGTGTAAGCAATGTTCAGGGGAATTCCACCAATAACAGCCATCTCATAAATTTTCAATTAACCGTGGCACTCCCGAATGCCACCGGGAGCCTTTACTTTCAGGATTTAGGCAGATTTTCAGGGCAATGCTTTCTTAAGTGCCATTCAGTAGAACATGATCCCAAGATGTATCCTTAAGCCGAAAAAGGGCAGTACAATTCTTCTTTTAGGTGTAACCACCCGATTGGTGTTTCATACGTCAGGATTTCAACCATAAAACCGCGCAAATTAAATCATTGGGGTACGTTGTCACCAGAAATACGGCTTGTTAATGATAAGATTGTTTGTAGCACATGCCATAATGCTTATTCAAAAAATAACGCAATGTCGGTTAGGAGCAAATCGGGGAGCAGATTGTGTCTGGCGTGTCATATAAAGTAATTGGAAGGTAATCATATATTCAGAGTGCGATAATATATTTTAAGGGTTAAGGTTAATTCGCCTATGGATAGAATAATTAATGTCCAAACCCGTTTATAAAAGGTTAGTTTTCAGAATGGTTCCAGTCCTGCATGGCAAGTTCTTTAAAGTATGAAGACCCCCTCCTGATATTTTCCAAATCTTTATCTGTTTTTAGAAATCCCAGTCTTTAATCCCCTTATTGACGGCCTTCTTAAGCAGATCAAAAGCTTCTTCTATCTTATTTTGTCTTGAATACATACAAGAATGATTATAATTAAAGATACATAGGAACAGCAAACACATGTTTTGAGTCGAAGATTTCATTTCAAAATTGTAACCATATTTGAGCGTTTGAATTGAAGGTTTAAAAACTTAATGCATGTGAAGAGAAAAACCCTCGTGTGTTTTTCCTGAACCGATCACCTGGGGTAAACGATCAGACCCGTAATTAATATGTTCTCTATCTTTTCTCACGATATTTTCTTTTCAAGGATTTAGTCTTTTTTGCCAGGGCCACCTGAAGGTTTGTGTACACCACAATATTGCCAGGTCTTATCCGTAACGCCTCTCGAAAATGAGTAATAGCCTCATTGATCTCTCCCTTATGCAACAGGGCGACTCCAAGACTGTTGTGAGCCTCCGCATAATCAGGATCTATAAGCAATGCTTCAGAATAACGGCGGATAGCTTCGTCCAGCTTGCCTTGTGTAACTAATGCATTCCCCCAGTTGTAGTACCCCAGCATAAAATCGGGTTTTAACCGTAACGCCTTTCGATATTGGGCAATAGCCTCCTCGCTCCTCCCCTTGCTAAGCAAAGCATTTCCCAAATTGTTGTGTACCACATAGCTCTCGCCAGCAACATCAAGGCTATGTCGAAAAAGCGTAATGCTGTTTTTCCAACATCGCACTTGGAACCATGTAGTTCCCATAAGAATTGAAAGAATAGCTACTCCTATTGCTGCAAGCCCTATTTTCCCGTAATGCAATTCTGCCACAAGTTCCGAAACACCCCAGGAAATCATAATAAATAGACCGACGAGTGGTACATATGTGTACCGGTCAGCCATTGCCTGGGCTCCCACCTGGACGAATCCGATTACAGGCACAAGAGTTCCTATATACCACAGCCATCCCAGGACAAAATAGGGCCGCCTCTTTGCAGACTTTATTACCAATAAGGATATGGATACGAGTAACAAGCAAGCCGCTGCAACCTGCCACCATGGCAACATGCCAGGATGTGGATACAAAACTGCCAGATGGGAAGGCAAGATCATCTTGCCAATGTAGCGCGCATAAGAAACAAGACCATTAGCAATCCTGACAACAAGTGGATATTGAACTAAAGAACCGGCAGCTCCTGAGCTCTGCTGAATGAGAAAAGTCACAACACTCGACACTACCGTAAGAAGAAAAAGAGGAATTTTTTCCCATACCAGGCGATGAGCCGTCGAGCCTAGTTGTGAATCACCATGTGAATCACCAATAGTCTCTGCCCCTCCAAACTGAAAGCGTTCGAGAGGCCAATAATCCAAAAGGAGCAGTACAAAAGGCAAAGTTACCAGCATTGGTTTGGCCATAAGACCTAATGCAAAGAACAATAGAATCAGCAGGTATCTGCCGAGCCCAGGGCGCTCCACATACCGAGCGTAACCCCACATGGTCAGCAGCCAGAAAAAGGTGCTCAGTACATCTTTGCGCTCTGCCACCCACGCCACCGACTCAACGTGCAGAGGGTGAAGTGCAAAAAGTGCTGCAACAAAAAAACTTCGCCATAAGGCCCCGGTCATTCTCCTGAGAACAAACAACAACAATAAGGTGTTTGCTATGTGAAAGAACACATTGGTCAGATGGTGCCAACCAGGGTTCAACCCAAATAACTGACAGTCTAACATGTGAGACAACCAGGTCAGCGGATGCCAATTGCTTGCGTGTGTCGCAGTAAAAGCCCAGATTACTCCCTTTAACGTCAATCCGGCCTGCACATAGCCATTATTGTATACGTAACGAGAGTCATCATAGTTAACAAATTCATACCCCTTCACCTGCCAGTATACGGCGAGTGTGGCTATTACTAAGAATAGGCAGATTAAAACGTTGAGACGTTTGCAGAAAAAGGTTTCAATATGGGTTTTTTTATTGATCACGCCATTCCTTAATCAAATACCTCTTAGAATTTTATGAAAGTGTGTTTAAGTTAAAAAATTCGAAAGGCTGAAAGCTTTTCTTCTTAGAAGTTTTTACCCATTATTTTTCTTTAGGCTTTCAGCTAGACCTAAATGTTCTTCGGCCTCTTCAAGCAGGGCCGAAAACAAAGAAATAAAAGAGATTGTTAAATCATGGGATTTCGAAATTGGTAATATCCCGATATCTGACAGTTGCATCAATGTGATGCGAGCCAGAATATATACCAGAATTCCGTTCATAACGTGAATAAAGATGTTAACAATATGGTATCCTTTAACATCATATTTACCCAAATAGTAATTGACTGCAAAACTTATATTTGCCAAAGGAAGATGAGAGGCAAAGCTCTTGAAGCCTGCATTGAATATTTTTTCAAGATCGAGATAGTTTAAGCGAATATGAGGATTTATTGTGATATTTTGTGCGTCGTCAAAAATAAACGAGGATTTTAACATGTTAGAATAAATATAAGATTTTTTACAAAACATCTTCTGAGAAATTTTAGTAACACAATTTGGGTCCTGAGTTTTGCTATTGAAAAATATTTTCATCCCTGCTCCAGGTCCCTTCCAACTTTGATGAATTTGTTATGCAAATAGAAATTTATAGAACAGAGGATTTAGTCATTGATTTTGTTGCTGTATCATCAACACTTTTTTAAGGTTGTTTTTTGCGCTAGCATATCCAGGATTTATACTTAACGCCTTTCGAAAGTGGGCAATAGACCCCTCGATATTTCCTTTACGATAAAAAGCAATA